>Ga0123357_10003362_pt1 | contig 18307 bp, 17 predicted proteins | sample TergutEmb28metaG_FD_89873 | JGI IMG/M metagenome (GOLD analysis project Ga0123357, IMG submission 89873) | Embiratermes neotenicus P4 segment gut microbial communities from Petit-Saut dam, French Guiana - Emb289 P4 | ecosystem: Host-associated > Arthropoda: Insects > Digestive system > Gut ... | reverse complement strand
GAATGGAAGACAGAGAAACGCCACGAATGCACAAATATGAGGAAAGTAAAACGACTCGAATTATGATGGCAACTGTACCGCACGTCACTGCCTGAGCGGGACGTACGAAATATCGCACCGATGTATTTTTGTTCGACTGGGTGTACATACCCAATACCGCTGCAGGCTGGTGTTATGGATGAGATGGAACTGACTTATGAGAGCTGCTGAGAATGTATTGATTGGTTTGTGTTGTCATGTGACGTGTGTATAGTGTCAATGACCAATTGGTATAGGGGGTTCTGCTCACCTGGGCTTTGTTCTACGATAAGTTGTCCATGCTGATAGTATGATTATATATATAATTGCTCATATGGTATTAACATTGGTGTTATGTCAATGGGTTTGAGTACAGTCATTATCTTGTTGATGGTTCCTGTATTCATGTAGATTGGATAAGATATGTTGTGCATATGCTGATTGAGGGTCATTGTTCTTTATGTAGTGTATGTGTTTTTGGTATCTTAGCTTTAGGTTCTGACTGGTTTGCCCTACATATGACATTTTGCAGGTGTTCAAAGTAAGTTTGTAGATTCCACTTTTATTGTGGTTTTGGGTGCTAGTACGGGTCTTTGGTTTTGTGAGGTGCATTATTACTCTTAAAGGCAATCCTTATGTTGGCATGTTTGAAGAGGTTGGTAATTTTTCTTACTTTTGGGCTGTAATATGTGAATGTTGCCCATTTTTTGTTGTTTCTATTGTCATCTATGTTCGGATTCCGGTGGGGTTTCTTGTGTTGTATTTGTTCTTTTAGCTTTGTTAGGAGTTTTTTTGTGCCATTGATTGCATTAGCTTCCACTCTTTTTGTTGTCTTTCCTTTGTTAGTGGTAACGAAAGCATTCTGTTGATGTAGTATTGATATGCTGCAATTTTAGGTTCACTGGGAAGGTTGGATAGAAAATTAATGGTTGTATAAGTCATAGTGGATTTTCTGAAGATGTCAATTTCCAGATTGGTGGGTTTTCTGCTTATTAGAAGGTCCAGAAAGCTCATGCACCTGTTATTTTTGTGTGTTGGGTTGAGTTGTAGATTAGTGTGTATTTGGTTAATAGATTTATGGTTGATGTCAGGATTTGTATGTTTTGTGTCATATATTATCAGGATATCGTCTACATATCTTGTATAGAAAATAACATTTTTAGTGTCAAGTATTTGTTTTATGTATATGTTTTCTATATGTTATAAAAATATTTCTGCTATTGTACCAGAGTTGGGGGATCCCATAGATACTCCGTTTTCCAGTTGATGTATCGTGTCTTGGAATGAGAAATAATTCCGTTTGAGAGCAGAACTGTTCTCAAACTGTTCTCCTTTGTATTGTGGATTGTCTGGATTTGAATCTAACTGTGGAAACCAGCTGTATGGATGAACATGTTAGCGGTCTCCCTCAGTCAATAGGAAACAGACATTGCAATGTTTTGATTAACCCCGATATTTCTGTTGCAGCGGATGTTAATGCTAGTATACAAGTGACCGTAATGCTGAATGCACCTCAGCACCAAATGTATCTGCAAGCTGACATTGGTGCTGTAAAGAAACAGCTGAATGATATTGAATTTTGAGTGTTAAATTGTTCACTGTATTTATTGGTAATGATTTAATATATCTGATCTTTCATCCACATAACTAGAATAATTTTCAACTGATTGGAGTTGCATTTTATGCAGAATTTCAAAATTCTGAATCACCCCTTAGACTGATACGTTTAGTCATAGAATTAACACATGCACAATTTTTGTTTCATGTAACATGTTTGTTTTTGTTGCAGAGGAAGCCTTTTCAATTGTAACTGAACGGGACAAGGAAGGAGAGAATGACATTGATAGTGGAAATACACACAACATGGCAATAGATAAATTGTCCTCTCCCAAGAGTGACAATGAAGATGACAAGATGTCTGTTGAAAGCAATGGGTCACAAGCATCAAAATCTCCAAGTAGATCCAGATCAGAATCACAGTCATCAGCAGGAAAACAATTGGATGAATCTCTGTCACGGTCACAGTCCAGGTCAGGGTCAAGATCGAAAGGAGCCTCTAGGTCACTGTCTCATTCACCATCCAAAGAAGGTGCAAAATCAAATAGTGGCTCCAGGTCGAGGTCACGATCAAGTTCCTGGTCTGATGGAGGTTCCAGGTCACGTTCTGGTTCCAGATCTAAAGCTGCCTCTAGGTCAAGGTCTAGATCAGGATCTAAATCCAAAGGTGCTTCTAGGTCAAGATCAAGATCAGGATCAAGATCCAAATCTATTTCGAGGTCAAGGTCTAGATCAGGTTCAAGATCTCAAGGTGGTTCTAGATCAAGATCAGGATCAGAAGAAAAGCGTGCTTCTGTATCAAGATCCAGGTCAGGGTCAAGAGATAAAGCTAATTGTAGGTCAAGATCTAGATCAGATTCACCTCATAAAGCTGCTTCTATGTCAAGGTCTAGGTCAGGATCAAGATCAAAAACTCCTTCTAGGTCAAGATCTCGATCAAGATCAAAGGATAAACCTGTTTCTGGGTCAAGATCTAGATCAGGATCAAGAGATAATGCTGCTTCAAGGTCAAGATCTAGATCTGTGTCTAGTGAAAAAGCTGCTTCTAGGTCAAGATCCGGATCAGAATCAATGTCACAAGGTGGCTCAAGATCAAGATCCAGGTCAGGATCAAGGTCAAAAGCTGCATCTAGGTCAAGATCTGGATCCCGCGCACGGTCCAGGTCAAGGTCAATATCTGGCTCAAGATCAAGATCAAGATCGGGTTCTACAGGTGCAAAAGCAGGATCAAGCAAGCCAGTGATGGGAGAGCACAAAGAAAAGCATGTATATCGTAAGTAACCTAAACAGATGTATCTGTAGTAGTTGATGCAGTATTATGAACAACCCAACATTTTAAAGCAGAAGGGTAAGCTTATTTTACTGGGTATTAGTGGATAAACCATAACTTTGTACTTGATCTTTTCTTTAGCTCAGACATCAGTATTATCTGGAAATGCTTGTGGATTGTCCCAGTGTGAGAAACAAAACCAGCAAGTGCATATACAACTATGTAAATATATTGTGTTATAAACAGTGTAGCCTCCTACATGTTTTGGCCACCTGTTGTTTTCCATCTAAAGGGTGGTGTTCTTTGAAGGATATATTACGTAGAATGTCAAAACAATGTACAAATAAAAAATGTAAAGTTTCAAATCAGAGGTTTAAAATCTGTGTTAAAGTATAAAATATCGATAAAATTATTTGTGCTGAATTGTTTGTATGTATGGTGACACCATCCAAGCTGAGGTGGTGGTGAGGTGTCTGCTGGTCTTTGTCTCTTTCTTGCTTCATCCGCTCCATGTTCAGATGGCAAGAGCCTTGTAAAGTGGTAGGTATTTTTTTCAGATTCAGAAGATGAAGTTGAAGAACGATGCTCGGTTGTAGACAGTGATAATGAATCTGAGCACGTGGGTAGTGACAAGACCAGCAGAGGTGAGTTCATGTCAAGCCATTGTCCTTGAATCTGTTATAAATGTGGCTTTGAACATCCATTGTTCTTTTCTACTATTAATTTTTCAGATTGTTATTTCTGATATTTTTGCCTTACAGTGCATTTCAGTCATTAATTTTACTTGCACAGGAAACAACCAGAAGCTGAACTACAGTGTCATGACATTGTTGCATCATTCTGGTCTTGCTTTCTTGTGCTTATAACAGAGTAGTGGTTGTTGTTTTGTTGTTCAGGCATAGGTTAATATGTCTTAAAATACACAGTGGATTTTTATACATAACTTGTCTGCAAGTAGTATTATGCAGTGTATCATTTCAGATGTAGTGTGCAGAAACGAACGGGAATTAAAATGCATACTGTTATACATATATGTAATATGATTTTCCAGATATTGAAAAAGTAGAAGATGATAAACGTGATTCAGAGAAAAATGATGATGATGTCACATCAGATGCCCATAAAAAGTCAAATTTGTCAGATTCTGAACAGGAGGAGGAGGAAGAGAAGATGAGACCTCAGTCAGACAGTGAAGGGGAAGAGTCACAGACAAAGAAGAGGAGCAAGCAGTTGCATATGCTGTCAGACTCTGATGATGATGAGGATGCAAATGAAGTTGGCAGAAAAGTGAGTTGCGCCCTGTGAGTTAGAATGGAGTAGTGTTGAGACTTGATCCTTGTTCTTGACAATACTGCTTGTATTGCAGAATAAGAAGGTGAAGATTACATCTGACTCAGAGGATGATGTTGAAGCAGCTGAGGAAGGGCAGAAGATTGGGGATGAAGCAAATGATCTTAAGGCTGTAGAAGAAACAAATGAGCAGGTCGCAATACAGGATGAGGGACAACCAGAGGAGGGTGCTGTGGTCCCAGAGGTGTCTGACAGTGACTCAGACTCTGGTGTAAACAAGGGCAGAGAGTAAGTATGGTTCGGGTGATCCCATAAAGTCTCCGACTTCAGGCGTACCTACAGTTAGTGGGCCTGTGCTCATGCCATGCATGAGGAGAGTGTGGGATGTTGTGTGTGCGTAGATCAGTGTGTTTCTGCAATCGGAGCAGTGAAGGTGCAGGTATTCATGCTGAGCCTAGTGAGAATATGAGTAGGATGCTTCCTGGTAACTTCCAAGATACTAGATGATTTGTGCTGACTACCCTCTATGGCAGCAGCAAAATGGGTGGGGTGAGGTGGACACTTGACCTCTGATACATGGTGGCTGCTTTCATGTGACTGAGGTAGGGGGACCATACAGTCCATGAAATTTGCACTGAAGGTTTAATTTAAAATCACATGGTGTTTGTGGAAATACTTGATGTTTAATGTGCGCATTCTGATAAATTTTCAGCATGTTTAGAATGTTTAAATTATCCATTTATTGTGGAGCAAGTTTACTCGTGCGATGCACATCATATGCCACAGAGCAGCGAGTATGCTCACGCAGTGCATAGTGTTGCCTTCATTCGCTTTTAACATGGATGGTTTGGGGGCATCATCTTCATCTTTGTGTATTATTTTATATTTATTTGAATGGTCTTCATGTGCAGCTAAATGCTTTTGTCCTGTTACTGTTATTTCAGTTATTATGCAACATTGATTTTTGCTAAGTTTATCTGAACTCCACAAGTTTACATTCTAGATAGCCAACTATTGTGCTGTGATCTCTTGGAGGAAATGCATAATACTAATACAGAGTTCATTCATAATAGGATTGTTTTATTTTTCGTGGTCAGTTTGGCTTTATTCATGTCTGTAGCAGCTTTTACCTTCATACGCTACCACAGACTGGTCTGTAAAATGTCTATTGTTTTGAAAGCTAAGCCATATCTTCTGAAGTGTGTGTAGGCACTTGTAACATGACTAACAAAAGTAGGCGATAACACCAGACAGAGAAGTGGGTTTCTTTGCAGCAAAACGTTGGCCTTCAAAGAATTGGTGAAGGGTGAAATTGTTGTCTTGACTCACATTGCAACAGTAAGAAGGTTGTAAAATTTGTCCCACAGGCTCGAAATTGTAGAAGGAATACAGGCCTTGTCATAATTTTGTGGCACATTTTGAATGGAACAAAGTAATCTGTCAAGACAGAATGCAGGTGTAGAAAAACAGAAGACAATATGTGGTGTAATGAAGACTGATACAAACTGAATGATCACAAATTCATATGCATCTACATGTATTCCTTCTTTACAAATTAATTTCTGTTTGGACCAACTCCAGATTTATGAAAATTCATGTCTAAAATGCTGAATTTTGAAAATTTAAATCCCCAGAATAAGCTAGAAAAACTCTGGCTGGTACGAGATACACTTGGCCTTTAAACCAGTCTGCATTACAAGAGTTTTGTAAGGTGCATGCCTACAAGTTGTGATTTGTGCTATTGTCTCATAATCGGACAGTACTTGTTCATTATAACACATTAAACAGACATCATGTTCATTCTTATTTGCAGTGGAGTGCACCACAGTAGAGTACAGTATTCTACAATGCAGACAAGTAGGAATTTCTGTGTGCAAACATGGCCTTAAGTAGCAAGGAGGGATTGGGAATCAGTGATACTTCAAACTTGTTAGATAGGAATGAAGTGATAGATCAAACTCTTAGATACTGATGACAGTGAAGTTTTGGACACAGATGCAAGCAGTGATACTGATTTCATTGAGCAAGAAGATGATGCAGTGTCCTGGACGTTGGTGATAACAGTGTTATGGGTGATACCTGCATGCGCAATTGATAACGGTTTTCTGTGGGAGGACGTGGACAATTATGCTGGACAACGAGAAATGTTCAGTGGAATTAGTGGACCTCAGGACAGCCTACTAATGCTTTAGATATATTTGAACAATTTTTTGATAAAGACATTGTGCAGAAAATTGTGACTGAGACCTATTGCTATGCTGAGCAGTTCGAAAATTGGAGGGGTAATGTTTTTCTCCAAGAGGTGGAGGGTAAATGAGTGGCATCCCGTGCCAGCAGAAGAAATATTTGTTACACTGGCACTTTTCATGCTAATGGGCACTGTACAGAGACCCAGCCTGAGATTGTATTTGTCACAAAATCAACTTGTTGATCACCTAAAATTTAGTCTAGACTTGATTGAGGGCTTCTTGGTGAAATATTCAGTGCTACATGGAGGGACAGGTCACCATGATGGTGACAACATTGTCAAGAGGCCAATGGATTGCCATTTTCCAGAAGAACACCTCCCACAGAAAGGAATGTAAACCAACAAGACAGTGTGTTGTCTGCAGCCAGCGTCACAAAAGAAGGGAGACTGTATACTGCTGTCAAGATTATGATGTTATTCTGTGCATCAGTGGGTGTTTTGCGGCCTACCGTACAAATAAAAATTACTGAAGTAATGTAAATTGCATGTGTATTATCTGCAGTATGTACAAAACTAACGTTCCAAGTTTCATTCACACAGAACAAAAATTACTGAAGTTATTTGAGGTAAAAATGCAGGCAACTTTTAGTGGTTTTGAGTGAAATTTAAATGCCCATAAATACTGCTCCTGCATTGTGCAACAGACAGGGTTTAAATGCTCTCCACCTTGAAGGGTTAATTGTATGTTAACATTAATTTACAGTGTGGCACACAAGGTACTGTGCTGTTTATTTTATGTACTACGTATTACAATTTACCATATAGCCAAGAAATTTCAAACTTCATGGGTAAATGCAGAAGTTTTTGGAAATGATTCTGGCATGCTGCACAGTACAGACATGCCCCGACGTAACACAGTAGTTACGTGCTGGAGGGTCTAGTACAAGTTGAATTTTGCACAAGCCAGATTTTAATGTACAGATGGTCAGCCGTATGTGTGTATACAAGGGAGTCCAGTTGAAATCTAGACTCCGACACACTCGAACCTGATCAGCTGCAGCATTCACTTTACCACCTGTGTTATTGCCCAGTAGTATTCTTTCACCTTCTTCACCTCATTGCACATTCATTCCCGCAAGGAAAAATTTGGTGTGATTTTTAAAAATGCAATTATTTCATTGTTGTGGGATTTTTCATTGACATAATCCTTCTGGCTACACTATGGCCCCCGGGTCAACTCAGCCTGTGGCCGAAAGGAGTAACAGGAATATTTCCTGGGCTGTAAAGGTGTCCAGTACGTAGGGCTGACAACCTAACCACCTTCACATGCTGATTGTCTTGCAGTCTGGAAGCCTGAACCTCCTGGAACCCTCAGGGCCTGTCCGGCTTGTAATGGGATTGCTTTACCTTTGGCTTTTTTTTTAATACTGTTGTTAAAAATGAATAAGTCTGAAATTGTGTTAACTTGAACTTCCATAAGTCGGGGAGTATCTTTTCCATCATGTGAGTTAATGCAGGTATAAAAGCAGACTGTCAAGATCACAGACAAAGTTTGGCTGACTGCGAACAGAGAACAAAGCCCATTTCTTATAATGCAGAAATGAACAGTTTTTCTGCAACGGAAATATATTGCCATGTGCATTTAGGCACCATGCAGGTTTCTGCTAAAAAATGCTATATACAGACCAATGCATGTTGAAGATTTGAGAGTGGCCAAACAACCTAGCTCCAGTAACTTGATGAGAACCACAAGGCAATAAAGAATTCCACTTTACTGAGTTCAGCAAATTCTGCATTCGGATCTGCACTTGTTTTATATAAAATTTGGTATTGCATTTACTTGCCGATTGTGGCAAGGAACAGGGGCTGCATTTCACCTCTTGGGTGAGATGTGTTGAAGTTGATTTTCATTTGGATGCAAGTCATTATTAAGCAAAATATTCAGCTGTGCTGTGTCACATTCTCTACAAGCAATGATAATATTGACATTTCCACATATGTTGGTAGGCAGACAGATAATCAATAAGATGATAGTGCTTGCAAGTAGTTTTGCTAGCTGTAAGTAAGACAATCTCACTGGCCTGCATCTACTATGCTTGCATTCAGCACTGTGGACTGTTACAAGTGTTAACAAATTACAGCATTTGTCATAACTAATTGTAATACTCATAGGTGCAGAACTAGTGGATGTCACATGACATATTCTTTGGCACTATTTATTTCACCTCGCCAGCTGCTTCTAGCCAACACACTAGGTTACTTATTTCAAATCTGTATTATATGGGTACAAACCCAGATTGAGATTTATGTAGTTTCTGGTATTTACTCACTGAGTGCTAGGATATCTTTAAATATCATCATTAAATGTTGGCTAAATCAGTCTTCTTGCCTTGTTGCTACTAATGGGTCTGTTTCCATCATTTGTACACTCAAGTATTTTATCTGCTGCAGGGGGTTTGATCAAGTGTCTGATTTTGAGCTCATGCTGATCAAGAAGAAAGAAATATCAAAGAAACGAAAACGGAGAGCTGACATAGATATTATTAATGACAATGATGATATCATAGATCAACTGCTGGCAGACATGAAGCATGCAGCTGAGGTGAGTAAGAGTAGATGACTTTGTTAAGAGTACATTTGAAATATTCACTTTTATAAAAATTGTATTAAACTTACCACGTTCATTATTGTTGGGGCTGCCCAACTGTATTTAATATATCTCATACATTTGGGTTAGTTGGTTAGTCCCAAGAGAAATGTACATACCTGGTTTTAATTTTTGTAACTGATTACAGGTGTACATGGTAGAAATTCATCATTATATAATATTCACTTTTATTCAGGTAATTTCTATAAAATTGTGAACTGGAAATTGTTTGTGGTGGGATTTTGAATCTGTTTCAACACAGTTTGTTCTTGTGGCCATTTTACCACACATGGTGGAATTCTGTAACATTTTCTGAACATGAACTTAAAGCACTGGACCTGCTCAGTTTTTTATTTATGGTGTGAACTGTAAATTGTGGTGATAATGAATGATTGCAGGAGGACCGGCGATTGAATCAACTGCAGAAGCCTGCAACAAACAAGATTGCTATGCTTCCAAAAGTGATGTCACAGTTAAAGAAGCATGACCTGCAGCTTGCATTCCTTGAACATAACATGCTGAGTGTACTGACAGACTGGCTTGCCCCAATGCCTGACCGCAGCATGCCAAGTCTCAAGATCCGGGACAGCATCTTGAAATTGCTGTGGGAGGTGACCTATGATTTCAGTGCTTTTTTAATGCAACAGTGGTAGTTTTAAAAGAATGCTGTGTGATCTTGCAGAAATTTTCTGTTTGCCCTCACTGTTGTCTGACAGTTATACAATTTTTTATATTCAAATTTAATCAGGAGGATTGACCTTAACCAAATGAAGACTAGATCAGACAGAGGTGTGTAGGATATGAAGCTTTATGTGTACTTTTCGCCATTTTAAAGTTGTAGGTGCTGTATTAGCAAAACAGGTAGACCAGTGTAAACTGGGTCCACTTGTCTCAGTTCAGGTGCACCACATCTTGGAGTCAAAAGGGACAAGTTTTCCTCACTGGACTCATAATATGATCCCAGCACTTCATGGTCCAGGGCTGATTTAGGACGAGTAAATGATCATTGTGTGTAGGGACACCACACTTGTGTGTAACTGACAGACAACACCTGAATACTAGTCACTTGCCTGGGGTTGAAATGTAGATAAGGGTGATAGTTATTAATTATTACATGATATACAAATGTCTTCACAATATTGTATGAAGAGCTTTGATTTGGAAATTGCTAGGGTTGTCACTATGCATCACTGCTTCCCACCGTACTTGCAAGAAACACTCAACTTCATTTAGTTGTGAACCTACTGCAGGTCATACTCTTGGATGACTCCCAACTTACAAGCAACTTAAACACCTCCAGTATCACTCAGCCAGCCTGTCAAATTTTCAGTGGAGTGAGGTCTTTCCTACATCCCCTACCCTTGTATTGGGGTTTCAGAGTGTCATTTTTATGTAGATGGTTATTGATCATGCATTTTGAGGCTTTTCAAAAGAATTCTTACCCGTTAAGTCTCTTAACAATACCTGTAGGTTATGTCCCTACAGATACACCCATTCAACTTAGCTAGCTGAGTCAGTGCCAAGTCACGTACATACTTATTCCACAGTGTGTGCTGTCTCGGCACTTTCCCAACTTAGGGCTTGTCAGGCAATAGTCATGTGCAATTATGGTCAGCTGACCCAGCATAAATCACAACAGAGTAATTTTGAGCTAGTGTGGTCCTCAGAAGTGCCCAATTGTAGATGGGAATGCATGTTGAGGAATGTAGATGTAACATTAAGCGGTGTCAGATGTAAAAAATAAAAATTGACCCAACCTGTGAGTGAGAAGGTTATTGGAAAGAAGGTGAGATCTTACAAATTGAGCTGAGTTACATGTAAGAAATACAGTACACACAACATGGAAAATATGCAATGAACTGGCTCAATTTTTATGCATAACCAATCTGATTCAGCAACCCAGACTGTTTATCTCAGCTGTCTGGATTTTTGTCATTAGGAAGTTGGAAAATAACAGTAGTAGGGTATGGTTTAGCATCCTTAATTTATCTTGCATAATTGTAAAGATTTTTTTTATTTAATTTTCGGTTAGTTATCTTCACTTTGCACTTGACGCTCATGCAGGAGGCAGTACAATATTAAACACTCACTCATTCATATTCTGGACTTGTTGAATTTTATTGCTGCTCTAACAAATTGTAATAAAGTAATTGTTGGCTACCATAATCAAAATCTTCAATTCTTGGAATTTTATGACTTTCTTTTCCTACAAATTTTTCGTTTGGGCTTGTTCTCTTCCCCCCTCTACCCCTCCATATTTTTTCAACAGTGCTGTTGGTATTTCATATGGCATCAGAGGTAGAATTATTATTGAATTATCAATTTATGAAGAAATCATGGCCTAATCAAAGTACTTTTCTGGCATTATTTTTTCTGGAAAGACTGAAGAAAAATACAGAGAACTGAGATTTGGACCAGTCACCTGCCAAATTCAAAGGTAAAGGTAGAGGTAAAGTTCAGCGTAGAACAGGCCACGAAGGCCCAGACGGGGAGTAGACGTATAGATCTACTTTTTCTTTAACCTTGGTGCTGTTTCACTGTCAAGTGTCTTTCCTCTGTCACTGTTGATGATCCATGGATTTAATTTCTGGCATTGTGGTGTTATGGGGAACACAGAATTAAAGTTGAATGTATCCTTGTCACTGTCAATATGGAGGGTCTAGGTGCAGAGCCCATACCGTATGTGATTATGCCCGTACAGTGTTCCAAATTGAGCCACACAGTGCAAACACTTATTTGGACATGTGAGAGTTGATGTGACTGTACTGTTATTATTTGTTACCACAGCCTGTGAAATGCAATGTAATAAACTCTAAGTCCATTGAAATCATGTGCACTTATGTAAGTCTGCTACAGGCATTTATTCCCATGGCAGGGGTATAATGTTGGGACTTGTAAGTATTGTATGTCATACCAATACTTTTGTAGTCTTTAGTGAATTTCTAATCTTCATTCACCCACTAAAAATGTACAGTAACATAGTAATAGACATCATTCTCTGTGAGGCTGCTGCAGTTGGCATGTTAGTGGCATGCTCTCAGGATCTAGTTGATAGCAGGACATTCAGTTACAATGAAAGTGTTGTTTACTAATGCACCATGACATGCACTGCACACTTTACAAATCATAATACTTTCACAGAACTGTTTCCATCTGTTCATGTTCTTCCTTGGTGTTAAGTTATGAATTTCTTTTACTTCCTGGACACACTGTAATTATGGGACTCAGAACATCAGTGAATAGAGGTGTTATACTTGTTTCCTTTTTAGACAGACATTAAAGTTTATTTCTTCAGAGACTGTTAAAGTGTTCACAACAGTCTGCTGTACCCCACTTTTTAAAACTTTGCCTTTGTGGTGTTTCTTAACCTCACTAGAATGAACAACATTAGCAATGACAACAGGAAATGCACCGAGGGGCTTTCTGGTGAACAGTCACAGTTTTCAATTAGTATATAATTTGTGTGTGTGTGTGTGTGTGGGTGCATGTTCATGTGTGCATGTTGAAAGGAAATGCAGGGTTCTGTAACTATATATATTTAAAATTGTAACTGTTCGTGAGTACTTTAAGAATTGATGGAGGGAAATTTGTTAATTAAAAAGCTGTTTAATACTGCACTGTGTGTGTGTGTGTGTGTCAGTTGGGCACCAATCCTGATATATGTAGTGAATGAGAAGGAGAAGAGTAATTCTGAGATGCATTTTGTGAAGTTGGTCTATTGTGGAGGTCCCTGTGGTGGGACTGACTGAAAGATTCATGAGTGTTCTTTCTCTTTGCCCTCCCCAAAGCAGACTGATTTTGACAGTTACAGAGAGACAACTGCTTCATAATGGTTTTTATATATCCGTCATTCCAATCATGTATCATACTACTAAATCATGAAACAGTCTGCAGATCAGATTGTGAATATTCTCACCTTTCATTGCTTGTCCTTCAAAGTCAAAAACAGTGAAGTTCCAAGCAAAATGTCAACATGTTCTGTGTGTTGAAGACAAACACTGGAACTGGGAAAGAGAAGAATGGAGCACTTGTTTGAGGTCCAAAACACAAAACAGGCATAGACACTGATGTAAATTAATCTTCTCAGATTACATCTAATGCATTTTGAGAGGCATGCACTTTACAGATCCTCCTGATGGTTAGTAACACCAAACTCTCTACATGGCATGTCCAGCAAGGAGATCTGGTCTTTACTTTCTGCACAGTGTGTTTTCCAAACCATGCAGATTAATTAGGAACAGGGATAACAGACAGTTCCCTCCCACACTGCATTTCTGACCTTTTATATTTCCAGTGTCATTCCAAAACATATCATCATCAGTCCCATGTACTGCATTGGATATACAGCACTTCTTAAAAACCTGTAACAGTAACTCCTGGTGAGATGCACTGCCATGCTGTTGTGATCCACATTGACTAAATACTACATTTATGTTTCTTGGTTTGTAAACTTACTTAACCTTTTGGCGCCGGAATTATTTTTTTAAATTTTAGCACACTCTGTATATGAAATGTGAATAAAACAGGAACCAAATACGTTAGAATTATGAAACAAACTGCATTTTGAAGAGGAAAAAACAGAGAGTGTACACCATGTTTAAAATATTCAGTACTTATATTTGTTGAATAAATATATATAATGCAACATTTAGAGGTTAGCGGTGCGGTACGACCACTATAGTCGTCGTTAGGCGTCAAAAGGTTAAACCCCATACTGATCCATACTTTTCTCCACACATGGTATTGTGGTGTTAAGACATTTAAATGTATGTGTTTGGGTTTATGTGTGTGTGTCGTCTGCTCAGTCTGAGTTCATCGCTTACCCCGTGGTTTTAAATTTGCGGATTGGTCCAGGTTTTATTTTTAAGCCTTGTAGTAGATTTTTAATTTTTCAGGAACTGTTTTCCTGTTACTACCCATGGACAAGATTTGTTCTGAGGTGCATATCTTAACAAGTTACAGTTTCTGTAGCGCCCAGTAATAGAAAGTAGCTCAATCTAAGGGTCCACCAGGTTAGGTGCTTCTTTGCCTGAAAACGGAAAGAGAGCCGGCTTCAGAAACATTGTGTTTCTTTAAAAAATTTGATGATAGATTTAGTTCCAAAAAGACCATGTCAGTTAACTTTAGGTGTGCTGTGTTCTCTCTTGGATTTATTTACCTGGTTTGGCGCAGTCTGGTTCAGTATTTCATACATGACTTTGAGACCACCTCACATATTCCAGTGCCAAATTTAAAGAAAAAAGTCATCCTGCATTCCGGTAAATATGGTAATGTGGCTCAAAGTACTTGCTAGGCACCAGGGGCAAATGATACAGCAGTTAATGTTTGCATCAGAAGAATGGTTAATTTTTAAATTGTATGTATGTGGTTAAGTTTTTGATGTTTTGTTGTATTTTCTTTGCATCATAGTTGTGCTTTTGAGTTTCACTGTGCATTATTGTAATTATAGTAATATTCTAATAACTGGCAGCTCTTGATGTTTGTTTATTGAAGTACAATAAATATTTCAGTTTCCAGGGATAACTCAAGACACACTGAAAACATCTGGCATAGGGAAGGCCATCATGTATCTCTACAAGCATCCCAAGGAGACCAAGGAAAACAAGGAGCGGGCTGGCAAACTCATCAATGAGTGGGCTCGCCCTATATTCAATGTTTCCACTGACTTCAAAGGTAACAGCAGTGGTGGTGCAATTGCTTGTTTCTGCATCTGTAATATAGAACTGTGTAAGGTGTTTCAGACCAAATGTATTGCCTGTTTTGGTGTGATTAAGTTATGAATGTGATGCACTGATATGTGTATTGATTCCGTGAAATACAAGCCTGAAGTTTTCTTGTTATTTGATGCCACCAGAGCACCATACTACAACACCACCACCACCACCACCACCATACCACCGCCACCACCACCAACAGCACCACCTCGTCCACCTACACAACCACCACTACCACCAACAAAAACAACAACCACAGCCACAATCATTGTGTTCCAAGCTACTTGTTATTAAAAGAGTAAGAATATTTGAACATAACATTCAGACATCATTATAAGTATGATTTAGAATTTTGGGATATGGGTACTGAAAAGGAAGTGTAAGTTGTCTCAAGTTGGCATTTACAATTGACAGTATTGTCAGTCTCATTTCTAACAAGCTTTTCCTCCAGTATTTGGAAAAATTGTTTCTGTCTAAAAGCATGTATGGTGTTCAAGGTAGCGTGATGGTTTTGTAGATGTAACACAGCATGTACACTGTTTTAGTTATTAATTTGTTTTCTTTTAGTGAGAATTCATGTATGCAGTTTTAAGTCTGTGGAAGAATGTAAATGTGTACTCATTCACATAATACAATAGACCCTAATGCCACAGATCTATGATAATAAGTGAAATAAAATCCTCATTGTGGCAGGATCATACCCATGTCATATCCAATTCTGTAGTACAGGGAGATGTACAGTAGCATAGTTCAACTCATTCATGTTGTTGTGCATGCATTATATAATTGAACCTGCATGGAAATATTTGCGATTTTCTATCTTTCACATGATTCAGGAAGTAGTAGGCTTCTGAAGTAATGGAAGACTGGTGCTAATGACATGTTTTTGTGGCTTTGCATGACAAATTTGTTTTGTTGGTAAATTGAATATTACGTGATCAAGGTTTAACATTGTGACTCACACCAAAGTAAAACAGTTAAAATCTGTAAGAAATTTGAATTTGCCCTGTTTTTTGCACATTCTTCTCAAAATGTCTGCTGTTGTTTGGCTGAAGAAGACTGGCATTGTCATTGAATAGCGTTTCGCAGGTGAGATAAACGTGAGTAAATTTTACAGCAGGTAACATTTTTACCAGTGAGATTGTTTCAGACTTTGCGTGTACCACCAACATGTGTAGTTGGGGCTAGACTCTATACATCAGATTGATTTTACAGCATTGAGCAAAGAGGAGAGGGTGCAACGAGATTTGGAGCAGATGCCAAAGAAACGAGGCACTTCAGATGAGGAGGAACGCCAGGCCAAACAGGACATTAATAAAGTTCTAACATCAGGAGAGGCAGATGGCAAGTAAGGAGAGAACACTATCCATACATCCTGAATTTTACACAGTAAAATCTCTGTAATGTTGGGGTTTAGACAGGAGTCCCATCGATTCACAAGTCCTTGTATCCCGTCTGCAAAGAATTCATTGGACTGCTGCCTCAATCACTGTACCACAACATCCTGCATAGTGTTTTCGAAAGTAAAAGTACAGCCTCTGTCTGTGACACAACTATTTTAAGAGAATATCTGCATGAAGGCCACACTGTTCCAGAAAATTAATGGTACATTATGGATGCATAGCATATTTGGTGATTGTGTCGTGTCATATTATTATTGGTGTTCATAGGCTGGAAACTGAACTACTATAAGTATTAACAAATATACTTTTATTTTATAGTGTTCATATGCTGAACATTTTTAAAGAAAAGTGTACAGAAGAATTTTAGGCCCAGTATATGACAGTGAAAAAGAAAATTGGAGGATATTAACCAATAAAGAAATTTATGCAACTGTTAACCCTTTGATGCCATAATTAAATGCCCCCGTGCAACACTGCCTGCCGGAATTTTTTACTGGGGATTTTAAATTTTTATGCTTACTCTTAAAAAAAAAAGCATATCTTGTAGACCTTTCCTACAAATTTAATGAAATAAAATTTTGCTGTCTGCTTATGAATTGGTTAGCTGCTTATGAATTGGTTAATCTGAAAAAAAAAGTTCACATATTTTTATAATAAATTTAGGCCTGTGAATCACATGCATTATATAAAATGTGATGTAAATAGTTCATTACTCACATAATTTTGGTTGCTGCATAAGGTCTATGGCACCTTGGATCACTGTTTTATCACGACACACATTATTCACAACAAGGGTGTTTTACGAATTTATTTTTGTGTGACATTCCTCGAAACAAGGCACCACGCACAAGCCCATGTCACATCTGGCGCACTTATAGACTGTTCGCTTTCTTTGGCCGTGAGAAGAACACAGACGGCACCGGAGATGTGTGGAAGATTTTGCTGGCCATTGTTTATTATGACGACTCTCAAGTCACAAAACATTTGTAGCAACTGCACTTGGTCTTCCAACCAATCTGGGGGTGGGGCAATCTTGGCTCTTTCCAGCTTCCTCAATCAAATTCCTCACCAGAAGGAGCCTGAAATCTCGGTGGGTATATTTAGCCCCACATGAAGATAACAGTATCCAACTGTTGAGTACTGTTAGGTCCAGAAGGTAGAAAAATAACTTTGTGGTCCACATGAAGGTACGTCGACTCATTGAATAGCTGTTAGCCATACGATCAGAATTGTTGATGTAACCCATGTGCCGTTTGTACTGTTCCATGATGTTAGGTATCATGGGGTGGTTGCTGTTGTCACAAAAATTTCCTTCTGCTGGTGGTGGGTCCACGTTAGCATGTAAACTTCTTGTCTGTCCTTCCAAACTAATGCAGTCAAACCTCCACTAGTCCTCACCCTTACATCAACCCTTTTCAATTTTAGTTGTTTTGATCCAAAGTCACTGGGCATGTCTAGTCTGATGGGTCACATTGTCCCGCATGAATTTATTTTACGTCTGTCCAAATCATCAAAAAGTCTTTGGGGACAAAAAAAGTTCATAAATATTTTGTGTCCTAAGCCTTCAACTCTGCAAGTCAAATGTCTAACAGTTGTGTGTGTTGCAGTCATGTCGTCAGTGGCGAAGTGTGAGTCTCTACCCAAGTACACTCTCATGTCATACGTATACCTTGATTCATCGCAGAGTTTGTAAATTTTGATGCCAAAACATTTTCTTTTATCTTTGGAATGAACTGCCTGAAGATAACCCTTCCCTTGAATTTTAGAATTACTGCCCCCATTGCCAAATGCTCCGAGGGGTTATAGAATATAGCATAAGCCTCATTTAGCTTATCAAAGACAGTCCTTATTTTCCACAGGTGGTCATATTCTTTGCCTTCGTCAGGTCTCTGTGAATTGTCTGCAAAATGCAGAAAATGCAGTATATATAAAAATCTGTCTCGTGCCATGGTCTCGCCATAAAACAGATTGTGTAGCTAAGTCTCAGCCAGTAGTCATGCAGTGTGTCTTTCAAATTGTGTCCCATCTGCAGACCTAAGGCAATGAAAGTCATCATGTCCAGCAACATAATGTCAGGCAGTTGGTGGGTAGATCCAGCTTGTCTAAGTGTTGCTGGTAGTACACACTGGTCTCTTCAACCAGCAGATGAAAAATTTCTGTGAAAAACAACATCAACACAGAAAGTGGTGAGCTGTCTTTGTTGATGTGTGGAGCCTCACT
>Ga0123357_10003361_pt1 | contig 18308 bp, 9 predicted proteins | sample TergutEmb28metaG_FD_89873 | JGI IMG/M metagenome (GOLD analysis project Ga0123357, IMG submission 89873) | Embiratermes neotenicus P4 segment gut microbial communities from Petit-Saut dam, French Guiana - Emb289 P4 | ecosystem: Host-associated > Arthropoda: Insects > Digestive system > Gut ... | reverse complement strand
TCACAGATGTGAAAAGTGTGTTGAAGTAAAGGGAGATTATATTGAAAAATAGCAAAGTTGTTTCATTTCTGTCACCTTTCAAAGTTGGTCAGGCCAGAAACTTATGGACCCTACCACGTAAGTCTAATTTTCACGACAGATTGTCAAAAAATCCTCGAATATCAAATTTCATAAAAATCTGTTCAGTGGCAGCTAAGTTGTTCCAAGCAGATGGGCAGACATTACAAAGCTAATAATCGCTTTTCGCAATTTTGCAAACATGCCTAGAAACAGGAAGCAACACTTTCTAACGCTCATAACATTTGTTTCGCGTGACCACCGTGTTCTTCCTTCCATGTTTCCACACAATATATGAACCATGATCAGAAAGGAGCAGATCTGAAGCTGACTCTCGAGAATGAAGCATTACTGCCTTCCTGCATATCATAACCTGTGTCTCCTACATTAAGTGCCTATTACATTCTTGTTGGTTTTTCTGCGGTGTTCACAGAGTGAAAACTCCTTGATGTAACTGTTACGGATTTTTTGAACAGAAGAAATGTAAGAAGGTAAACTGCATCTGTGTTTAAGCATTATACCATTGACACACATTGGAGACTGGAAGTAAAGCTCCATCTATCATTCGCCTCAATATTAGACGAAAGTGAGTTGTCGCACAATTTTCCTGCTTGATACCTGTTTGAAAAAAGGTTATGGTAACAACAAAACAAGATGCTTGGAGGATTACAGAGTGGCCTGGGCTTGGTGGTAAAGAATAACGATATAATAAAACTTTGTGTAGATTCAGATAAAACAACCAGAGGAATATATGAAGCAACAAACAGCTCAATGAAATACAGTGTCTGTGTAGCACGTACAAGTTTCAGCACATCAGTGTTTCACCCAACAATATATTTTACTTTCCATATCACCAGGGATCAAATATGATCAGCTTATCAACAGTGGTGACTAAAAGACATTGAATGGAAGCTATTTTACAATCTGCGTCTGTATGTCAGTTTTTTGAGTTTGACAGTCTCACTCAATTACTTAAGGAGTGCAGTAAACAGCAAACCACTTCTAAAGAATTTAAGATGAACACAATTAGTCAGTCACAAAAATTAAACTCCTCTTTTAAATCTGTATATTCTCCCAATGTCACAGTCTGACCTGTTAGTATTAGGACAAGCAATACAATTACAAAACTAAATCAATATTGCACATCAAATGATGTGACAGCCACAGCACCAGAAAATACTGACACAGTTTACCTGGGAATAAAAATATTTGTCTAGCTAACAAATTTTCAAACATTTTCTCAGTCCTTACAGACTACAATATAAGTAAGTTCCAAATCAGCTACTTACAAAATAACTGTTGAAGAAGTTTGACACACATATCTGAAGCTTTAAGACAGAATATGGAAAGGCTCATTTTGCTAAATAAAGATGGATGTTGCACTACAATAATGCAGTTCTATGAGAAGAATTATGAATTTGCATGATTCAGTTCACCAGAACTAGTGTTATGTAATGACTTATGATGACATCAATTGGAAGCTGATCATCATCTTAAATATAGTGTAGCATGCAAACCCAACAAATACAGGTTTAGCACATGTCTTTAATAACTGGTAGGTACAATGCAATAATGTACACAGGGATATTTAATAAAATACTGTTCTCAGTTCAGTTGCATTCTAGTTTTTCAGCATACTTTAATACAGAAAAAAGTATAAGGTTTCTCAAATGTTCCTTTTATACAATTATTAAACAAACTTGAAAATAAAAGAATTTCTAAAAATCACAGCTTTAGCAACATTTAGTGTCATCTTTGTTTTGGAGTCACCAGTGTCAAATATTGCATGTTCTGGGCCAGTATGTGTGCAACACTTTTCTCAGTAACAAGTATTTTCATGATAAAAGAAAAATTTCTACTTTTGTATCTACAAAATATTTATATGCAGTCATGTAATGCATGTCAAAGCCAGTCTCTCAACACACTTCTAGAGAAGATATTTATTTACATTTTAAATAATTATTTTTAGACCAAATTTTTAAAAGTGATTCATTGTATTACCACATACCTAAGTATTACATATAACAAACACCAACCAGGGAAACACACCAGTTTAGTGCATATTTTAATAAACCTCAAATATGTTTTAAACAATACAGATCATCAGGGAGACATTTATGGTTCAACAGGTGACACTGGCAAGGCTTAAAATGGCGTAATATATTGTACTCGCAATACTCTTCTTTAAAAGATGTATTATGGCACTCCCCATTCTTATACATCCTGGGGATATAAAATTGTCATTTTTTTTTGTATTTCATATTGCTACTGTTAGAATGTGAAACTGTAACTGTGTCAATGTAAAACAAGTGACATTTCCAAATTTTTTATTCATCCAAACATCAATGCTGTTGTCCTCATCATTCTTATCCATATGTATTGTACTGAACTTACTGTTTACTGTAATGGTGTAGTGTCTTTGTGATGTATTACACTAGCTGGTTTTCTTCTAGGGTTAAAATCTGGTACAACTCAACATATTCTATTGCATGGATCTTGTGGTAGTTATACTGATCTGTGTTCTGCATCAGGTTTCACTAGTAACTATGGCAGACCAAGTGTAAGAGACTGATTAATTAAATTATATTAAAATCTGGTGTATGTACTGCGATGATTTTTCATATGTAACAAATTATTTTATCCATGTCATTAAATATTTAATTACTAATATTCAATTGCAGTAACATTACGGTTAACAACACTGGAATTTATTTGAACAAAAGAAATGTGTAGGAGCACAGGGGAATAAACATCTTCATAACATAAGCATTCATATAGACAAGCAATTTTAAAAACAAGTGAAAACAAAAATACTGTATCCAAGGGATAAAAACCACGGGGTTATGAAAGTGATGAACGAAAGACATTGTGCAAGCAATCTCTGAGACGCACAGCTAATCACATGTAATGAGGGCACTCAAAACTGGTGTGGGTGACAAGTTGCACGAGCCTTCTTTATAAATAGACATTCCTTGCAGTGCTAACCTTCTTACACTATTTCATAACACAAAAAAAATCATATAGTGTTAAAAACATCACGCAAACAACACATGTATAAGTATAAATTAGGTCATGCACTTGCATGTTCTGGGATCATTACCAGTGCCTGAACGGTATGCCACTTGCTGATAAATAAAAAAATGAATACTCACACCATACGCAGCTGAAATTTTGTTTAAATATAATAATAAGGTTCATAATTAGGAGACAACATTTGTATAATCTGACAGTACACGTGGAGTCATTGTAGCCTGATACCTGGTATTCTTTGCTAAAGAAATCAATCTTGGAGCAATGAATCACAAATTCCATACTAAAGTGGCAAACATACAAGCAGCAAGGCTCATTAATTCAACTTCAAGGTGGCAGAAAAACACATCAAAATACAAATTAAACACAAACTACAAACAATAAAAGAAAATATATTTAATATTCAGGCACTGTTTGGTTTAATTAAGTTCAGTTAAATGAATATACACTATTTATTATACCAACTAAATGCACATTCTTAGTTAGTACGAACATTAAATAAGCTCATCCAACGTGTTGTGGTTCACGTGTACCACCTTTAGGGAGAACACAATGCCAATTCTTAAAAACCGAATGCTACTGTGAAGCTTTTATTTATAAGTTCCTTGATCTGTAGCAGCTTTGTCATTACCGTGGATTATATGTACAATTTACAATTGTACATATTTTAAAACTTATGGTTACACTATGGTTAAAAACATTTCTTCTTATTAAATAAGATGTATATACAGTAGAAATTCCTCATGTTGTGATTGGCCATGGACATGAAGGGACCCAATCCACTTTGAATTGTGATACATACTACCGAACGGAACACATATTACCACACTAATAGCAACATCCAAGGCCAAACACAATATGAATAATTTCTATGGTACATACACCTTATTTAATGATAAGAAATGTTTTTAACCATAGTGGAACCATAAGTATTATAATATGTATAGTTGTAACTTTTACATATAATCAACATTAACAAGGAAGCTGCTACAGACCAAGGAACCTATAAATAATGGCTTCGCAGAAGCATTCAGTTTTAAGAACTGGGATTGTGTTCTCCTTGCAGATCATACATGTGTATTGAGACATGCTGTAGAAGCTCATTAAATGTTTGTACTAACTAAGAATATGCATTTAGTTGGTAAAATAAATAGTGTATATTGATATAAAAATGCATGGAACAGACAATTTTAAAATAAGTAAAAAAGAGTTTACACTTAAAATATAAAAGCATGTATGACAAACATATATATTTACATCCATGTGCATAAACTTTACTGTTCCCTGAATTCACTTAATACTGTCATTTTACATGAACTGTTGTTACCTAGCTAATAATTTTAAAGTCTCATACAGGTTACGTGCCACCCACACACCACACCAGATTCCTGATACAAGACACTTATTTACTTACTGATAGTTCTATCAAACAAGTCTAGGAAACAGCCCACTACATCTCCTACTTGATATTGCCTGCCAAATGGATCACTAGCACCAAAGTGTATCTTGATGGCCTACATAATCATCAAGTGATGCCAAGATATGAGAAATCATATAGACACTGCATGCGAAAAATTGTTAATACAGTGCAAGTTGTGTGAATAGAAAAATTACATTTCCTCTAACACTTTCACCATATACTTTAATTTTGGAAAGTAGTTACTGATTTGTGCAGCCTAAAATTAAAATGCTGAATACAAATTACTGGCATTGTGTACTCCAAAACTTGCAGTATTTTGTATTCCTGTCTTGGTAACTGATTATTAAAAAGTATCTGATATGCATAACACCATAACTATGATACAAGAAGTAATACAAAACTAAATCAAATTTTTGGTGCTTTATACAAGAAAGGTAAATTGATGTAAATGTAACAATAATAATATTAATACTACAATGAACAGATAATCTCAGGTTTTTAACCTATATACATGAAAATTCATATGACTTAAATGTTGATTGCTCTGGTATCAGTAAACAGAGCTAAATGTGTATAGTTACTAATTATAACTTAAGCAACATGCATCCAAGAAGTACTTACGTTATATCCGTCAAATGCCCATGAATCCTCATCACTGCCCAGCTGACATCCAGGACTGCAATCAGCATGTGCCCAACCAACACGCATTGGGCCTGCAGTCATAATTTCAAATTCAAAGTACCTGAAAGTTTAAAACACCAGACGAGCTTAACGTGTTACATGCAAAAGAAACTACAAGATAAAACAGAACTGAGAATGGTCTTCAATTTTATGGAAGTTTTCCCTCGCATTCATGTATTTCATATTTTATGAACTGTAAGGAAACCACCGTCACTATTCAGACACAAACGATAGAATGAAAGGAATATTACTGTGCAAGATATACTTGTAGTTCTTTCAAACATGACTATGGCTAGTCTCAGTTTGCAGTTAAGTTGTATTGGCATGAGATAATGTAATTTCAGCAAATGAAAACCATTATTACTGAATAAGACATACTTCACGTTTTTATAAAAGGACTGACAATATATGAACTTCTGCAGGGCATATTCTAATATCTTACAAAATTGGGAAAGTTACCAGACAAGAAAACTTCTCCTTGTTATGTTAGAAATAAGACAGCAAGTTAATATCAAAGAATAATATAGAAATCATGAGGTCTCAATGAGGGCCCTGAATGAAAACATGCTGGAAAGTAAGCAAGACTTTTGCCTGCACAGAATAGTGTAGTTGGAAGGACTGAACATAACGTAATTTTATGCTCTGTTTTAACAGGTACAGTGTTTGTCACAAAGTCCACTGTGTCAGTTAAAACTCCCTTCAATTTCTATATGTCTTCTGTTCCTGGTAATTATGCAATCGTTTCCAATTGTACTTTAATCCACTTACACTTCTAAGTTGCTCTAAAATAACTTACCATTTGCCTGTATTAACTGCATAGTTCTTCTCTACTCTGTATGTTCTAAATGCCATATGCTTACTCCTTGCTGCTTCAGCAAGTAAGGCTGAAATAGAGAAAAACTATTAAGTTTTCTTGTCATCGCTTGTGGACTTCAACCCCTGCTGACATAAGGTTCTCACAGCCTGACAGTGCAGACTATCACCTTCTGGGATGAGAAGATGCTGTGAAGTTCGGAGAAGCACGCTGCCACCACCCTCATGGTAGAAGATAATTACAAGATGGAATGTTCCTCTGCCAGTTACTTTTACCTCAATACCCAGTGTCACTTACAAGAAAATGATAATTGTCATGGTATTGATACACTTATATTATGATGCCTCAACTAAGAGACAGATGAAAACAAAAAAATAAGGAAATAAATAAGCAAATAAACATACATAAGTTAATAAACATGTAACTAAATAAACACAAATAAATACACAAGTTAACACATGTATATAAGTGCATAAATAAATAACTAAATTAATTAATAATAAATCACCTTTCCTGACCACATTTACCTTCACCACTTTTTCCCCACAGCCCAAATTTTACAATTAACTGCGATAATTTCATTCTAATTCCTCATAATATGCAAGCAGAATAGAAAAATCACTGTACCTGAGTTTCCATACTGAATACATGAAACACTCCCACACCCATTTTACATTTCTTTCTATGAAGTTCAAAACTGAAAAAGTAGATGTAATAAATTTATAGTAAAAGTTTTGCTGGCTTTTGGACAGAAATGAAAAACTGTAGTGTTAGGGCTCCAAGGGTTCCAATGTCACAATCAGTGTAAATTCAGTTACAGTGCTGAGTGCATAATACAATATTTCTTGGGGAGGGGACTGAATCAGTATCTATACGGTATTGCAACATGGAATTCATGCTTCTTGTCACTATAATCTCTTTACAAAATTTAACTTCTTAAAACAGACCTTCATGCTGCTCTCCAGTTGGAGGATCAAGGTTGTAACCGTAGACCAGCAATGTTCGTACAGTCTCACTTGCGGTGTCCCTAACAATAAAAAAACAAAGTTATTTGTAAATAAAATAAGATTTAGGAATTGTATTGTGTCTCTGAACTTTCCAATCACATTCATGGCTGGATGCACAGTGTCAGTGTCACCCTTCATTATGCCATTTAACATTTCTCTAATTCTGCTTAGATGAAATGTAAACTCACATTTAGCCAAGATCCCAGATAGTTCTCTTATATTATTTCATGTTGATGCAAGTAGCAGAGAAACTGAAGCCATTATGTGGCATGAAAACTGCCATTAACACATATGATTTATCAGTATGTCAGTGTGGTGAATTACTCTTCAACAGATGTCAGAATCTACAGCTGTGCTTAGTTGGGGTTGCTAAGAGGGCCACTGTCTAACAGACTAAATAGCATTCAAACACAACGACATAGAGGGAGTCTTCTTTAACTGGAAATAGTATCAATACTATTAAACGTAATAATGAGGCATGTTTGTACAATCATTGTTGCAGTGGAAAAGCAATAAGTATTAAATATTCTGAGTGTGTGTTTGTAACCTTAGTTATCCAGCACAAAATGCATGTGTCATACTGTCATCTATGTCCTCTCTGGCTTAACAATATTCTTCCACTTTATTTCATAAACGGCATGATTTTTTAAAAAATGTTACTGAACATAACATGTGTTTTGATTTTCTCTACAATCTTGTCTGAAATATTTCCCATTATAAAATAAATGAGTGACAAGTGATCAAAATGTACATTGGTATTCACATGAAGTATAGCGCGTTCGGAACCTGATGGCACACGGTGATGGATGGGCGGGGAAGTGAAGGGGAAAGATGTGAATGGAGTGGGTAGCCAGCAGCCTCGCACTGGATGACAGAGCACGGTCTATACAATTGCTGTCCACTGATCCGCACTCCTCGACTGCCAGCAGTCGACTGAACTGACACCCCCGCCGATTTAAATGGACTCGTCCGTTTTGCTGAAAGACCAAATCTGGTTTCTTCGCGTGTGCCATCACGTTTCGAACGTGCTGTACCTACCATTCTTGTGGGCCAGGTGGCTCAGTCGGTATAGCAACTGAGCTACGGGCTGGACGGTCCGGGATTGAATCCCAGTGGGAGTGAGATTTTCCACCCATCCAGACCGGCCCTGGGGCCCACCCAGCCTCCTGTAAAGTGGGTACCGGGTCTTTCCCGGGGGTAAAGTGCGGCGGGGGCGTGCTGCTGACCACTCACCCCCTTCTAGTGCCGCGGTCATGGAAGAGTAGAGCTATACCTCTACCCACCTTCTGGGCCACACCGGGCCTGTAACGGGATCACTTTACCTTTTTACCTACCATTCTTGTCAGATTTTAATGAATTTTGAATTTACTTGACATATTTTTGAAAAATATTCAAATATCAAATTTCATAAAAATCTGTCCAGTGGGAACTGAGATGTACCATGTGGACGGATCGACAGACAGACATGACGAAGCTAATAGTAGATTTTCACAATTTTGTGAACATGCCTAAAAACTGGACATACAAAGTTTTTACTACTCCCCAACTGGCAGAAGGAATCATGGTAGACCTTTGATGAGACTTCTGGATACATGAGACCGGAACGGGTCAACAAGTGGCCCAACTCCATGAAAGATATATGATGATGAGGATGATAATGATGATGATGGTGGTGATGATGATGACAAAGTTTTTAAACCCTTTACAGATGTCTGGTGCTATTACACTAATATCACACATTTCCTATCACAGACATTTCATGACATATGAATGACATATACCTCTTCATGTCTCTGTGGTTAGTTACCAGGCACATACTACACTTATCATTCAGTTCATACAATAAGCATTTGCTGAACATGTGCTAACATCTACTGATGATTTTGTACTTTTTTGTAATTGCTGGTCTGACCTGGCTAGCAAGAAAGCTGTACACCTTTATCAATCAGAAAGAGCTATACATAAGCTACAAAATGTAGACATAACACAGTAGCTCTGGTGTATTCACTCTGCTACTGCTTATTGGTTTTAAATTCATAAGTGCTAACTTCCAATGTTCTGTAAAAACTGAAAATTTCAAATGCAACACCAATAAATATATTCTAAATGTGTCTACACTTGTACACAACTACATTATAAGTTACCATTGCATCCTAGCAACAGATTTAAATTGACTCATGCTGATTGCAGTGCTTTTGCTAGATTTGGAGAAAACTAACAATGTGTCTAACAGTAAAGAATGAAGCTTTAAAAAAATACAGCACTTCATTAAAACAGATTTAAGCATGAATTGAAAAAGTTTCTAATAAAAAGCTCATTTTATTCTGTTGAAGAGTATATTGATAGAGATGCTATATATGATATTGGTGTTCTCCAATAATTAATCCATTACATATTTTAAATAAAGTTTGCTACTTTATGTACATTTCAACAACATGATTGTTGTTGACATGTACAAAATTATATACAAAACCCTGTATTTAAATTCTGCAGTTTAAATTTAATGTTTATCAGTTCCTTTATACACGTATTTATTCATGTCAAGACAAATTCTATGCAATATGTTAATCTAACTTATCGACAAATTCCATATCCAAAGGACATGTACCAGTATGGATCGATGAATGCAAATAAATGAGAATGAGAATGAGAACCAACTGGACCTCTTTCCAATGTAATCTGAACAAAGAACTTCTTGATTTGCTTTCTGCATGACATTTTGTATATCCCTATCTATCATCAAGATGCACACAGAAGTGAATACAGATCTCATGCAAATTGTTTGTTGTTTGTGCAATTCTGAAAACTAAAACTAATTGATAATTCCTATAAAATTCCCCTACACAAAAAATGCATGAAAATTTGCAGTGGTGCTTAGGTTATTTTGTTGACAGCTAAACAGATGTGGTTATTTTATCACACATTCCACAGGTTTGAAAATGTGCACACACAAACTGGAAAACAAATTATAAATACTTATCCTAATTCTTAAAATTTGCTGGTTCAAGAGTGAAGATTACTTCATGACAAACTAAGAACCTGAGTTATGGCACAGCTCTCGCCTTTTGCTGTGAGCAGATGGGCTCAATATCAGGGCACAGAGGATTACTACCTTAGTTCTTTGATTCAACAGCTACAGCAAAACACATACCTGTTTGCTTTCTTTATAGCATCATCCACTTTACTGTACGGTACCAGATGTGGACTCCTCTTCATATCAGAATCCTGAAATGTATTAAATTCTTATTTATATCACATTGAGGTACTGTATATTACAAATGTTCAATAAATACATGTACTTAATATTTTCTGACTGAAATGACTAAGTTACCATACACAGTGTGATATTTAATTGTATAACTAGACTAATGATGTAGGGATGATTACTTACAGATGTAGAAGCCAAGATTATACTTCAAGTATTGGCATAATTTTCACATCTATAGCTTGTAATGTATGAAGTACACAAATTACTCCTCTCACATTTCTGGTATCCGGAGTCAATTTGTACAAAGAAAAGGTTATTCTCCATATTATGCAAAGCCTTTAAAAACATTCTAAATTTACACACATACGAGTGTGCGCATGTTTGCACGCATTCACACACAAACACACAAACACACTCACACACACACACACACCCACACCCTTTCTGGAATTTGAAATTAAACAACTTTCAAGCTCCAGTCCTGCTATTACACCAATGTGTGGTATATGAACACAACAAAAATTTCATTTGAATTAATAGGAATCTGCCTCCACTAAGCACATATTTCTGACCCACTTAAAGAAATCATGTTTTCAAAATGCCTACATAAATGAAAATTAAGAACATTGGTAACACATACCAATAAATGCTAAAGAAATTAATTACCTCATTTAAGCCATACGTCCAGCCCTGCTGAATCCGTTCCTTTGCCCACAGGTTATGGGTATTCTCTGCCAGCTGATCCACCAATTCTTCCATCTTAGGAGTGAGAGTTATGGCAACAAGATCCAGTGGAGCTGGCTTGTAGCCATTGGACTGTAGAAATGGTTCATTTGGAAGACGAAGAGACTTGATTCGAGATGGAGGCTTATCCATTGTTATGTAGTAGCCCAGTGCCAATATTGTTCTAGAAAATGTTTTCACATCCATATTTATTTTTTCATAACACACTAATAACAGAATTTCAGACTACAGTGTTTAGAGATAAGTTCTCAGATATAATTTTTTTCCTGTCAGAACTAATATGTTTCAAATTCTGCTTCAACTCCTGTACGAAAAACTTTAATTTTTCTGCACATAAAGTTCTCGTGTAGAAAGTTCTGCTATTTCTGAAGTATATTTCTGGATTGATAAACAATTAGTTCCCACTTAATACATGTAAAAAAGCTTCAAAACGATTTTAATTTATTGATGGTCAAACTGTACCATTGTTGATAGTGACTGTGCACCACTTCACAGCTTTAGTGCCACCTATTGACTGTTTGTGGTTCCAGAACCACTGTGTCTCACATTCTATTAATGGCAGCAAATCATAGAGATTTTGCAGCAAGGTCTTAAATTCAAGTACAGTTTTGAAGACTTTGTTGCAGTAGATGATAAGGGGCTGTGACTTCACAGACACTGAAGACCTGTGGAAAGACAGCCGTGAGGTGAAGGAGACAAATGAAGTAAAAAAAGAAAGAGCACACATGCCAAAAACAAAGGGCTTGCAGCTCATATTTTTAGGTGGTCCATTGTGTCTTGTGTTTTCTGAATTTACTTTATCACCAAGTAACTAAAGATGCCCAATACTTTACATTTGTGATCCTTATAATTGAAATATTATAACTGTTTGGGATCAAAATACAAAAGTGGCTCCACAAGCAGACCAAATTTTTACACTTCCATTATAAGAAGATTTCCCCCTTTTATAAGTTCCTTGTCAATGGTCCACTGACATGCATCTTACACAGGAAACACTGTAGTAGTTGACATAGCTGATTAACTTGACTATCCCTATGGAGAAGAACCCTTTTTGGAGAAGCTAACATTTCCTCACATAGTTAAGAAAGTGACAAATGGTTTAATTACTAAGAATGTAAAAAACGATACATAGTGATATGTAACACTATAAGTTCATAACAACATTCAAAACTGTCTGCCTCTTGTCCCGGTAGACAGCCAGATTAATCCAGTCCATGCATCCCATCCCATTTAAGACATATTTTAACATTATGCTCAAATCTATGTCTAGGTCTCCCAAGTAATATCTGGCCTTCAAGTTGCCCAACCAAAAACCTGCATACAATCCTCTCCTAGAATATGACACTGTGTCACTGGGTTAGTAGTTCTGGATATGTCAAAGAATCATAGTGCCATTAAAACACAGGGAACTATTCACCCAATGAAATAATGTTGCACATCTCAAAAGATTCAAGCCCTCAGCAGCCATGCTGAGAGAAATTCAAATTTTGCAAAACCGTACCCTGCTTGCTTCCTGCTCATAATAAACTAGGAATGTCATCCATCATTAAGTAACTCAAGTCACTATAATGCATTCACAAATCTCTCTCTCACTCACTCTCACACACACGCATGCTCACAATATATATATATAAATATAATAGGGGTGAAGGGGGTGTGGATTTACAGAAAGGGTTTTATGAAGGAACACAAAGACTTGTCAGCAGTGCCTTTATGTGTGTGCATTTTCTCCACTTCGCCAATCTGAGGAAAAAATAAGAACCACTGCATGCAGACTTCTGTAAATAATTAATGACTGCTGGAAAAATTGTAAGGCTTGTAGTAGACTACTAGAATTAAATTTCACACAATCTTTTATGCCTACACAAGCCTTTTTAGACAAATATTGTGAAAAACAGACACACAATTATACATTCAGAAAACTTTAAATACAACATGGCATTGCGGGACAGTGTTTTCCCATTCAGCCCTAAGGGGTATTTAAATATTGGGACAGCGCTTTCCCATTTGGATGTAAAGGGCTAAATTTATTCAGATTTCCTGCAATTTTTTTTTATTTCTAGGGGTAGCTTGTTACAACATTTTATTCCTGAGTAGTGAACTCCTTGTTCTAGTTACATTGGCCAGTGGCAGATACAGATTGTAACTTGGTCTAGTTTGTATGTTATGATTTTCAGAATGTGTCACGAAAAGATCCTGATTGTGATTGATTCAATGCAGTCTTTATAGTTACAAGTTGTGCATCACGATCTGATGTGTCATTATTTAAGGGAAATATTTTGTAGCTGTCAAATTTAGAGTTATAAATGAATAAATAGGAGCAATAGAATCTTTCCCAATTCTAATGGGAAAAATAACTGGTCTGAACAAGCAATACAGATTTAGTAGTGCATTAAATTGTGTCACTCTCTCATTATCATTAAGTTAATTTATGTTAATATCTCCACATATGATAAGATATACTTTTGGGCTATATGAAGTTTGCAGTATCATATCTAATTGAGCGATAAGCTTGTTAAAACTTCCTGATGAAGATCAAAATATAGTTAAAAAAAATTTCCTAACAGTAGAATCATGGTGAACTGCACTTACATAAATGTCTTGATTGACACAGCAATTATCTATATTTATGACCGAGAATTTTATGCTTTTATAAAAGAAAATGCAAACACAGTATGAACCTAGCAAACAGTTTTCTGTGTGTATCAGATTAAGTTCCATTTGATTTAGATGATGTTCTGTTAGACACAATATTTGTGGTAAGTCCTGATGTAAGTGACAAAGGAGTTCATTTGTTTTATTTCTTAATCCTCTGATGTTTTGATCGAAAATATGTAAAAACTATCTCTCAGATGAGTGAGTTGAGTTTAAGGTTATTGTAGGTGCCATATTCTCTGAGTTAGTTATCAGAGTTTTGATGAGAAAAGTTATCTATAACAGATGTTTCATGTAGCAGTTGATAGCCTGAATTTTAAAGAAAGAAGGTTGAGTATCATAAAATCAACATAAATGGTTAAGTACTTACTTCAATGTTTGTACAGCAAGTTGGGAATCATATCGTTTCTCAGCCGGTGGCAACCTCTCAAACTGAATGAGACATGGGTGAATCTTTCTCACATCATCTCGTCTTTCACCATACTGCCATCCAGCTTCAATTTTATTCATTGCCCACATTTCATGAATGTTTTCTGCTAGACGGTCTCTTATACTCTCCACGTAACTTGGAAGTGTTACCTAAAACAACAAAAAAAAAAGTTATATGAGACACATCTAGGAAGAGGTACCAGAGCATGCAATCTTCTAGTCTTCTACGCAGTATGCAGAATTTTATTTGGTCAGGAGAAGGAAATAAGTTTTTTGCGGATACAAATACTGCAGAATGCCATTACTGAGGTGAAATTCATGACAGATTCCAGTCTGTGTACACAACTGGGCTGTGGAATTATGCTTTTACATGTACAGAATTTTGTATAAAGAACAAAAATTCCCCATCATCAGTGTGTCCTCAGTGTTGCAAATAAAGGATCTATCCTGCAGCAATGTCTACTTAACCCTTGAGCACAGACATTAAAATGTGCACCAAGATGCACTGCGCACAGTGTGTTTCTTCTATGCTGACAAAAGCAAACACATTACCAGTGAGTAATGAAGGTTAAGATTATCTAGACTCTTCAACAGCTTAAAATGACAATAAGTATTTTTCTCCTTTATGAAACAATATGGCTCATTGCGTTTGGTATTTCGGAGTGATAGCACCCATTATTACTCCAGCCATGAAAAATAACACACGCAATACTTCCCTGCATCCACTACTGCCGACACACACCTCACCTGCGTGGTTGTAGATATCATTATTTCTTTCCTTCTCCTGTGAATAAGAAATACTACATCTCTAGGCTAACAATCAATGTGCTCTCCCTTCCTTTGTTTCACAGCAGTTACCAAACAAGAACACTTTTCTGGTGGCATGCCCACACAGACTTTTTTAATAAAAAAGAAATTCAGAGAGTGACCCAGTGACAATTTCAAGAGTTTTAATACAAATGCAGTATTGTATATTTCAAAACTCAACATGTGTAAGTCACATATCTTATTCACTTTCAATAATGAAAGACAACATGTAACAAGTATGAGACTCAAGGTCCCCAGAGCAATGAAGACACACATTATGGTCTTCTGCAGCCTGGTAGTTACAACTTTTATCCTGAAAATGGTGGCCATATGTTCCTCTGAAATGTTGGGAACCTCCTATCAGATCATATAACTTGTATATCACAGAATACTGCAATATGAACTTGCAACATGTACAGATCTCTGCCACTGAAAGACAAGCAGTGAAGTTAGGCACACACATGCATATGCATGTGCATTTATAGATGCCTGCCATGAAATTCTGTGATGACATAAACCATAACATGACATCTTCCTAAAGCACATAGTCACTGGAGATGAAAGCTGAGTCCACTACTTCCTGAAACATGGGCAAGCAAGGTATGGTGCCATTTCAACGGGCCACTCAAAAAGGCTCTTGGAAAGACTTTCTGATCTGATAAAGAAGTGGAAACCGTAGTGAACGAGTGGCTATACAAGCAATCAAAGGAATTTTTGCACAATGAAACCAGACATTGGTAAAGTACTGGAGTACACATATTGAACCCGACAGGGATCATGTTCAAAAACTGTAAAGATGTACCAAACCTATCTGCAGTGAACTAGCTGGCAGAAAAATCCTGAAGGTTTCCATCTGACTTACTTTGGTATATTGTTACCTCTGGGTACACATTCACTGTCTGTTCAAACAAACCGCATTTTCAGTACTAGTCTTTTACAACTACACAAATACTTTCTGCACACATGTAGTACACCAAATTTTTTCCAATATACACTGTAATGTATAATGATATTACTCACAGTTGTAGTGTCAACAGGTGTTGGAACAAAGGCTGTATCATCTTCCACAGGCCAAGGTCCAGAAAGGACAACCTTGTTCAAGTTTCCGAAGTAAAAACACGGATCAATTGAAAGCACTTGTTGTGGCAGCAAACTTTCAACTAGTGGTGAAAATTCCTCTGGAGGTATGTATTTTAGGCGGCCATGGTCACCACCAAGCAGAAACCGACAGCTGAAAATTTAGGACAATTTTTACAACTGCCAAAGTCTGCTATGAACACAACATACACAACAATGACAAGCTGAGAAAATCAACCATGACCTGCTTTACCATTAGAGAGATATGATGATACAAGAATATCTTCTACAAAAGGAAGTGCTAACTACTACTACATCTGAAATATGTTGCATGCTCAAAGCAACAAAACAATAAGTTTCGTATATTTTTCTACTGCACAGAATGGAGTGGGAGTAAGTTGTTCAGTGTACTTCACGTACTACACATAACTATTATATTCTTATATATATATATATATATATATTTTTTTTTTCTTTCCAGAATGAACTCAGTTGGAGACTCACACTGACACATGTGAAAGATTTTAATGAATTACAAATTACTGAAAGGTATGCAGTAAATAAACTAAAATGTAATGGTAAACTTGTCCCTGTTCATACCTTGAAGGTACACTGGGGAGAAGAGGTACAGCTCCACTTACTTTTGAAATCATCATGCCCTGGGTGCTTCACCCCTCAGAAAAGAGCTCCTGAGTACCCACTAAATACAAAGCTCGGTGAGCCCAGATCTGGTCTGGATGCTTTCGAGAAGCAAAAAGTCTCTTGTCTATGCTAGTAATTGAATCATGATTTCTGTATAATGAAGCCTGTAGCCTAGTCACCATAGGAACTTCGCTAGGTTAAAATATATCTCTTGGTAAGGCAGAAACATCATACAATTAAATTACAGAACAGAAGGTGAAAATAAATCAGAAAGAAAGAAAGCTTGAAAGGTACATAAAACTGTATGGAACTAAGTATATTAACACAAACATTATGCTGACTGTTATTAACAATTTATATAAGACACTTGCAAATACTTCATACTCCAAGGAGCAGAGTCCTTCTTGAGAAACTAACCAGTTCTCAGCTAGTCAGGAAATTCCTGCATTTTATGGAACCCAAAGGTTCAATACCGCATTTACAAGTGCCCACCATCTGTCCCTATCCTAAGCCTGATCAATCCAGTCCATGCCCCACCTCCCACTTTCTGAAGATCATCTTAATATTATATTTCCATCTATGCCTGGGTCTTCCAAGTGGTCTCTTTCCATCAAGTTTCCTCACCAAAACCCTGTATACACCTCTCCTCTCCCCCATACGAGCTACATGCCCCGCCCATATTATTTTTCTCGGTTTCATCACCTAAATAATATTTGGTGAGAAGTACTGATCATTAAGCTCCTCATTATGTAGTTTTCTCCACTCCCCTCCTACCTTGTCCCTCTTGGGCACAAATATTCTCCTCAGCACCCTATTCTCAAACACCCTTATTCTAGGATCCCCCTCAATGTTAGCAACCAAGAATCACACCCATACAAAACAAATGGTAAAATTACAATTCTGTATATCTTAATCTCTATATTTTTGGATAGAAAACTGGAAGACAAAAAATTATGCATTGAATAATAGCAAGCATTCCCTGACTGCATTATGCTCTTAATTTCTTTCTGATTAGAATTTTGATTTGTTAAGGCTGTTCCAAAATATTATGAGATGTGTAAATACATTTCTGAAATCATCTCTCAAAATACTGGAAAGCTTAACGATATATTAAAAGACTAGTCACAGATGAAAGAATAATGAAAATCAGCCAAATAAATGGAACCACTGTGAAAACATAAGCATGCATTTTCATTGGCATTATCAGCAATAAGACTTCTTGTTACAGACACAGAACACAGGCAGTTTAATCAGCCCTTTCCCCAAAATTTAGTTGTTAAAAACAAATAAAACTGGGTGTATTGCTGTATGCAGTTAATATAAATCCCCTATTTGTTGTATGTAGTTAACATACACCCCACTGAGGAGGTGTATATTAACTACATACAACAACACATCCAGTTTTATTTCTTTTCAAAAACTAAATTTTATCTGATTTTTACAGTACATAAGCAGACATATTGTGATCATATGGCATATTTGAAGCATTCATTATAAGGCTGAGTGGTTGCATACATGTAAGTTGGCAGTTAGTCGTATTGTTAGTATTTTTGTAATGCTACCCTGATGATGGTTTCAAAAGCAATCAGAACATGTTGATAATTATAATTTAATTATAATTTAATAAATACAGTAACATCTCCAACTAGAGTCACAAAAAACTCAACATCATTGATAGATGTAATCATAACAAATAAGGAGATAATCAGGGATACAGCAACGGTGATTGATTTAGGT
>Ga0123357_10003360_pt1 | contig 18310 bp, 18 predicted proteins | sample TergutEmb28metaG_FD_89873 | JGI IMG/M metagenome (GOLD analysis project Ga0123357, IMG submission 89873) | Embiratermes neotenicus P4 segment gut microbial communities from Petit-Saut dam, French Guiana - Emb289 P4 | ecosystem: Host-associated > Arthropoda: Insects > Digestive system > Gut ... | reverse complement strand
GAACCGACAGTCATACAATCGGTTGTGAATATGAACGGGCAAGGGGCTTATACCCTGCAAATTCCTGCCGGAGGATTTAAAATGCCCTGTACGCCGGAAACGGCTGAAATGAAAGAAGATGAAAACGGAAATTTCAGAAGTCCGGAAAATTTAGTGATGAAAGGCGACGAAGTTTTTAATTTTGTTCAAACAGAAGTTCCGCCTATGATTAAAGAGCTTTTGGAGATTTCAGGTAAAAAGCCGGAAGATATTGATTATTATTTCTTTCACCAACCTAACAAATTCATGCTTCACAAATTGGCAGATAAAATAGGTATTCCTCGTGAGAAAATGCCGGCGAATATTGTGGAAAATTTTGGAAATTCGAGCGGAGCTACTATTCCGGTTGCTGTCAGTTTCAATTTGGGAAGCGAAGCCGCAACAAATACTTACGAAGTGTGCTTTGCCGGATTTGGCGTGGGATTAACTTGGGCGGCTATCGTACAGTCGTTGGAAAAATTAACATTCAATCAGATAATATATTATTAATATTATGGATAAATTTCTTGAACAAATTGCCGATATTTTGGAAGAAGACCAAATAAACTTGAGCGATAAATTAGTAGATTTTGATGCTTGGGATTCGCTTGCCCAATTGTCGATTATCGCGTTGGCTGACGAAGAATACGGCGTAACGATTTCTGCAATGGAAATAAGGGAAGCAGAAACCGTTGACGGAATAAAAAAAATAATTGAAAAGAAAAGAGCCTGAATATTTTATGGATAAAAAATCGTATTTGCTTGTTACGGGCGCTTCTTCCGGAATAGGACGCGAAATCGCTATCCAACTTTCGGAGCAATATTCTATTGTTTTGCATGGTCGCGATAAAGAGCGGCTTCAGCAAACATTGAACGCCTGTAATCCAAATCGGGAACATTTGATTTGGGAATACGATTTAACCATGATTGATACTTTGGAAAACACTTTGGAACAATTTTTGCTTGAAAATAATTGTGTAATTAGCAATTTCGTCCATTCTGCAGGCTATTTTAAAATGTTGCCGTTGAAAATGGCGACAACTGATTGGTATCGCCTGTCGTTTGAACTTCATGCAATTGCTCCGGCATTACTATCTAAAGTATTGGTTAAGAAAAAAATAAATGGCGGCGAATTGAAAAGTATTGTATTTATTTCAAGTATCAGCAGTAAATTTGGAACAAAAGCGATGAGCGCATATTCTGCCTCGAAAGCGGCGCTTGACGGATTGATGCGAAGTCTGGCGCTTGAATTGGCGCCGAATGTGAGGGTCAATTCCGTATTGCCGGGAGGAATCCGTACTGCAATGACCGAACGCACCTACGAAGATACGATGCTTGTCGAACGAATGGATGCAACTTATCCGCTTGGACCGGGAAATGTTAGAGATATTTGCGGAGCAGTTAAGTTTCTAATTAGTGAAGATGCCCGATGGGTTACAGGGCAACAGTTAATCGTGGATGGCGGACGAACAATAAATATTACAGGATAAATGAAAAAATTACCTCAAGGTTTTACTCTTGAACGATATGGACTGCAAGTCCGGCTCGTAGAAGAAAGTGATGCGGATTTTATTGTTGCTTTACGCACAGATCCTCGTTTGAGTAAGCACATCCATACGACTTCTCCCGATGTTGAACAACAAAAGCAATGGATACGGAATTACAAATTGCGAGAAGAACAGGGTTTGGATTACTATTTTCTTTTTTCGATAGATAATCAACCGCAGGGACTTGCGCGGATATATGATATAACGGAAGATACATTTACGCAAGGAAGCTGGATATTTTCTCCCGAAGCGGTTTTGGGCGCTTCTGTGTTGGGAAATATCATCAGTAGTGAAGTCGGTTTCGAGTTTTTGGATAAAAAAATTGAATATACCGACGCTCGAAAAGAGAATAATACGCATCGTTATGTAAAATCTTTTCATCCGGAAATAATAAAGGCCGATGAAGAGAATATTTATTATAAGATATTGCCGGAACATTTCCATCGAAGAAAAATTCTCCATATCAATCGATGTATTGAAATAATGCAAAACGCTTTAAAAGAATTGAAAGGGAAAAAATGAATACTTTTTTTAGGAAAAATATAATTAGAGATTTGGTAAACAAATATGTAAAAAAATACCAAGATTATAATTATTTTAACTCCAAGTATTATCTTGATTACGTGTATCGGAAAAAGCAGGGACTTATTAACCATGCAGCTGAAATAGAGACCATAGCGCTTAGAGGTTCTACCGCAGATTATGCTTTTATTCCGCAATGTATTGAAAATTCATATAATTTGGGATTGACAAGTACCGATTTATATTTTAGTTATCAATTGTATTTGAAATCTAAGGAAATGCTTCCGAATTTGAATAATGTAGTTGTTTATCTGGCCGGTTTCACAAACGGTTTTTCCATAATAAGGACAAATGAGAAATATAGATTGGTTTCTTATAAATATTTTTTTGAGATTCCTTTTCAGGAAGATGGATTTATTGACCAAAAAATAGAGAAAAAGATTTTTGGGAAATGCAAAAACACCCAAACAATTGTTCCGGATGATTATTGGGGATATGAGGAGGGTAAAACCTTTATGCCGGAAATGGATGCCAGAGTTAGGGCAAAACAAATAATAAGAGAAAATCGCAGAGAACCGGATCAAATGGTTTGGATAAAAAAAATAATAGATCAAATTGTTAAAGATAAAAAGAATATTTTTATTGTTATTCCCCCTTATACCACGGCCTTGAAATCCTTTTTGCCTCCCAAAGAAAAATTGTATGAAAAGACTTATAGCCTGTTAAGTAATTACAAAAATATAGCCAATGTGCGGTTGATAGATTTATATGATTCTGATTTGTTTGACGATTCGGATATGGGCGATCATGATCATCCGAATGAAAAAGGCGCTAAAAAAAGCACAATGATAGTGAAAGAATATATTGATAATCCGGTAAGCACTTATAAATAAAAAATGCCCTCTGTAACAGAAAACAATAAACGCATAGCTAAGAATACAATCTTCTTGTATGTAAGATTGTTGTTTTCTATGGCTGTTAGTTTATATACCTCAAGGGTTGTCCTGCATGTATTAGGCGTTGATAATTTTGGTATTAATGCGGTTGTAGGCAGTTTTATAATGTTTTTCCTTTTTATAAACTATGCAATGTCCGGCGCAACTGCAAGATTTCTTACTTTTGAACTGGGAACCAATAATCAAGAAAGATTAAAAAAGACCTTTTCTGCTTCACTGAGCGTTCATTTGTTTATTGCATTCCTCATACTTGTTTTAGGAGAGACGATTGGGTTATGGTATTTGGAAAATAAGATGGTAATTCCCGAAGGAAGAATGGTTGCCGCCAGATGGGTTTATCATTTGGCATTGCTGAGTTCAGTCTTAATGATAACGCAAGTTCCATACAATGCTTCTATTATATCGCACGAAAAAATGGACGCTTTTGCTTACATCGAAATATTGAATGTCTGTTTAAGATTGGTAATTGTTTATTTGCTGTTGATTGGAAATTTTGATAAACTTATTCTTTACGCTGTACTGACTTTTTGTGTCACAGCTATAATTTCGGTAATATACAGAGCTTATTGTATCAAACATTTTGATGAATGCAAATACAAGTTTTCGTTTGATAAAACAATTATCTATCCGATTTTTTCATATTCTATGTGGAATTTATTTGGTAATTTGGGTTATACCTTCAGCAAGCAAGGGATAAATATGGTTTTAAATTTATTTTTTGGCGTAGCGCTAAACGCGGCTTATGGAATAGCATCTCAAATGAGTAATGCAATCAGCACATTTGGCATGGATTTTTTGACGGCGGTAAGACCTCAGATCGTTAAATATTATGCAAAGAATAAAATAAGAGAAATGGAAAATTTGATGATTAACGCAACAAAATATTCTTTTTTATTACTTATTGCTTTATCATTACCGGCTATTTTGGAAATTAATTTTGTTCTCTCCGTTTGGCTGAAAAATGTACCGGAATATGCCAACGGTTTTTGTCAATTGTTTATAGTGATTGTAGTAATAGATATTCTGCGAATGAATTTAACGTTTGGTGTTTCGGCAACAGGCAATATGAAAAATTTCAATATTATGATAGGAACAATCAATATATCCGTTCCGATAATTGCCTATCTATTGTTATTGATTTCTAAGAATGTATATATTCCCATGTTAATGACGATTGTTGCATTTGTATTGGTATTTTTCGGAAATCTGTTTGTGTTAAAATTGCTGATAAAAGAGTTTTCAGTGGAAAGGTTCTTAAAACAAATTTTTCCGATTTGTTTCACAATATTGTTAGCATCATCTATATTACCGCTGTTTATACATTTTTCATTGGAAGAAGGTTGGACAAGATTGATTTTGGTGGTTTTGTCAACAGTAACAGTTATAGCGCTGCTAACCTATTTTTTTGCATTAAGTAAAGAAATGAGAGGAAAACTATTGAGGTTGCTTAATTCAAAACTTAAATTATTATTCTTAAGGGAAAAAGAAGAAAATGAATAGAACAAAGCAAATTATCCGAATATTGAAATTGCTGAAATTAAACTCGATAAAGAGGCGATTTCTTGAATGGAAGATTTATTTTATTCTATCAAAGAAATATGGAGTATTTTCCGGAGAATTAGTTTCTTTTAAAGATTTGGAAAATGCGGATATAATATATTCTCGAGAAGTTACTTTATTTTACTCTCATTCTGTTTTTGAATATGGGATTTCGCCTGTTTTAATAAATGGAATGACATATAGTCAGTATGCCGTAAATTTGAAAAATGCAGCCGTCTTAGGAACTTCAAATCTTATTCCTTTGTCGTCAGGTAAAGTCTTATATGATTTACCTTTCTATGATACTGAAAAAAGATATTCATATTCGGATTATAAAATATTAAAACTAAAAAACAGAAAAGTTACTTACTGGAAAGGGAAAAGGCAAACATTGGATAAAGCCATTTCTATGTGCGGTAATTACTCGTGGAATTTCTATCATTTTATGTATGAAATTGCTGTCAAATTTCATAAGTTGAGCGAATTGAATATTTCCCCGGATGTTCCGGTGCTGGTTGATCAAATAGGGTTGGATATACCGCAGTACAAGGGAATATTGGATATACTCAATGCAAAAGGTCATCCTTTATTAGGTGTTGCAATGGATGGATTCTTTGAGGTGAATGACCTTATTTATATCAATTGTCCGAATTTTATCCCGCCCAATAATAAGAATGACAAAGACAACCGTCCAAGTGATGTTCAGTTTGATATAGACGCTTTAAGGGAATTAAGAAGTAATCTTTTACCTTATTCTTCCCGGAAAGAGTTTCCTAAACGAATCTTTATTTCCCGTAAAAATGCCAGTGGTCGCAGAAAATTTAATGAAGATGAAGTAATTCGATTATTTTCGGAATTTGGATTCTCAACCGTTTTCCCGGAAACATTATCTGTTGCAGACCAAATAAGTCTTTTTAATCAGGCGGAATGGATCGCAGGCGGATCGGGGGCGGCTTTTGCCAATTTGCTGTTTTGTAATTCAAATTGTAAAGCGATGGTTCTTTTGAAAACACATTTGGATACCTCAATTTTTTCTACTGTCGCTTATGTGGCAAATGTTAATTTAGTACATATTACAGAAGAAGATACAAACAAAAATATTAGCAGTAAAGATATTCATGACGACTATGAATTGGATCTTTCTTATTTGAGAGAACTTTTAATAAACTTTAGATTGTAATAATAAATACGGGAATGGAAGATAGTAAAGAAACATATAAAGACATATTCAAAACAACAAGTTTGTTTGGCGGAGTACAGGTTTTTAGCGTTTTGATTGCTGTCATACGTTCCAAAATAGTAGCTGTTTTGTTGGGTCCGGGAGGACAGGGTATGTTGGGGTTACTTCAACTTCCGTTGGGAATCATTACTTTAATAACTGAGCTGGGGTTGGGAGCGAGTAGTGTGAGGGACATTGCCAATGCAAAAACAGACGGAGATGAAATTAAAATAAGCAAAACGATTAAGACAGTCAGGCGTTGGGTCTGGTTTACGGGAATATTAGGAATGCTTGTAGTTATTGTTCTGTCGCCCTTATTAAGCAAGTGGACGGATGCAGGAACAAATTATACGTATGCTTTCCTTTTGCTGTCGGTTACTTTACTGTTCGCCGCGATATCCGGCGGGCAGACAGCTGTTTTGAGAGGGTTAAGAAGGATAAAAGATACGGCGAGAGTTGGTTTAATCGGAGCAAGCCTTGGATTAATCGTATCAATTCCTTTTTATTTTCTTTATGGAATAAAAGGGATTGTACCTACATTGATTATTACATCATTTATCGGCTTGCTAACATCTTGGTATTATTCAAGGAAAGTTAAATTGCAGCCTGTTACTATTTCCTACAAGGAATCTTTTTTTCAAGGAGGAGAAATGATTAAGTTAGGAATGATAATAACTGCGAGCAACTTCATCTCGCAAGTTGTTTCCTATTTGATTGTTTTGTATATTAATAAACAATCGGGAAAAGATTTTGTAGGTTTCTATAATGTCGGTTGGACAATTTCGAATCAATATGTAGCTCTCGTCTTCACAGCCATGACAGTCGATTATTTTCCCCGTCTGATTAGCTTACGTTCGAATCGGGAAAAAATGAGCGAAGCCGTAAATCAACAAGCCGAAATAGCCATATTGATTATTGCCCCGCTTATGTTGATTTTTATAGCTTTTTTGCCGTTGATAATCCGGTTAATGTATTCTGTAAAATTTTTACCAATTATCGATTTTGTACAATGGACAATTTTAGGGATGTTATTTAAAGCTGCCTCATGGGCGTTAAGTCATATAATCGTAGCAAAAGGAGATAATCGATTATTCTTTTTTTCAGAACTGATTATGAGTGCGATAACTTTGCCTTTAAACATTGCCGGATATGCTTTATTGGGATTAAAGGGAATTGGAATAGCGTTTGTTATACAATATGTTATATATTTTATAGCCATGGTTTTGGTGGCTCAAAAAAAATATCAAATCCATTTTAGCAAAGAATTTAATAAACTGTTTTCAATTCAGTTTGTATTGTGTTTTTTGTGTTTTATTGCTGTTGTATTGAAAGGTTATCCTTTTACTCATATAATCGGCAGTATATTATTTATACTTTCTGCAGCCTATTCGATAAAAATATTAAATAATAAAATGGATATAAAAGCAATTGTCAAGAAAAGAAAATCTTTAAAAAACAATAAAAAGTAAATATGATATATTTTAATGATTTACAAAAGATTAATGCCCGACACGCCGATGAATTGAAGCGTGTTGCAGCCGAAGTGATTGATTCCGGCTGGTTTCTTCAGGGAGATCGGACAGATATATTTGAAAAACAACTTTCAGCATATTTAGATGTGCGTCATGCAATTACATGCGCCAACGGATTGGATGCCTTGCGTTTAATTTTAAAAGCTTATATTGAATTAGGCGTCATGAAAGAAGGCGATGAAATTATCGTACCGGCTAACACGTTTATAGCAACTTTTTTAGCGATTACCGATAACCGGCTGAAACCGGTTTTAGTAGAACCGGATATCAGGACTTACAATATTTCCATTCCGGATATTGAATCGCATATTACTTCCCGCACCAAAGCGATTATGGTCGTTCACCTCTACGGTCGCGCTTGCTGGTCGGAAGAATTGGAAGCAGTCGCTAAAAAATACAACCTGAAAATTATTGAAGACAATGCGCAGGCAATCGGAGCTTATTGTCATTGCGGACTTGATCCGCAATCCCCTGCTAAGCGGACAGGAAGTCTGGGCGATGCAGCCGGCAACAGTTTCTATCCGGGTAAAAATCTGGGAGCCTTAGGCGATTCCGGCGCTGTGACAACTGATGACGACGTCCTGGCTTCTACCGTGCGAACTTTAGGAAATTACGGTTCCAGACAAAAATATGTGTTTGAATACAGCGGGTTAAACAGCCGGATGGATGAAGTTCAAGCTGCATTTCTTTCCGTGAAACTGAAGTATTTGGATGCCGAAAACGAGATCAGACGCGGAATAGCTGATTATTATATAGCAAACATAAAAAATGAAAAAATAACTGTACCTTTATTGCCTGAAAATAAGGAATCGCATGTGCATCATTTATTTGTAATCCGTTCGGAAAACAGAGATGCTTTGCTTGCTTATCTGAAAAAACATGATGTTCAAGCCTTGATTCATTATCCGATTCCGCCTCATAAACAGGAGGCTTATAAAAATGAAGACTGGAGTAGGCAATCTTTTCCGATTACGGAAAAAATTCACAGAGAAGTTTTGAGTTTGCCGATGAGTCCGGTAATGACCCCGGAAGAAGTAAAACGAATAGTCGATTTGTTAAATCAATATTAGAATTGACGGTACCGTCATTGCGAGCCGCTTGTGGCGAAGCAATCTATCCAGATTGCTTCGGACTTTGTCCTCGCAAATGACGTAAACAAACTTAACAGTAATGGCTGAAAATATAAATATGAACGATCCGTTGGTTTCAATTATTATCCCATGTTACAATCATGAGAAATATATTGAAGAGTGTATTTTGAGCGTTGTGAATCAGACCTATAAAAATATTGAGTTGATTGTCATCGACGATGGGTCGAAAGACAATTCCCCTGCGATTCTCGAAAAACTTCAAAAACAGTATGGTTTTTTTCTGGAGGTTCAATCAAATATGGGAATCTCAAAAACATTGAACAAGGCAATACGCAATTATTCTCACGGGAAATACATAGCCGGTTGCGGTTCGGACGATTTTTTGGCATTAGACCGAATTGAACGGCAAGTCCGGTATATGGTCGCTCATCCCGATTGTGATATGTCTTTTGGGAAAGTACACATGGTAGATGGGAAAAGTAAGATTATTGAAGACCTTGTTATTTTCCGGCCATTTCCGGAAGCGGAAAAAAACGTTACATTTGAATTTTTGTTGGACAACAATTGTATCCCGTCGCTTACGACAATGATCACGCGGGAAATGTGGGATACATGCGGCGGATATAACGAAAGCATGGCTATCGAGGACTATGATTTATGGCTTAAAGCCGCTTATAACGGGAAGGTTGTTTATCTAAATGAATATTTTTCATATTACCGCTGGCACGGAGATAACGAATCAACGAAAGTACTGAAAATATATACGGAAACATGGGAACTTATTCAAAGTTGGAAAGACAAAATGGCTCCGGCAGTTGCACGAAAGATTTTGCCCCGCAGAGATTCCTATACATTTAAAGTGCTGGCGCGGAAATACAAAAAGGAATCTTTGAAATATTTAAAACTGAATCATACTTATTGGGATTCATATATTATTGGAAATTATTTGAAGGGTTTGTGGAAATTAGCGTTTAGCTGGAAAAATAATAAAGGTATCTGGAAATAAAAATATAAACATGAATATTTTGCTGATAAACGATTACCTGGAGCATGGAGGCGCTGAGGCTGTGTTCCGTGAACAGTTTGATATTTTGCAAAAAGATTTTCATGTAGAAATGTTTTATGCCTTCAAAAATGTTTCCGAAAAAAAAATATCGCCGAGTTCTTATATTTATTCATTTCATTTCAGAAAAAAATTAACAGTATTTCTACAGAATCGTTCGTTCGATGCAGTTATAATACACAACTACAACAGCGCCTTGTCGCCTGCTGTTTTGGATGTTCTGGCAGAATACAAAAAAAGCAGGAAATGCAGAATAATTTATTATGCCCACGATTATCACCTGATTTGCCCCAACCGCGGATACAATTATTTCAGAGGAAACAAACTGAATAATTTCCAATCGCCTCCTTCTTTTTGGAATGTCATTTCTAAACGGATGGATTCAAAAAGCGTGATTATCAGCATTTTGAAAAAACTGCAATGGATTCTTGCTTATCCGATTGGGAAAAAACAGAAAGTATTTGATCTGGTTCTTTCGCCGAGCGATTTTCTGGCTCATCAGATAAAATCAGCGTATTCCGATCTGAAAGTAGAACGGATGTATAATCCCTGTTATGCTTTGGAATTTACCCGAAAGGAAAAACCAAAAAATCAGGATGGCATCCTCCGGATGGTTTATTTTGGCAGATTTGATCCTGTAAAAGGTTTGCCCGGTTTTATAGAAGCGCTTGGAAATTCTTCTGTTGATTATACATTTACAATAATAGGGGAGGGGGAAGACGAGAATATAATCAAAGAAAATATCGTTCGATTCAGGCTGCAAAACAAGGTTCTATTGAAGTCGAAACTTAGTAGGGAAGACTTGTTTGCCGAACTACAAAATTACGATGTATTTGTTTTACCGTCTTTGTGGTACGAAAATGCACCTCTTTCCATTGTTGAAGCGGCTTCTCTGGGTTTGGGACTTTTCTTGTCCAACCACGGCGGCGTTTTGGAGATAGGGAAAATATGCAACGCTACTCATTTCTTTAATCCGTTTGACAGGCAAGATATTGTTTCACAAATAGGAATCTTGTACAAAGATTTTATTGCCGGCGCTTTACTTGAAGCCGATAGAAACCGTTTGAACGCTTTATTTTCAAAAGAAGTGTATATTGAAAATTTGAAAAAATTTTTATAATAAAGGCCGAAGCTCATTGGCGCTTTCTACAATTACGTCCGGATTATATTTTTGTAAAGATTCGAGATTTCTGAAACCTGTCAATACTCCTGCTGTCTTTATTCCAATCTTTTGTCCTGTTTGTATATCCTTACCCGTGTCGCCAACCATCCAACTCTTTCTTTTATCCATTAAGAATGAAGCTATTAAATCGCTTTTGTCAAATTGCTGTTTAGTTACTAAAACATCTGTCAATAAATTTGACCATGTATATTGAGACAATTGCGCTATTACCGCTTTCTCAGACTGTCTTGAAGTAAGAATATACAAATGATAATTCGGATGCAAATATTTTAAAAAATCATCTACCCAAATAAATGGTTTATCAAACTGCAACCATTGAGGTTGCTCTATTTCGGATAGCCACTTTTGTTCGAAATCAATTATAGCTTTCTGTGAATAGTTATAATATTCCTTCAAAATATAATCATGTCCTTTTTGTTCTCTTTTAATTTTCCAGTATGCGTCAAAACTGAAAGTATTTTCAGGAACTAAATAAGAAAAAAGCTGATAAAGTCTTTCTCTCGAATCAAACAAGGTACCATCTAAATCAAAAAATATACATGGAATGTTTTTCATTTTTACAGATTCCTCATTTCGCTTCGCTCCATTCGGAATGACAGACGTTTTGAATTTTTGGCACATACTTATAATGTGAACTGTTCTATTTCTTCTTTAATCCCGTTTTTAAAAAGTACTTCCGGTATATGCAAATATTTTTTCATTTTTGACGCATCAAACGTCAAACTTCTATTATTGCCGGCATTGTATTTTATCTCAATGGATAACTCTTTATTGATTGCATCTTTAATTATAGAAACAATTTCATATACTGATAATGATTCTTCCGAAACAATATTGATTACGCCAACATTTTCCTGTAAATCAATAGATTTCACAATCGCTTTCACGCAGTCCGAAACATGCAAAAACGCTCTTTTTTCCTGTCCGTCAGAAAATATTACCGGATTTTCATTTGCCAAACATTTTCTAATTGTAGCAGGAATCAGTTTTTGATATTTTTCTTCTCCCGAACCATAGATATGTCCTATGCGCAATATTTGTGTTGATACCTTATTTGCCTTTCCCCAGCGTTCAATCATTTGTTCACAGTATAATTTCGACCAGCCGTAAAGCGAAACAGGTTCAGTAATACTCTGTTCTGTGATTAGATTTTCCTGTTTATATACATCTACTGTACTGGGAAAAATGATTTTTTTAACCGGCGGCAAATTATATAAAAGATGTTGCGTATTGAAAATATTGCTGTCAGAGAAGATGAGATCATTGGCATCATTCGCAGTTTTAGGAATAAATGCTCCGGCGTGAATTACTACATCAATTTCATCAATATCAAAGATAGATTTGTCAAAAGTATAGTTTTGATGTAAAATGGTTTTAAATCCGGGTATTGGTTTGGAACTCAAAGCAATGATTTGATATTGGGACAAGGGTTTGAGAAATTTTAATAAATGGCTTCCGATAAATCCCGTTCCGCCTGTAACTAAAATAGGTTTCATTATAAAACTTACAGTGTTATTATTTCTTGAGTAATCTGTTCGGATGTCATCAACCTTGGTTTTGTATCCATTCCTCTCAACCATAATAAGCCATCCGGCAAAGGATTGATGGTCTTTCGTAACTTTGGAAATTCGCCATACAACGCAATGTCTTTGAAAATTTTGGGAAGATTTAACCCTGCTTCCGTAAAAAATAAAACTGTTGTGAAAAAGCGAGAGATATTAATTTCTGTCGGGTTGGGAATGCCGTCAATATCATACGCCATATCAACACCGTAGATTCCATGCGGTTTTTCATCGACAGCAAAAATTGCTTTTTGGGCAATATCATCCACTTTTCTATCCGAGAATGTTTGTCCGACTTTTGTAACTCCCGTAACCCCGGATAAAGTTCTGTTGCCATGCGTCCAGCCTTTTCGTATTCTGGTTTGCGCCACAATAAGTTTTCCTTCGTGCCAGATAGACAACCAAGTAACAGTGTCTTTTGTTAGTAATTGGGCTGCAATAAAATCTCCCCACCCATCGAATCTGTCAATCCATCCTTTTGCGAAAGTAAAACTATTTGTCGGCAAGGCGCCTTTTCCTCCTCCTCCGATTGAAGAAGCCCTTATCCAAATGTAACCTTCTTTGTTTGCTAAATTTTTAAATGCGTCTTGTAGATCCGATTCTTTCTGCAATAGAATATTTTCCGGAATTTTAATTCCTGCAGATTTCCATTTTAAATAGGATTTATATTTATCTACGCAAATGTCAATAACTTCATGTTGAGGCATAAAGGTTTTTGTTCCTTTGCCGTGAATCATATTTCGCAGTTGGGAAGCCTGAAATATTTCCAGATCATTTTGAAAATGAATCAAATCGGGACGTACAAAATCTAACAGTTCTTCCAACTTTTGAGGATAACTTGCATCATTAGCGTAGGGTATATAATATTTTTTTACAGCAGAAGATAATACCAGGTCTGTAGGGTCGCTTCCCATTCCCAGAACAATTTCTTGCTTTTCACAACGTAAAAGAGAGTTAATTACTCCCTCGGACGGCGCTCCGCCTGCACCGGCAATTAATATTTTACTCATTATAATTTATATTCTCAATTAGTTTTTCAAAAATTTAGCAAAACATTTCAGATAAATACAAAACATATACGGCAAAGGTACAAAAAATCTTCAAAAATAGTATTCCTTTTTCAAAAATGGAAAAAAATCAGTATATTTGTCGCTTGAAAAATGGAAAATTATGAAATATCTATTTAAGGTAACCCTTTTATTTCTAATCGTTTTTAATTTCAGGGTTCCGGTTATTCACTACTCGTGTTCTGTGGCGGTGATAATAGCGGGATTATATTATTTGATTGGCAAGAAATCATTTCCTCTAAATTATTTTTTTCAGCGATATTGCTTTGTTATTTTGGCAGGAACGCTCTTGATAACCTTTTATGATGCTTTAAATGCGACTATGCACGGAAATATTGGGGGAGGAGCTTATGCTCGATATTTGGTACAAGGTTGGATGTTGGCGTGCTTGGTATTTGTACTTCCCATTTTGATTGAAAAAAAAGAATCTGCCTTTAACGAAAGTTTAGTAGTAATTTGCGGCGCTTTCGCTTTACAGGGTCTCATTCATACTTTAGGCTTTTTAATAGAACCTTTCGGCGAATTTATCCGCATATTTCAAGGAGAACGAATGGACCAATGGGGTAATTTTGAGATAAACTCCTTTAGATTATTTTCTTTAACTGGCTCTCCATTTTTTGATCTTCCGGCTGCTTATGGAGTTGCCCATATCGCGTTTTTCGGGTTGCAGTTGGATCCCAATCAAAACTATCTAAGAGGTTGGAAAGCATTTGTCGTGATAGTTTTGATGATATTGGGAACCATGCTTTCAGGGCGAACCGGTTTTATCGGTTTTGGCTTAGGTTTAGCGCTTTATCTTTTTTATAATTGGAGTCATTTTTCTACATTATGGAGAAACATCATAAAAATAACCGGAGGTTATCTATTTTTGCTTGTTGTATTTTATACTGCATTGACGCCAAGCCAACAGAGTAAATTTGTTGATACCGTTTTTCCGTTTGCATTTGAGGCTTATTACAATTGGAGAGATACTGGAAGATTTGGTACAACTTCGACAGACGAGCTGAATCGAATTCACTATTACCCTTTGGAAGCGGGTACCATCTTATGGGGAGACGGTGGAAATTCGTATGAGCTTATGCCGAAATATAATCCGACTGACGCCGGTTATATGAATATACTTATGATGGGCGGCATTCCCTATCTGTTAGTGGTCATTTTATATCAATTGTTATTTTATTGGCGTCCAATGGTAATGGCTAAACGAGAAAATTCCAGAAGTGGGGATATTAGTTTTTTATTTTTCTTTATTTCTTATGCTCATTTTTTCATTTTAGAATATAAGGGTGGCGCTATTGGGTCTATACACACCGCAGAAGTTGTCGTATTGTATTACGGTATATCTTATTTAGTTGAACAATATGCTTTGGAAGATGCGGAGGAGGAAGAAGATATTTCAAGCGGAGAACTGTTGAATGAATCGGTTGTTGTGTGATAAAAGATAAGGTTGGAAATGAAAATTGTCTATTTATTACCGGGAGGTCTTTTTAATCCTGGGGGAATGGAAAGAGTTATTACAAACAAGGCTAATTATTTAACAGAAATAATAGTTGGCTATGAGGTTTTCATTATTACTACCGAACAAATGGGACGCCCTGCATATTTTCCCGTTTCGGAAAAAGTGCGTATAATCCATTTGGATATTCATATCGGAAAATATTTTGGAAAAGAGAATTATATCCGGAAATTAATTCGGCGCCTTTTCAAAATACAAGAATATAAAAGGAAGATTTCCAGACTGTTGAATGAAATTCGTCCGGATATTACTATTACTACTTTGGGCGGATTAGATATTGATTTTATCAACGATTTGAAAGACGGAAGCGTAAAAATCGGCGAGCTTCATTTTCCTCAGACTTATAGAAAAATACAGACAAAAAAGATGTATCGCTCGCTTATTCCGAATTTGGTCGGTGAAATCATGACTGCAAGTTTTATTAAGAATTGCAAAAAACTGAAGCGATTGATTGTTCTTACCGAAGAGGAAAAAGCTTTTTGGAACGGAGTGGATAATGTAGAAGTTATACCCAATGCCTTGTCGTTTTATCCGGAAACTACTGCTGATTGTGAATCAAAAAAAGCGATAGCCGTAGGACGCTTGGTTTATGAAAAAGGCTTCGATATGTTGATTGAAGCATGGAAATCCGTTTATAAAGAACATCCTGATTGGGAATTGCACATCTATGGAGAGGGTAGCGAAAAAGAAAACTTACTTAACCAAATTCAACGGGAAAACTTGGATAAAGTTGTGAAAATTCATGAACCGGAAAAAGATATTTATGCTCAATTTCTACAATCTTCCATGATGCTTTTCCCTTCTCGTTTTTTGGAAGCGCTTCCCATGGTATTGATTGAGGCTATGTCGAGTGGACTTCCTTTGGTTGCTTTTGACGCTCCCTGCGGACCGAAAGATGTTATCCAAGATGGCGTCAACGGTTTTTTGATTAAAACAGGAGATATAGAAGCTTTTTCCGAAAAGATAAATGATTTGATAGAATCGGGCGAGATGAGGAAGAAAATGGGGAAAGCAGCGAGGGAAATGTCATTCGATTATGAGGTGGAAAAAATCATGAAGCGTTGGCTTCAATTATTTGAAACAGTTAAAAATTGATGAATTATTTATGAAAAAATACGATTACCTCATTGTCGGTTCAGGGCTGTTTGGAGCTGTATTTTCCCATCAATGCGGTTTGAAAGGGAAAAAATGTTTGGTGATAGACAAATGTTCCCATAGCGGTGGAAATGTTTACTGTGAAAATATTGAAGGCATCAATGTTCATAAATACGGAGCGCATATTTTCCATACCGGTGATAAAGAAGTTTGGACTTATGTAAATAATTTGGTTGAGTTTAACCGCTATACCAATTCTCCCATTGCCAATTACAAGGGTGAATTGTTCAATATGCCTTTCAATATGAATACTTTCTATCAGTTGTGGAAAGTAAAAACTCCTGAAGAAGCAAAAAATAAAATTACTGGGGAAATCGCTGTATATGCCGATGTGGAACCGGCGAATCTGGAAGAGCAAGCCTTAAAATTAGTGGGAAAAACCATTTATGAAAAATTGATAAAAGGATATACCGAAAAACAATGGGGCAGAAAAGCCGCTGATTTACCGTCATTTATAATAAAACGAGTCCCTTTGCGTTTTATTTTTGATAACAATTATTTCAATGATATTTATCAGGGTATTCCTATTGGCGGATATAATACGCTTATTGATAAACTGTTGGAAAAGGCGAAAGTTCAATTGAATGTGAATTTTTTTGATGATAGGGAAGCACTTTCCTTAATGGCAGAGAGGGTAGTTTATACGGGAATGATAGACGAATATTTCGATTATTGTTTCGGAAAATTGGAATACCGAAGTTTGAAATTTGAGAATGAAGTATTAGATATTGCTAACTATCAAGGGAATGCAGTTGTAAATTATACTGATTTTGAAACGCCCTATACGCGAATTATCGAACATAAGCATTTTGAATTCGGCGCTCAGGAAAAAACCGTTATCACAAGAGAATATCCGCAGAACTGGGACGAAACGAAAGAAGCGTATTATCCGATAAATGATGAAAAAAACAATCAATTATTTGAAAAATATAAACAAAAGGCAAAGGAACAAACCCATGTTATTTTTGGCGGAAGATTGGCAGATTATGCCTATTACGATATGGATAAAACGATTAGAAAAGCTTTAAACGCCTCTCAAGAGATATGAAGAAATATCTGTATAATTTATTTTTAAGCAACAAGCAATTGATAAAGTACGGAATTATTGGTTGTGTTTGTGTTTTGATTGACTTTTTAGTTTATTCGTTTTTGACTCAAATAATGAAAATGCCCTATCTCTATGCTAATGTGATAAGCGTACACTGTGGTATTTTTGCCAGTTTTTTTCTTAACCGGCACTTTACCTTTAAGGTGAAAAACAAAACCATGCTCCGTTTTGTTTCATTTTATGTAATCGGACTTATCGGTTTGGCTATCAGTTCCGGATTGTTGATTTTGTTAGTGGAAAAAATGGGATTAAATGAACTTGTTTCGAAGGCTTTTACCGTTATAGCGGTTGCCTTGATCCAATTTGTTTTAAACAAATATATTAGTTTTAGACATGAAAAATGATGTTCTGTATATTGTGATGCCTGCTTATAATGAGGAGGAAAATATTGATGCTGTCGTAGCCCAATGGCATCCGGTAGTTGAAAAAGTTGGCGGTGATAGTCGCTTACTTATTGTAAATGATGGCAGTAAGGATAATACATATCAAAAAATGCTATCATTACAAATACAATATCCATTATTGTTACCTGTTAACAAACCCAATTCAGGGCATGGAGCGACTTGCCTGTTTGCTTATCGAAAAGCGATTGAAGCCCATGCAGATTACATATTTCAAACAGATTCGGATGGACAGACTGATCCCAATGAATTTTGGAAGTTTTGGGAAAATCGGGATAAATATAATTTCATCATCGGATCGCGCGATACTCGACAAGACGGGATTGGCAGAGTTTTTGTGACTCGAGTACTTCGTTGGGTAGTTTGGCTTATGTTTGGCGAGTGGATAAAAGATGCCAATACTCCTTTCCGCTTGATAAAAACAGAAAGTTTAATACCTGTGTTAAAACTTATTCCGGAAGATTTTTTCTTAGCCAATGTGGTAATCAGTGTTATTGCCGTTAAAAAGAAAGAAACATGCAAATGGTTGCCTATTACATTTAAACCTCGGCAAGGCGGAGTCAATTCCATCAATATGAAACGGATTTTTAATATCGGTAGAAAAGCTCTGGGAGATTTCAAACGGATTAATGAACAATTAAAAAAATAGTAATGACGAAAACAGTATTGGCGAGAATAATGCCTTATCTTATTCTTTTTTTTCTTTGTCTTTTCGTCCTGTTGAAGAGTTCGCTTGCTCCATTCTCATACGGAGTGCATCCGATAGATTCGGCTGCTTTCATCTATACAGCTAAACAAATGATAGCCGGTCAACTTGTTTACAAAGAGATT
>Ga0123357_10003359_pt1 | contig 18316 bp, 10 predicted proteins | sample TergutEmb28metaG_FD_89873 | JGI IMG/M metagenome (GOLD analysis project Ga0123357, IMG submission 89873) | Embiratermes neotenicus P4 segment gut microbial communities from Petit-Saut dam, French Guiana - Emb289 P4 | ecosystem: Host-associated > Arthropoda: Insects > Digestive system > Gut ... | reverse complement strand
TTGCTATTGTAACTACCACACATATCTAGACAAATATATTGCTATTGTAACTACCACACCTGTCTAGACAAATAGATTGCTATTGTAACTACCACACCTGTCTAGACAAATGGATTGCTATTGTAACTACCACACCTATCTAGACAAATAGATTGCTATTGTAACTACCACACCTGTCTAGACAAATAGATTGCTATTGTAACTACCACACCTATCTAGACAAATATATTGCTATTGTAACTACCACACCTATCTAGACAAATATATTGCTATTCCCTTGCTTGTTGTTTATTGCTCACGCTGCCTTAATTTTTAGAACGAGAATTTGGCGATGTAATTTGGCAATAACCGGAAGTCATCCCAAACTGAAATTCCTGTGGCCGCATGTGTAGTGTGTTAGTTATTATGAACTGCAAATGTGTTCATTTAAAACGAACATTTCTGTGAGGTGGATATGTCCGTGATTTTTGCAGGTTGCCGAGAAACGGCTTTCATCTACGCCATCATGAGTGCGGGGGTGACGCACGCGATAGCCAGGGCTTGCAGCGAGGGTAGCATCAAGTCGTGCACGTGTGACTACAGTCACCAGGCGCGGTCGCCACAGGTCTCCGTTGCTGTGCCAGGCTTGCGCGACTGGGAGTGGGGCGGCTGCTCCGACAACATCGGCTACGGCTTCAAGTTCTCCCGCGAGTTCGTCGATGTCGGAGAACGGGGTCGCAATCTGCGGGAGAAGATGAACGTTCACAACAACGAGGCTGGCCGAATGGTAAGTCCACTGCTTTGTGTAGTGAAGAAATAAATGTATGTTCTCGACAGGTAGATAGATATTAATGACACACAAACAGTTTTCTATGAACGTGACAATGACATTTTCCAGACAGTACTGATATTTTATAAACTCGAGGCTTTGTGAAGAACTCCCTTCTCCCTTTTAGTGAAGAAACTGACATTCGAGATGTTAAGATCTTCATTAACTCGAAGTCACAGCGAATACGTTTCTTCAAAAACGTCAGTAAGTTACCACCAAAGTAGGCCTACCTCATATCAAGTTCCGCTTCAGATAAAGAAACCTTAGCTAAGGAAGAAATGAACATTTCCGATAAAGACATAAATTAAAGGTCTTGAGGAACGCGCGGTATTTATTTGGTCCGGTGTTTCTACTTCTGTAAGTATTTTCAGAACACGTACGCATTTAAATGTTAGATTACATAGAGCAATTACGTTGTAAAATGATGGATTTCGCCTTATTTATGGGCACATCGTGCATTGAGGTCTACTGTTTATACGCCGTTCAATAGGCAGTCAGATGTCCAAGGAGAATATAAAGTGTGTGCAGTCTTCTTGGACTGCTTGACGCTTAAAGATGTTTTCCCGAATGACGTAAGAATGTACCATCCTCCGCTGCCTAAAATCCCCATAAGGGGCAGATCTCATTTACACCGTGTTGGAAGCCTGAAATCATGTATAAATCTCGAGCTTTTTGAATCAATATCAATTCCTCTTTACATAATGGGAATATATGTTAGTATGAAACCACAGGAATATAAGATTCTCGCCAAGTTGGAGAAACAAACTAGATTTGCATTGAAAGACACTAGATTAGGAAAGAATGGTAGAGGAATCTTGGTTCAATTCTTGGCAGATACAAGGGATATTTTCCTTCTTTAAAACTACCAGATAAGTCCTGGAGCCTACAAAGTCTTATATACAATGGGTACCAAGAATTAGGGGCCAAAGAAGACGGAGTGTGAAGCTGACCCCTCTCCTCCATATAGTGCTGAGATTAAAGATGCACAAACCTATACGTCTTCATAACTTGGTGCTTTAATTCAGTGCAAAAGTAACTTGACTTTCACCCTTTTCTCTTGCACAAACAGCAGTTAGGATTTAAAATCTGTAATCTTGACCCACTTTTACACATTGTTGTTCTTTTGTTTGGGGAGACGTCGGATGTGTAAGTACGAAGTGAGAAAGTCGAAAGAAGAATAATAATCAGGGGACAAATTTGTTGTGACAAGACAGCAATAAAATGTTCACGTTATGAAGGCAGGTGGCAAACCTAAAATATAGGTAAAAGAACATTAACCTTGGCTTTAGATCGAGTCAAGTGGACAACTTCACGCCTCGGCCGCCTTACCCTCCGGCAAACAGCCCCTGTTTTACCATGGCTAAAAAGCTAAGCGGAATCCAGATCCAGTCTGGAAGAAATGAAGAAAAGATTAATCGTTCGCTCACGTAAGGGGCCTAACCACAAATCCTTGCTGGTACAGCTAGTGGGCTAGTCACTATATCGACTGCACTAACCCGGCGTCAGTACCAAACCGGACGGTAAAGAATTTGAAGTATAAAGTGGAATAAACTGGCTCAGTGAACAGTTCGAAAAAGAGTTATTATTACTTTAGACCCAATTTTTTTGATCCAAAGAGAGAATGAGAATTTGTTGAGCAGCTGAGCGATCATCAGCGTATTAGTAAATCCTACATTGAGGTAGGCACAATTTATTAATTATCACTTCCCGAAAAGCGAAAGGTATTACCAGCAACATTTTTTGAAATACAGTCCACTGTGGTATTTGTTGAAGAAAAATATTAACCCTCCACTTTATCGGATCCTATAGACGTGATTGCTTTTAAAATACGTTTTGGAACGTGTCTTGGTATATGAGAAAGATGATTTATTTGGAAACACTTTATAAATAAGTCGGCCTTCATAATTTTTCCTGTTTTACTGCGAAGGAGTGTGGGGGTCCACCCCACTGGTTACATAACTCACTGCCCCAAAACACAGAACAACTTTGAATAAAACACCATTTTTCTTTTTGTGGCCATAACGTAGCACAGCCGTGTATACAGAATTCGGTATCTTTACCCAAGCCAAGCGAATCGAATAGCGTGCAGTTGGAAGGAAGCTTGTATCAGTAAATGATGTCTGTATTCTTACCTTCTGCTTGGAGGGGAAGAGTCACCCCTACATAGTGGAGAGGCTGAAAGCATGACAGGGATGCTTATGATTGGATTGCATACCGAAGATTAAAATATTTACAAGCATATGACTTATAAACAAGGTAGAGTAGAGGCTGAATGCATTATTCAGTTCCGCTCTTTTGACTGTTAATTATCTTACGTAGTACATAAACGACTAATGCTAATATCTCTGTCCTGCACGAGTGATAGTGTATAACACTTTAGCCGGGTCGTTTAGGAGACCCAGAATCTTAATGCAGAGCCTTGCCTTGGGATGGCATAAGATTTCACAGTTCCGCCACGTAAAATTCGAACAGCTCTTGCCTTTCAGTTATGGATCGCAATCGGTATTCAGAGAACACAATAACGTCGAAAAAGAAATCAGCTTGTGACAAGGATTACAATATTGAACACCCGTCTGTGTGACGGATAAACTTCCTTGTTCTCATCTCTTAGTTCTTATGATATTCATAGAGGGCAGTCGGCAGCTATAGCGACTCGCTAGGGGCTTGACGGTTCCGGGATCAAATCTCGGTGGGGGCGAGATTTCTCACACCCCTCCAGACTGATCCTAGGGCCCACCCAGCCCCCTAAAAGTGGTTACCAGGTCACGATCGGAGGCAAAGAGAGTAGAGCGTGACGTTGACCACCCAACTTCATCTAGCGCCGAGGTTACAGAAAACGTAGTACAAGTATATTTCCCCTGTGTGCCTTCATGGTAGTTCATAGGGCGAACATTCCTTTTATAGCAGGTTTATAATGGAATAGATCTAGGCACGTAGATTTGTGTTTATTAAAGAAGGCTGAATCTGATTGATAAAGCCCCTGGTGAAATAAAGAAAAGAAGTCCTTTGTTACACGTCCTAAATATTCCAACCTGAAAAATTAAAGGATATTCGAAATTACTGGACCACATTACATTCGGGGGCACTATTTACATTAAGGGACTGAATTACAGCTGGAGCATAGTTGTGCCTTACTGGACTGAATTACAGCTGGAGAACAGTTGTACCTTACTGGACTGAGCTACATTCTGACGATTAGTTGTATGAAGTTGTACTGGATTACTGTTGAAAGAGGTCCGTATGTAAACTGGACTGCACTACATTTGGGACCGTCTCGTATAACTGGACTGAATTGCCATATGAGACGGGGTGTGTGCAGGTGGAACCTCAATTTTGTAGCTACCTCTTGCACTTATTTTGGTTAAAAAGGAAGTACCTACTAAAAGTTTTTTTTTGGCGCTGCGGCCCAACGCGGCTATGGCCTCCCCACTCGTGAGGTTTCTAGATCACATACATGGAGACACCATAGTCGATACGGCTCCTCTGGACGAGTGATCAGCTCGTCGCAGAGACCTCTACCTGGTAATACACAACAATCACAACAAACATCCATGCCTCCCGGCGGGATTCGAAAGCACCATCTCAGCAGGTGAGCGACCGCAGACCTACGCTTCAGATCGCGCGGCCACTGAGACCGACTTCCTAAAGGGTTGGAATTGAGAAAGGTTTAAATGCAAAGGAAAATATTTTAACTCTTTGGATATTAACTAGCCTACATTATATATAAGTAGTCATTTCGTGCATCCCATAGAATAGAATGCGCTTTAAGAAAATCGATTTTTAAACTCAGAATTTCAAGAAACAGTTAAATAGATTGCGTAGCAAGGAGCGGAGATTCTGGTTGTTACAGAAAGTGGTACACTTATTGTTACTGGGCTTCAAATATTTGGAGTTTGCATGAATAAGATATGTTAATATTAAATGTAAGTGCCATCTTTGTTAGCCACATGAAATATTTCGTAAGCTGGACAGAAGAGGAAATCATACAGTAAGATCGGAAGCGCTAATGCAAATTTTTCGATGGCAAATAATTATTAAATATTCATGTAAGGGTGATTTAATTACTTACTGACTTGCTCCACGGAGCAGAGTCCTTCTTGAGAAGCTAACCGGTTCTCAGTTAGTCAAGAAATTCCCCGCATTTTATGGAACGTGGAGGTCAATTACCGCGTTTAAAAGTGCTCTCCACCTGTCCCTGCACTGAGATAGATCAATACAGTCCGTGTCTCCTCATCCCAAAAGACAAAGGATCAGCCTATGCTCGAGGCACATGTATCCCTTTCGTAACATGACATGACATGATGACAAGATATTTATTTACTGCAACTGGCTTTCCACTCTGTGGTTAGTGGTCGTAGACTTGTAGAAAAATAGGAACGAGACAACATACAAGGAGAAACGGTACACAATACAATACAAAAGCACAGAATACACAGTTTATACGGTGAGAAGTTGTCAGCACTTCGCCCAATCCCCCAGTTGGAGGACCACCCCTTTTCGGCTGTCCGCGATTGCTTATTCAATGAATTCACAACTGCCCTCCATGCTGGAAAGTGTTCTTCAACGGCAACCTGAGGACGAGCTATACAGTGGTGACGGGGACACACTTGTCAGGGATTTAAGGGTGACTGTTCTTCAGAAATTGGTAACTTACGTGGCTTGTTGACCAGCACAACGTCTGCAGTTCCCGAACACCTACATACTTTATTTAACAGCATTTTCGCTCAAGCTGAGAATTAGCAAGCTCTGACCAAGAATGCATTGCATGTCCTTTTGATCATCAGGTGAATTAAACTGAAAGAAATTTACAGAGTAACACACGCGTTTAGTGTAAGGACACTTTAATTAGTGGAACGGACCCGACATTAATCCAACTTGACGAAACTTAGCGATCCGTATCTTCCGAGTTTCACCCAAAATGGTCACGCAAATTTGTCACTAACTTTCGAAAGGGAAAAACAGATGAAGTTGGAAGTATTTTTAATTATTTCTCGAACTCCGAAGCCAAACTTGTACCTGTGCATGCCATGAATGCACATGAGGGAGTAGAAATAGAACTGCACTCTTCATGTTTGTACCTTGTATCAATGGCGATAAGAACACTTTACTATACAACAGATGCACAAATATATAATTCGTAGATACAGTTAGAATTATTATAAAATATTTAAAAATATTTAAAATTGCTCCAAATTATTTCGGATCACAAGGGATCCATCATCAGGGAACTTTATACAGTGCTTGGCTAAAATTACAGTAATGGTTCTATCGTGTCCGTTGACATGGACGTAGTCGGTGTTACTGTGTTTGTGTACTGCACAGTCTAGAGTGCTTCTCTAGACTGTGCAGTACATGCACAGTGCCTCTATACACTGTGCAGTACACACACAGTGCCTCTCTAGACTGTGCAGTACACGCACGCACCACGGACAAATATACTGCCATAACACCGACTACGTCCATGTCAACGGACACGATAGAACCATTACTGTAATTTTAACCAAGCACTGTATAAAGTTCCCTGATGATGGACCCCTTGTGGTCCGAAATATTTTGAAGCAATTTTAAATATTTTTAAATATTTTATAATAATTCTAATTGTATGTAAGAATTAGTTATTTGTGCATCTGTTGGATAATGAAGTGTTATAACGCCACTCATTCTTAAACATAAATCTAAAGGGCAGAAAGTGATGGGACTCAAACTGCGGCCGCTTTAGGGCATGTAAAAAGGCCCACGTTTTATAAAGAGATGGGCGGGAGACAAAGTTCTACTGGAAGATTTCGGGAGGAGAAAAAACTCTTTCTTTTATCATTAGTCGAAACACTGATCACGCTTTGACGATTAAATTCATTTTTCGAAGCGACCTGAAAACCAATGCACATTTATTAATTTAAGGCGAAAAATTGAAGCTGTAACAAACCGCGTTCCTACGAATTTATGTAGAGCACGTGTCAATGAAATCCTCTAATCCAGCACGTTCTAAGTTTCAAACTTTCTGCATAAGGAGTTTGTTGCAATATGATAATGTAGTTTTTTACACAGTAAATTTATATCTTACTGCCTTCATTTTAAAAGAAAATGTTATAGGTGCCTCCAAAACACATCTGTCTGTTTTTTAACGACACTGTTAGTAACTAAGAGTGTTTAGTGCCAAATGGTTCAATTACTTGAACAGGGCATTAGAAAGAATGCAGAGAGAATAAGCTGTGGCACAGCTAGAGCAATCCCGGAATATTTCCGGAAGAACTCAGGAATATCACAACAAATCTCACCCACGATACACTGTTTCTGTACCGAGTTTCGAAATGTGTACTTGTCAAATACAATTCAGTAACGTTACTGTTGTCACGCCTTTCTCGACAAAAACACCCGAAGGAATATTTTTTGAAATAGTAAAACTTAATATACAATTCTAACTTTATTTCTTACATTTCTTTATAATTTCTTCGTTTGGTGAGCACGTGTGTGTGTGTATGTGTTTGTGTGTGTGTGTGAAGTCTTGAATTCTCTCTGAAAATCCCCAGGGTCAGCCCTTAAGCACATTTATATTCGCAGCAAGCAATTATCTGTCAATTACCATTCGCTTTATAAAGTAACTGATGAAAAGTCCAACAATAAAGCCTTGCGCAAGAGGCAATCCCCTCACTGCGGATGAGACCCATTGTCATGCTGTCTGATCTTCTAATCTCCACCTTCACCGTATCGCTCGCCACGTCACGCTTGTCACAACAGGCTAATGGTATGGAGACAGATGGCTCTTCCTGCCGTGTCTTGAAAAGCTGCTTGATGGAAAGGAAATGTCTTTGACAGATATACGAGTAAAATATAATCTTAGTTATGGAATAATCTTATTAATCCAGAGAAATATCGTACGTTTAGAATTGTAATCCCCTTCAAGGAGCAGAAGATTCTTCTAGAAAGTAATAGTCGCTTTGATACTGAAGGAATATCGTGTCTATTATTGAACCCAAACGTTCTTTGTTGTGCCCATAAGGGACCGCCGAGTAACGAGCCCAAAGTAACATTTCTGAAGAAGCTAGTCTGTTGAAAAGCAGAAGGCCATATCTTGTCGGCTGTCTATCACTCTTTATGTAATGCATGTTTAAACACTCTCGTTACTAGAGGCTGTTTCATTCAGTTGGTACACGAGGATGAGCCAATTGGCTGTACATTACAAAGAAACTATCAAATAGGCATATTTGTTAAGAATGTAATTCAAGTACTGAATTTCTGAACCATCTTCTTTTAGGCGTTCTGAGGAAGTAAAAAAAAAAAGAGAACTCCTTATCTGCAGACCACGTCTGGTCTGCTCTTTAGCCATCTGTATGTGCCCTAGTGTCAGTAACAAACCTGAGTGCCGCTTTTGTTTGGTATCTACATAGAAGTTCTTTACAAACTTTGTCGAGCAACACGAGTTTCATGAATATCAACCTCTTGAGAATCATATTTTATTAGCGGGCGTAAATAAATTTATAGCTGTATACGTTTTGGCAGATTTAAATGAAACTCGGTACGTAGTAGAAAATCTCCAACAAATACAGTCAAAAATTTTTAAAATTGTTGAACATTTTACAATGGCGAACCTTCTAGAGGCTTCAATGTATTCCATTCGTAATTTTCACATTCCTTGTCCGATTTCGCGACTCCCGCTGTGGGATATTAGTACATAATTCTGTTACGCTTTTCGATTTTGCGAAGATCAGTGCAATGAAGGCCTTACTTTTTTATGAGTGTAAAATGCAATTACACTTGGGCGTACAGCAGACTGAAACTGCTTAATATTTTGAAAGTAAAAGCGACTTGACGCGTTCTGAGAAATCTGTCACGGAATATATTATTTGCAATCTTGTTTATTTTAAGAATTAACTTTTGCTGAGACGCTGAGCTTTAGCCTTAAGCAGTGTGGCATGTATGATTTCCATTCCTCACTAAAAGTACACTAACTCTCTTAGTAAACTCACATGATTCCGACTGCGTCAGTTAGGAAAGTATCTGTCCATAAATCTGAATGTCACCTTGTATGGTAAGCAGTAGAAGTGTTTGCCCGTTACAAACAGGCGAGCATGTTTTACACTCAGGCTTATGCCTCCACTTTTTATACTGGAAAAAAGTACCCTCATTTTCCAAGGAAATAGCCTATAGAGTTATTATGAAGGAGATATTGAACACGGAAATTTCAAACTATATTTACATTCCTTTTTCCATCATAACTCTTCTATTGAAATATGTAATTGTGATTGCTGCTCAAGGATGATAGGCGATCTTTACGAAAAACTGTCAGCCAAATGTGACTTTCGTGAAAACCTGCACATTGACAGTCATGCATATACAAGTATATTGTATTTCTTTATATTGTAGGTACTTCTTTACATTGTATGTATTTCTTTATATTGTAGATATTTCTTTGTATTGTAAGTATTTCTACTCGTACTTTCCAAATTTCTTGACCGATATGACTGAAAATTTATTGGAAGTTTTTCTATAATGTCCAAAAATTAATTTTCGTCGAAATCGGTGTAGTCAAGACCATACCTCACTTGACAGCATACAACAATTTTCTACGCACTTTCTAAATTTTTATCTATTGCGAAAAATTCGATAGAAGTAATATCCACAACAATTCGGTAGAAGTAATATCCACAACAATTCGGTAGAAGTAATATCCACAACAATTCGGTAGAAGTAATATCCACAACAATTCACTTATTAATTGTGAGTTTTGTGAGAATCGGCGAAGTGGCAGTCGTAGTTTACTGCAAGACATACACTGCAAGACATACACAAATTTTTCTGCCTACCGTGCACATACTTTGTCCGATTTGTGCGGAGCAAGGCCAAGGTATCTGCTCATAATGCTGTTGAGCATTCTTGAACTTCATGTAGGTTGGCGCTGGCAAGACAGTAATTTACTCGTGGTATTTTTTAATTACAGAAGTCCTTGATAAACGTTGTGTACTACGTCACAGTTTACATCTCTTTTACTTTTTACAGATTCTTGCGAAATTTTCTACGCGTTTAAGGTAGCAAATAAATGCAATATCTAAATAAAACTTTATGTGCACAGACACTGTAAATATTTGCACAGAGATTTTTAAAAACACATACCTCTTTGATAAGCCATTATAAGACGGCTATGTGATAGAATGTAGACACTTTCAGTCAGCGTTTTGCAAAATTATTTCCTCGCTTAACCCTCTTATGAATAAAACATAAATGCGTAACACCAGGTACCGAAAATATTAAATACATATGTTGTGTAAATTTATGAATTAACTTCATAAATTCTTTGTGAGTGTTTTAATGTTATTTCAATACATTCAAACGAATTTAGTAAATCGATTAACATCTTTAAAATTGAACTGTGAAAAAACTGTAAATTCCCAACAACGTCGCTTACCAACAGATGACACTCAACATACACGTACCAACAATGGTAAGGCGTAAAACAGATTGAAAAGCGCTGCTTCATGTAATTCGTAAGTTAGGCTTCACTTTCTTCTTTTTCTCTCAGACATGGGGACCGAAAAGTAATTCAATACACGACTAAGCTGAAACAGGTTAAATATCAGCACACTTCTACAAGAGTACACTGTACCACGTCTCGGGAAACGACGACCTTCAAATTATGTTTTATTTTCTATTTGTTATTAAATTATTTTGTCCCAGTCTCAAGATTGTTCATAATCACTTTGTTTTCAAAATATTTGCAACTAGAAATTATGGGAATTCTTCCTGCAACAAGGGCGACATCTCTTTAATTTCTTTATGTATTTCGTTGTCTTTTTTACAAATGTAAAGTATTACAATTCTGAAATCCTATTATCACACCTAGTTGTGTCCAAAAAGTTTTGAAATAATGATTATTTATAAAAGGCTCCATTCTGTGACAAATCTACAAAATGGGCTATAAAGACAAAGATTTGAGTTTCTTACAGCGGTGTTGATGAAGATTAAGTTATGTTGGAATATGGCGATCTGTCGACCCGTAAATATTTATGGACTTTCCGGAGGAACTTGCTGCCTATATTTTCAGGATAAACTCCTGAAAATACAGCCAGGAAGCCTTTCCCACAGGCAGTAAGTGTATAACATATTTCAGTCGACGCAGTGTTCTATCCGAAAAGAACTGAATATCCCACAACGATATGAATTGCAAAGCCGTTTTTGTCAGTCAAATTCCTACACTCTTTGGTATCTGTGTTTTTCCAACAGGACTGTTCCTGATGCAGAAATTACAGGGTCTAAAGAAATAATAGAATTATTAGATATCTTACATTTTAAGAAGGTATAAATGTGGAAGGAATTTACCGTGCGCCAGATTCAATAAGCTGACCTTGGTCTGAAGAGAATGAAGGTACTTCAGAAAGGAACTACAACGGAATAACGAATACGGTATGTCAGAACAGACGTCGAGGGCGTCACAGCTAACAAGGGCCTCCGATCCACTACATGGATATTTTAAATAGTCCTGTCTGTACTCATATTTCTCATCACATTTTACTCTTGGATACACCCTTCTGTCCTTGTTAGTAATAATGAGAAATCTGCTGACAGACAGACAGACAGCCTGTCGGCAGGAACAGTTGGCAGGGAATGCGGCCTATTTTGAATATTCGTCAGGTTGGTCAAGCAAAAATCGCCACACCCTGCCTGCTCGTCTACTGCTTGTCCCTACTTTTATTCCATGACACTTCTCTACTAGATTTATTAATGAAACTATCCTTCTGTATGCGAGTATTTAATCTCATCTGAAAAAAATTGTTTAGTCCAAAACAACGAGGGCAGTGCGAACATTTAAACTAACACTTTAAACAATCTGTTACGGTTCCAGCTTCGCTATATGAGGACGTCACTTTCTGGCGTGTTTGTCTCTCATACCGTGAAGTTACGGTCACAGAGTCCGTCGAAACTTTATACCCATCTAAGAAAAAAACGAGTTGTCACATTTCAGAAGGTCGTACTCTTTAAATTACTCTGCGTTCTTTATATCTCGTTCCGTTACTTTCTATCGTAAATTGTGCAGCCTTGTTTAAAGTTGCTTTGTCATTCTGTCTGTACGTATAAAATAATTCAAGAACTTCTGAACGAATTTCTACAAATGTTTTTTTTTATTTGCATGAAAATTCGTGGTATTTTTCCAATCGTCATTGGCACTAAATAATTTCAACCAACCAATCACATGGATACCTACACGCTTCACAGCACCCACACTGAAATAAATTCCTAAATACATGTAAACACCATCCTACACATGCAAATGCATGTACAAAAGAAGCCTCGGCCACTTTCTTCTGGGAAAGAACTTCGTAATTATTTTTACAGAGACCCAAGGCAGGTCTGGAATTGTTGGAAGACGAAACAATATATATATATATATATATATATATATTTCCCTCGAAGGATTTTGAAACCCCGACCGTCCAGCCTGTAACGAGTCACTAAATTGGACTCTGACCGTCAGTTGTTCATATTTATCGGAGCGAATAAAAACTGTAGGGTAAGGTGTGATAAACTCTTCCCGTTCAATATATTGTGTCCGTAACATTATGGGTATTGAGGTAAGCAAATAAAAGTGTATGGTGTTTACATTTCTGAAAGTGGGAGTTTATAACCGACAGACAAAATGTCTATTTAATATATATAAACAATGCTGAATTTTCCTATTCAATGAAATTTCTTTCAACAACTGCAACAGGACTGACTAAACAGTCAACTAATAATGAAAGAAGTAACTAAATAAATGCCTGACTAATTGACTAAACAACTCACTAATTGAACTAACAACATTAATATAGGACAGACTGATTAACTAAACGACTAAGAATTTAACTGACTGGCTAAATGCCTGACAAATTAATTAAAAAAATTGTCCATTCAACAGGGTTCTTCTTGAGCAGCAAGTCGTTCCTTCTGTAGTGCGGAAATATCCCACGTCTTATGGAAACGAACGTTCGTTACTTCGTTCACAACTGCACGCCACTTGTCTCTGACGTCTTCATAAATATTTTAGGCATATTACTTTTAAAATTGCCTGTTTAAAATACGAAACGAAATTCTGAAGGCCACCAAGTCCAGTTATGAAATGTAGTTAGGAATGGACCCGTTTATACTTATAATATTGCTCTGCACTTTCTCCTTTCTCTCTCTCAGGTTAACAAGAACATATTTCGCAACTGTCTATCACAAAATTTACTCTCCACGGGTTTTTAAACTGGAAAGAAATTTGTTTAAAATCTAGTAGTGTGCGTTGTGTTATCGTCTCACTCTTGTACGAACTGACGGTCTTTGTAAATAGCGCACCGCTCCCATGTTGGTTTGGAAGTGTGGATAAAGTAACATTTCCCACAAAGTGCACATTGTTTTGATGAAACTTCCGGTACGGTCCCATGTTGTTTCGGAAGTGTGGATAAAGTAACATTTCCCACAAAGTGCACATTGTTTTGATGAAACTTCCGGTACGGTTTCTTTTTCAGTAATATCAGCAGTAATTCGAATATAACTCATACATATTGTTTGTCTTTGTTTACAGCATGTCTCTTCCGAAATGCGTCAAGAATGTAAGTGCCATGGCATGTCCGGGTCATGCACTGTCAAAACCTGCTGGATGCGGCTGCCCATCTTCCGAGTAGTCGGAGACAATCTGAAGGACCGCTTTGATGGCGCTTCCAGAGTGATGGTGAGCAACGTTGGGAGTTTGCGTGGCCAAGCTGGCGGAGGTGCTAGAGGCAAAAGAAATCGCTACACCTTTAAGCTGAAACCTTACAACCCCGATCATAAACCACCGGGTACTAAGGATTTGGTTTATTACGAACCGTCGCCAGAATTCTGCGATCGGAACCCGCAGCTCGGAATTCCGGGCACGCACGGTCGTCAGTGCAACGACACGTCTATAGGGGTGGACGGTTGTGACCTCATGTGCTGTGGTCGGGGATACAGGACAGACGTGAGACCTGTTATACAACGGTGCGAGTGTATGTTCCACTGGTGTTGCAAAGTGAAATGCAGTCTCTGTCGGACACAACAGACCGTGCACACGTGTCTGTGAAATGTGTCTCAATTGTGAGGCAACAGGGACAGACTGTGTGTTTTGTCAACAAAATATCCTTTCTAATGTGCAGGAATATTTGGTGAGACCTCGGAGGAAGATAAGAAGTAGTTACATCAAGAAAAGTTACTCAAATAAGTTGCTTGCAAAATGCAGATGTGTGGAAGTAGTTTTCACCGAGTTACTGACAAAAGGCTTTGTGGGTTAAAGCATAGGAACCTGCAAGTATTAGAATTATTTGGAAAAGGAGTATACAACACGAAAAGTTACGTTATACTTTAAATCTGATTTCTTCAATCCAAGATACTCGAAATGAAATCTTGAAGAAATCTTGCAGTGTTGTCAACTCTGTGATGCATAAAAAAGAACATTCAAATTCATATTTGAGTTAATAAAGTTATAAGCAAATTGATCCCATAAATGCTATGAGGGCATAATGAGAGCGTACAGGTTAAGGTTTCTTCATTCTTAACCTGGGCAAGGGTTGAAACGTCAGCCTCACACACCAGCCGCTTTGCTCTCAGGGAAAGAGCTCCTGGTACCAATTGAAAGGGAGGCTGCGAGAGCCCTAGATCCGATCCGTAAATGTTTGAAGTAGAGGTATATTGTTTGCCCCTACAGGAATTTATGAATTAGTAGCCAGAATAACTATTAAATAATCTTTTCAAATGAAAGGTTTGAATTTGCGTTACTTGGCATGTGAAATTTTTGAGCTACTTCGTATTCTCCCTAAAAGTTAAATCGTGTATGTCAGGACACTGAATAAGACTGGTTTAAAATACTCGTGCATAGAAATAACTTACAGTAATTCAAAGATGTGTCGTGTCTTCCTTCGTCTGCTGAGGCCAAAGTTCAAAATAAAATATAATGAAGGCAATCTATTTAAGACTTATGATGTTTAGATGGACTGCATCACCCTAATGCCAAAGGATGCTTTGTTCTCACCACAATCGGTATCAGTATAATAGAACATATGCAGTGGCTATCCGTTAGTCTTCAACAGGGCTGACAGTCTCGTAGTAGCCTGTTACACCTAACAGATGGACAAACTGTTACGGGAGTGCAACGACAAAACCCATGTTAGTATTTTCGTCCTGCCAGAGTGTGTACTTGAGGCATAAGTACTTTACGAAGTAGAAAACGGAAAACGAACTGTTACTAAGCAAAATGCAAGACTGAGATATACTGTATGATACTGTGTGAAATAGATAGTGTGTGATAGGGAATTATTTTTAATACTAAGTTACTATAAATTGCCATTACAGGGATTCATGTATTTATGTATGACTGAGGCTTAAACTAGACATACACATACACCAAACCCGTCATGTGTATTACAAAGCGTATTACTTGACGCTAGTCACTTGAGCGGTCGGAGAATTGTACATATATTAATTTGACTTAAGATAAAGTTATACTAAAGAAACTCATTTAGAACATCTTATTATAATTTTAGCCTTTTAATAGACATTATTTATTGAATGGTTGATTCTAATAAAATAGCGTGAAGTAATGAGAGAAAAATGGCCACTAAATATCACGCATTAATTGTTAATCCATGACATGTTGTTTTGTGTAAGTTCGTAACCTGCTACGTAGAATTTCTGGTACGAATACCGACAGCTGAGTGTTTAATGGTCAGAACGGTGCACAAATTTCCAACTATTTCATCATCTCTTTCTCAGAAAAGTAGATTTTTATTTTGACGCAAGGAATATAATTAAGAATAATGAAAATCAATTTCCGCAGAATATAGCCACCTGCCGACATAACACCGAAGTTCTGCACTCAGATATTAGGGCCAATCACAAAAGTTCCATTTTGAATTTCATTGTACATTCAGTCTGTTAAACTATCCGTCGCTCGTAAGACTATGCTAAACTGTACCGCAAATTTTGCTGAAGATAATTATTCGTGATATACTTTATTGCATTTAGTACTTGAATAGTTGTGATTTGTCTGCATTATGTGTTTAAATATGAGATAGTTCAGTCATGAAACTGCAAAATTTTTCAGACTTTACTTCTCAGATGTGTTGTCTGCTCAGAGATGTGCTTGAATATCCAGACTCTGTCTATTTTATCCAAAATTTGCTTTAAATGCACCTTGGAATTTCTTGACAATCGAGTAACTTGTAACGCATGTCTAGCAAACAAAAGAATTTTCCTTCTTCTAAAAACACAACACCACTTTAGGCAATCACGACATTTCGAAATCTACTGTTTTATTAGCCTGTTGAACAGATAGTCTCTTATACGAAATCGGTACGTACATTCTAAATGAGTCATATCTTCATTTACGAGATTCACCATGCATATATTTAATATACAATAATTCATCTCATAACTGAAAGTATGACCCATTTGGAATGTTTACTCCCGATTTCTTTCAGTGACTATCTGTTAATCTGAGGAATAAAGCAATAACTTTCGAAACGTCGTGATTTTGTAATGTCGGGCTTTGTTTTTAGACGATAGGATAAGTCCTTCTGTTTACTAGTTGTGTTAAAAGTTGCTTTAAATGGCCAAAATCCTTCCATTCTCCAAGATTTCACCATCACATTACACAATAGGTAGGTGTAAACATTTCTTAAAAAACTAACGTAAAATTATTTACTTTAAATTTAAACTATATTTATTTTCTAACAGTTAAGATATATTTCGCAAATTATCCTTTTTCCACTGTTTCGTGCTCAAAGAAAGTAGATATTCTATAACACAACCGTAATAAAATCTTGATATACATGTACGAAATGGTACATAGTCTTCTCAACTAAAATTGTTATTTCCTTTAAATTCTGCTTTGAAACGCAGGACAACTGTAATTCCTGCAATGCTACTGGCCGTGAGGTTGGAAAGCAACTTCAGTGGATAGGCGAGAAAATGCAATTCCTTCACACTTCTCTTTTGATGTCTTGAGAGAAGTTATGTCTTTTCTGTAGCGAGGAAAATTAGTCTATCCTGCGCCCAGTAATACAATGAAATACAAAGTAGTTTGAGTTAGAGACAGGCGCTTGTCCAGTTCACTCTTTCATAAGCTTAATACTCTATGTTGACAGCAAAAAATGGTCTGGTTTAAAATTGTTACTAAAATTACTTATTAAACAAATGTATACATATTTTTATCAAATAGATTTTGAATATAAATAGAAAATAAGTTACAATCGAACAAAAATTTAGTAGCTCATTTATTATTACTTAGATTCTCATTCTTTTTAATTGTTGTAGTGGTGAAATTTTGAAGCATTTGACTTCTCTGAATGTGATAAAATTCTTGTGGTAAAAATTACGCACGTCCGCAATTAGCAAATTTTTTATACCATCAACAACAAAACTTATAATGTTAAATTAAAAAGGTCTCACTATATAGATACAAGATTGTTTGAATACAAGATGAATCATAACTGTAGGCTACTATTCGTTTACCATCCAGCAGAAGATCGGCTTTTCCTTACAAAGTGGTAAGCCTAAAATTTTATTTTCTGCCCTCAAAATAAACAGTTGGAAAAAGTGTATAGAATTTTAATTTCGCGTTTCGCGTTTTAGAAAAGTAATTTTCTGGAAGTGCGGGTTATATTATTAGACAAAAGTGTATTCAATTTCATAACAAAAGTCGAATTTAATCATCAAGGACGATCTTTCGTTCATGTGGCAAAATTTTACAGAGATTCGCGTAATGTAAGGAAAAATTAGCTTACCCTTTTCTGATGACGCGCATCTTCCGCTCTTAGTCTCCTCCTACCATTTAGTACTGGCTAGTATTTTTTTATTTGTCAATATATCTTACGGGTGATTGTTGTTTTCAATTTCGAGTTGCAGTCTGAAGCAGCTGTTTTTTTTTATACTGGCCGTGTTACTTATATTCCGTATGAGAACGTTGCCACCATTATTTGTCCTTCGGATTCTTTCAGGACTGTCTTAAGTTTCTATTTCTCTCCACTTTTTCATGGAAAATGGGCCAACTGCTTGCGACAAAACAAAAGGCATTTCTTCGTTCTGTTATGCTCAGTGGCACGCACACTGACAGAACCTATTGCAAATACTTTTGGATGATTATCGGCTGAATATAAGAATTGACTTGAATAAAGATGTTATGTCAGATGGCGTGTTTTTCCTCTTGTGTATCAATGTGTGTGTAGTTCAATCAACATCGACTATTTGTTTATTCTACAAATAAAAGTGTACAAAAAGAAAGTGTTAAATACAGAAGGGCGAAGATTTTGAAAGTATTACATCTACATATATATAGTACACCTATTATACGAGCTACAAAATATGTTGTTTTATATGTTTGTGAAAGAAATTTAGAGACTGATATCCAGGTGAGTCGGAAAGATGTGGAAGTTTGGCAATTGCACACAGTAAAAGATTTTTTTTTAAATTTACAGGTTAACTAATAAGTGAATCTCTTACAGGAGTTGTACTTCATTATAATACATTAAAACACATTGACCACAAATT
>Ga0123357_10003357_pt1 | contig 18325 bp, 6 predicted proteins | sample TergutEmb28metaG_FD_89873 | JGI IMG/M metagenome (GOLD analysis project Ga0123357, IMG submission 89873) | Embiratermes neotenicus P4 segment gut microbial communities from Petit-Saut dam, French Guiana - Emb289 P4 | ecosystem: Host-associated > Arthropoda: Insects > Digestive system > Gut ... | reverse complement strand
CAGTTCACACCCTCCCTGCTGTTTGACTATACACTGAGCCATTGAAATACAGCTCACACCCTCCCTGCTGTTTGACTATACATTGAGCCACTGAAATACAGTTCACACTCTCCCTGCTGTTTGCCTATACACTGAACCACTGAAGTCCAGTTCACACCCTCCCTGCTCTTTGACTATACACTGAGCCATTGAAATACAGCTCACACCCTCCCTGCTGTTTGACTATACACTGAGCCAATGAAGTACAATTCACACCCTTCCTGCTGCGTGACTAAACACTGAGCCACTGAATTACAGTTCACACCCTCCCTGCTGTTTGACTGTACACTGAGCCACTGAATTACAGTTCACACCCTCCCTGCTGTTTGACTATACACTAAGCCACTGAAGTCCAGTTCACACCCTCCCTGCTGTTTGACTGTACACTGAACCACTGAAGTACAGTTCGCACCCTTCCTGGTGTTTGACTGTACACTGAGCCACTGAAGTCCAGTTCACACCCTCCCTGCTGTTTGCATATACTCTGAGCCACTGAAGTACAGTTCACACCGTCCCTGCTGTTTGCCTATACACTGAACCACTGAAGTCCAGTTCACACCCTCCCTGCTGTTTGACTGTACACAGCCACTGAAGTCCAGTTCACGACCTCACTGCTGTTTGACTATACACTAAGCCACTGAAGTCCAGTTCACACCCTCCCTGCTGTTTGACTATATACTGAGCCACTGAAGTCCATTTCACGTCCTTCCTATTGTATGACTCATGTTCTAATCCTATATTCTGAGCCACTGAAGTCCATTTCACACTCTCCCTGCTGTTTGACTGTACACTGAGCAACTGAAGTCAAGTTCACGGCCTCCCTGCTGTTTGACTCATGTTCTAATCCTATACTCTGAGCCATTGAAGTCCATTTCACACCCTCGCTGCTGTTTTACTATACACTGAGCCAGTGAAGTCCAGTTCACACCCTCGGTGCTGTTTTACTATACATTGAGCCAATGAAGTCCAGTTCACACCCTCCCTTCTGGTTGACTCATCTTCTAATCTTCACCGACAGTAACAGAAACCTTTAGGGGAGGCGAGTCACAACCGCTGACCTAGCAACTGGACTACGGGCTCGAAATCATAAAACTGTGATTCGTTTTCCGACAGCAATTAGATGTATCTGTTATTCTATAAAATGTCGCGGTACCTCGGTTATGAATGCGTGGCGCTATAGCTACGATCCCCTATATGCCTTCGTGGCATAAACTGGGTCAGCTCTTTCCTTGAAGTTTAATACAACATGGTCTCTACAAAATTACGATTTATGTTGCAAGTTATGTTTTACTGAAGACAATATTAGATACTGTTATCTTTATAGCGTTTGTTACTTATTCAACAGTCGTACAAGGCTAAATATAAATGGGAAGTTCACGTGACGAAAACATAATTGAGGTTCAGGAGAGATCATGAATTTGGTTTCGTACATAAAATCAATTTTTTGATACATAAATAATAATAATAATAAACAAAAAGACACGATAGAGTGTGTGCACAACTACACTTCAACATATGCAAGGAAACAGGGGTACAGTTGGACAAAAAACACTGGTATGAACATGTGCCAAAGTCTGCAGAAACAAGTCAAGGAGGCAAGGTAACCATATTGTGGAACCAAGAAATACAAACCGACAGAACTATCCCCAACAACAAACCAGACATTATAATCCGTGATAATAAAAAGGGAACATGCATGTTTTTAGACGCTGCAAACTCAGGAGACCGAAATGTGATTAAAAAATAAGCCAAGAAGATTCTAAAATATAAAGACCTTAAAATAGAAATACAGTGCATGTGGAATGCAAAAACAAAGGTGATACCAGTAATAATAGGCGCGACTGGGACTATTTCAAAGTCATTCAGAAAATACGTGAGCAACATACCAGGAAACATGAAGTCAGGGAACTCCAGAAACAGCCATATTGGGCACTGTACACATACTTCGGAAAGTACTAATATAAAAGTACAATAGATTCAACACTGAAACTAAAGATATAAGCACCATGAATAGTAACAACAGAATAGCTGCAACACTCTGTTCCCTAGGGACATAGTTTGTCTCAGGAATATAAGTATAAATACCCTGCATAAAGGAGATGATGATAATAATGATAATGATAGTAATAATAAATAATGTGAATAAGACAAGTACATTTGAAATAATAATATATATCATAGACAAACTTAAGTTATTAGCAGTTTAGTTGTGGATATGCAATGGCAAAAAAACCTGCTATTACTAGTTACATCGGAAGAAATATATTTGTAACTCAAATAATAGACCCTCTTTTTATCATGAAACAGTGTTTTATGGCCGTGACAAGCACAGGCTATGGCTAGTGATAAATTGATTTACAAGTTGTCACTGACACACACCAACACACACCAACACACACACACACACACACACACACAAACCAGATACATATACAAAATAAATATATCTACTTTTGCAAAGATCGAAAAAAATCGCAAACAAACATTTCCTTTAATGTGACTACTTGCTAAGGAATTAGTCGAAAATGTTATACAGCACACGTTTTGAGACGTTTGCCGTTAGAGGCAGAAGATATTATCAAATGGGGTAACTCCAGTTTCAGCACGTTTTCACTACGATAAGGCGCATTGTGAGATGTATCGCGACATACAGTGTAGACTAGGGCCCAGTTTTGATCAAAGGATCACGAAATACACGCACGACAAACACTGCAGCATGCTTCGAGCTGCCACTGATACACGGGAATCGCATTGCATTATTCTGACCGACGTCATTCAAAAGCTAATGTATTTCCACGACTGGGGGATCGTCTCTGTAAGACATCAGGTGCAACCACTACGGCACTTGAGAATGAATGGCGCCAATTAGGGACACTGGCGAATGAAGATGCCATAATTGCAGCTGAGGGCAGACAGCCATGTAGAAGCTACGCGACATAACTCAAGAATTCGTGCTAGACTCACCGAGAATCCTCGAAGTACTTTTTGCCAATCAAGTGCATGCACAGCAATTTTCGCGAGACGAACATTTGGGTTCCCATGGTCGCCCTCTACACATATTTACGTTTACCCACTAGGCGTCCGACCTTTTGCCATTTAATGGTGATGTATACTTCGTAAAATAAACGCCTCACGACATTAGTTCCACAAACATTTCGACTTATTTCTTTTAACAAGGAATTACGTTACCTAGATTTATCAACGCATTTCTTGTCTTCCAGTATATATACACTAAACGTAGCAGCCACCAGACATACAGGGCAGAGAAAATGGCGGAACCAAAATATATTATACTCAGAAAATACCTCCACTCTTCAGTTTATATGATTAGAACGAAAGTAGGCCTCATAAATTCTTACTAGGACTGCAATAATTCTTCATAAGCTTTCTACCGAGATCAGCTTCTCTGCTTTGTGTCAACTCTGCGTGAACTGTATGTAATTTTGTGTTGTACACATGCATGTGCCCTGAAGACATCGTCACAGTAGGTTCCTAGTTTATTTTTTTTATACATTCGTCGATGTCTGTTTTCTTCGGTTATGATTTATACCTACTGCAGCGTAGGTATTGGAATAGCATTCTGACAGGAAACAATCCAGTGCTATGACTTGAACAACAGCACGCGACAGCTTCGAATGGGAACAGCGATGTAATATGTGTGCGTGTGTATACATACGGAAGGGCAAAATGGCTTTTATTCCAGAGCCCACACTTTGTGTGAACAATGGAGCGTGGCCAGTAATGTTGACCGTCTTCAATCCATTATTACACTAGTAAAGGGCGATGAGATATCTCATCATACAAGGGGTGGATATGTTCGAAAATGAGGTGTTCACAGTTCGTACAGCCTGGTTAAATCTTGGTGATCACACAGCTGGTTAGAAAATGTAATAATATACCAATTAAAACTGTGTAAGGTACACAATGGATTTTTTGAACACGGTAATGGACTTCGCATGAGATGCGGAGAATTTCTTAAGTAGCTGAGTAGACGTTAACTCTTTCAAGAATACCCCTACAGCTGTTTTGTTACGTTCATCTGACTGCAGGATGTGTGACCAGTTCGTCCAAGGATGAATATGGACGGAGCTTTCGAAAATGCGACATTGTAAAGTGGATTCTTCCAGGAAGTAACGTTCCGACGAAATAAGGATTATAAAGGCCTATTGGTGAATAGATGAAATATTCTGACGATTATAAATGACAATGATGGTGATCATGATGATGATGATGTCGACGATGATGATGACATTGATGTTTATAGCTTATTTAACGGTGTTGTCACTGTCTAGACAATGTAGTCTCAATGGCATAAGAATATGAATAAGGAGCATCGGTGAAATGATAAATGACATCTGAAGTAGTCGGAGAAGTATCTGCCGCAGAGGTATTTTGTCCACCGCAAATCCTATATAGAATTTTCTGGAATGAAACCACGTCCTGTTTGGTGAGAGGATAGTGAGTATCCGCCTGAAATATGAAATGGATGGATATGTTGATCGTGATGTTAAATAATAATAATAATAATAATAATAATAATAATATACGTGGTATCTGTAATTAAGGGGTGTTACATATGAAATGAATCAGAAGATATTCGAAGAATGTGCCAACATGTAATATGAACTGAAATATGCTATCAGCAGACTACAAACAAATTTGAAAGTATAATTTTTTATCCATCGCAATGCAAGATGTATAATGCCAGCGATCATATAGAAGTATTTACAGCACTTCAAGTGTCTAACGACAGTTATGAAACCGAAAAGACGATAATATTTTAGCAAATAAACTGGATATTGCTTTGGTTTGGATCTATAATTCCGTCTACATTAAGTTGGAACTTACTACATAAATACTGGGCATAAATCTACTATTATTTGGGATTTGATATTTTCGAAATTTGAAAATTAACAGTCAATCTGATTGTAGGTAATAGGGTTATAATTTATCTACTATTTTCATAATGAAGGCCCAGGATGTAAATAAACATGCAAGTCTACTACATTAAAGGCATAACATTTCTTTTTCAATGCACAAGAGAATGTAAGAAATCTCTTAATATTTCGAACTTATGTCCGTATTTACGTAGAAGTAAGTCCGATAACCACCGCGTTAAGCTTTATTATAGCACCGCTATTCGTTGGAAGTCTGTCTTAAATTAAACAGAATCGAAATAACATTTCTCTAAACACCCATCCTGCGGATAGAGGCCAATATTCTCATTCAACTCAAATAAAATTACAGAATAAGTAGGAAGATTTCATATCTGCTGACTATTCGTGTCCATGGACCCGCTAACGTAGTGATCACCTTCTGTACTGACCGTTGTCCAGCAGTACGGTCGCCGTATATCTGAATCGCTTGGTACGTTAAACAACAGACATGTTCGCACAACACAATGAACGAGACAGATCAGCGAGGTAACGCAGATTAAACGGGGGACAAATTATACATTATTTCTTACAAATCTGTCGATAACTTGTTTTTCCGTTGCACTGAGAACATGGGTTGAATACTAACCCCTGGGCTGCGGCTGTGAGGTGCTTTTACACTCGATTTTAAAGTTGGGTTTTGTAGTGCAGATACCTGTGAACGGTCGGAATGGAATCCCATTCCGAATAGCTGCACGTAGAATGTTCCGAACATTCCTTCCACATCGCCTCCCTCTCTCTATCTCAAAATTGTCATTATACAGGGTGGGCCACGAAAAAGTAGCCCGGGTCCGTAGCAGAGCGTAAATACAGAAATTAATAAAAGGTAAAAGTAAAGTGATCCCTTTACAGATCCGGTGTGGCCCAGAGGGTGGGTAGAGGTATAGCTCTACTTTTCCATGACCGCGGCACTAGAAGGGGGTGAGTGGTTAGCAGCACGCCCCGACCGCACTTTACCCCCGGGAAAGACCCGGTACCCATTTTACAGGAGGCTGGGTGGGCCCCAGGGACGGTCTAGACGGGCGGAAAATCTCGTCTCCACCGGGATTCGATCCCGATCCGTCCAGCCCTTATTCAGTAGCTATACCGACTGAGCTACTTGGACCACACAGAAATTAATACAGTAGCCAAATGCTGAAAGGATATACCATCATAGAAGATGTTGCAAGTGGTTACCTACTGCATCAATACACAGCTGCGCACGTCTAATCACGTTGAGGTATACCCGATGTAACATAGTGATATTTGAAGGCTGCAACTGCGTGGCTGATGTTGTCTTTCAGTTCCTGTATCGTGTGGGGCTTGATTCGTATACCGTACTTTTCTGTGGGGACACTTGAAAAGTACGGTATACGAATTAAAACCGAACACGATACAGGAACTGAAGAACAACATCAGTCACGCAGTTGCAGCCGTCAAAATCACTATGTTACATTGGGTGTACCTCAACATGGTGACAGCACGACTGTTGACTGACTGTTCAAACGCTCTGCGCAATATACGTAATAACGCCAGAGAGAATATCACAAGGACACGTGCAAAACGGAAGGCGGGCTATTTTTTCGTGGCCCATCCTGTACTTTATGCTTTTGCCACTTATTTCTCCCAGCAAGACTGCTCTATGTGGCACAACATTTCCAGAAGTGTGTATATTTTAATCATAAAAATAGTCTGGAAAACTGGGTAACAAAAGAGAGAAACTAGTAATTATTAAAAACACTGAGTACTAGGGGTATCTAGAGGAAAATCAGGAAGGTTGTCGTTGTCAAGATAGGCCAACGACAAAAATGTGTGTGTTTATGTATGAAATTTACGTCATTCCACTCAATTCAATAACAACCTTTCAATTCTGAAAAGCAGACCATTTGGTGCATCGAGCTCAGATTAACAGGGGCTTGCTATGTCCTTGATACATATTTTTACGCTCTAAAAGTCCGGAATATCAGATAAACTGACCGTTACAGAATAGAGACAAATATTAAAATTTGAAGATAGTTTTGGATATTTCATATCACATAGGTCTTAATGAGGCTCTGCAGAACGTCACGACTAATAAACAAGGTGTATCTCCCAGCGGGCGAGCATTCAACGAGTCAGTCTTTTTCTGCATCTTTTCTCTGCAACCCACCCTCCTGCGTTTCCTTCTCTGAAGCTTCATTGTTCAGTCGTCAGCACAACTTTAATGGAGGATACAATATCAAACGTAAGCAAGGCAGAGTTCTTTGTTTTAAGGACCCAGTGGATTAGATTTTAATACTGAACCCGATTGTTTAAAACAACGTCATCTATCATGTCTCGAATTCCCATTTAAAATATTTATTTATTCTTAAATAATATTTTGTTCTAGCCATCAAACTGTTAGTAATTCTGTATTATAGACAATTAGCAGGTGGTGTTTACGATCTATTTTCCACATTGAACTCTATTAACAAGAAATAAATGACACAGAATTTCAAACCAAATGAAGGCCCAAAACGTCCTATTTACACTGCTGCTGACACATTTGAGATCTTCAATGACTGAGTGGCTTCCAGTGTTTGATGATTACCATCGCACTGTAAAACTTTATTACTCAAATTTCCGTCAAATTCAAACAATATGTTAATCTTATTTTCATCACCAGTTCGCTTTGCAATAGGTTTCGGAAGCAGCTTCCATCATCCTGTGATTATACATTCTGAAAGCTGCTCAAACAGACATGCATACCTACATTAATATTGCCAAATAAGACACAACACTACGTTACAGGTGTAGAATATATGGGATGTCACTACAGGTTTTTGGTGTGCTTTACCCAAACCCACGTCAACCAAACCATAGCTACCGCCATCAGACAACTCCAGCTAAAGTAAACATAATTATACTAACCCTTTTTCAGGCGCTTTCACAGAATTGCAAAAAAGCTAGCATTAGCTTCGTCATGACCTTCTGTCCGTCTGTCCGCATGTAACATCTCGGCTCCCACAGAATGGATTTTTGTTGCATTTCATATTCGAATATTTTTCGAAAATATGGAGAGAAAATTCAGCATCTTTAAAATTTGACAAGAATAACAAGTGCTTTACATAAAAACCAATATAAACTTTTGATCATATGTCTCTTCTTGGCTTCTTAGAATGAGAAATATTTCAGACATAGGTTTTAGAGAAATTCAAAACACACATTACATATTCAATAACTTTTTTTTTTCGAAAATTATGCGTTTTATGAAATAAAGCGGAAAAATTTTGTACAGCCGGACAGGCCGTACATGACAATATGGCGTATGCGCATTGCATGCTAGATACCAAAGGCTACAAACACACACTCAGAATGTGTAATAATTATTGCTTTTCTCTGGCATCAATGGTTGCACGAACGCGCCTCGATGTGACGTTATACGAAAATTGCCTCTTTTGTTTTCCCCTGTGGCACAACAGCCCAAATCGGGCCTAAGCAGACTCATTTAGGTTACTAGAACTCGCACGCACGCACACACATACATACACACACTGGCAGGACTCACAACGAGTGATCAGCTCGTAGCAAACGCCGCTACTTACACAACAAACACATGAGACGAACATCCATGCCCCCAGCGGGACAGAAACTCGCGACCCCAACAATCCAGAAGCAGAAGACCTACGTCTTATAGCGGACGGCCACCGGCATCGGCAAATTCAACAAACATACGTAACGTAATTCAACTTCTGTCAGAACAGATAGTGGAGAGGTCCATATTCGGATCCTAACCGTTCCACACGTTGCGCACAAAAGACCCTGGCCTCGAGGTAAGCAGTTATACTCTCTGGTCACTCCACACCAACAGTACACCTATCAATACTTACTGCACCACACACAATACATACATGAGAAATGGCTGTTACAGAGAAGCAGAGCCACATCTTACCAAGTTCATACCCATGATGCCGAGGTCAGGAATGAGTGAAGGAATATTTCCATTCCCTCTTACGCAGCAGAATTTCGACAGTAGACCACAACGTCTGCAAGACCGACGTTGCTCCGAACTACAGATAAGCGCGGACCACACGGATTACGACAATTTAGAACGCAGGATGAAGATAAAGCGTGTGGTGTAAGTATTTTAGCAGTACGTACTGTATAGAAAACGTATACAATTTAGTATAATATCAATGTATGCAATACTACAACAGTGCAATATTAAACATAAACCATTAAGTTAATAATAATAATAATAATAATATTTACGTATTTACTGCAATTGGGTTGTTACCTGGTGGCAGTGGCTATTTTACATATAAACAAAACATGAAATTGGTTACTACTAAAGTTAAGTCGGGAGGGCTACATGAGAAGCATGTAGTGGCAACTTGGAATCTTGGGAACCATCTCAGCATTTGAGGGGAAACCAAGAAAAACCTGTGTCGAGATGACCGGTAGCAGGACCTTCCGAATACTGACTTACATTACAAAGAAATTAAAACTCTCTACAAATAAAATACAAGCCATCGGCTAGGACGAAACGCAGCTTCGAACAATCGGGACTCGGAGAATCGAGACTTTAATGGAGTGCACAGGGTTAAATTTATCTCGAAGAATTTGAAACTGCTGGTATGAACTGGGTCCAAGTGGCTTAAGACTAGATATATTGTCAACACAATAGCAGATCTTTGGATACCATAGCCTTCGGGGAACTTCTTGGTCAGTTCAGACATTCTGAGATCCCGAAAATGGGTGGGAATCCACTAAGTTGTTAGGAAAATGTATTGATTTTGTAACCTGTTGCCAATCATAAACCAGCCAGATACTGGATGTAACAACTGGTAACCAATATTAAGTTTTGTACATTCGTGGAATAATTTGTAACACATGTCAAGTCCGTTCAAATTAGAAATAAAATAGGGCTCTCTGAATCAGACTAGAATGAAGGTAGATCTTACGGGAAATAGAGCTGAACACGATAGAAATTTTGCCGCCACAGGCGATTATATGAAAAGAGGATTTACAATTCATGGCTCTGGGCGGAGGTAGGAATAAAACTGCATAACATAATGCGAACGGAGAAACTATAGGTTAAGCTATATATATATATAAATATACATGACTAAGCGAAGTAAATGATAGAGGAGGAAGAAAGAAAATGGGTAATCCAAAGAACTGTAATAATATGTTTAGACAAGATCCTATAGGATGTGGTGTCCAGTAAAAGGCATTAAAGAAAATCAAAACGCCCGCAGAATTTTGCTGGGGAAAGCTACTCTAAACGCCAACTTGGAATACATGTAGATATGTGGGTACACAAATAAAATGTATCTTAGAGAAATAAGTGAGTGGGAGTGACTCGTGATCATCCTCAGTAGTGGGGAGTACTATTAGTGATCTTGGGTGTACGCGTACGCGTTAACAATTATTTTATGAATTCAAAAATATACAACATTTACTTTCTCTAAGAAACATAAATTCAGATTCTATTTTACACCTAAGCATTAAATCCTATTCTTCTTTGATACTAAGCATGGCATATATGATACAGAATTATAATATGTAATTTCATACTAAAATTTCTATGTTTCAAACAATGTCTTTCAAGAACTTAAAAGTCACGGAGCATTTAAACATCACTAAAATATGTACACAAGCAACTGGTTAAAATTATTTGGCATATCTCTGTGTTTCGAACACTATTTTGACGGTTGGGATGAAAGTTTTCCAAACCGTCTGGAGCAGTGAGAACCCTGCGAAGTATCTTGAGTTGGCAGGTGAAGTGAAGGCAGTTTGAAACCACATGTCACTACGTCAGAGAAGCTTGAAAACACAAGAAAGGTTTTCACCAGAGACTGTAAACTGTCCGAGGGAACACCTTTCCGCAATATACAATAAAGTTGGTAACTCTGCTTGCAGTTGGCCTATAGAGTTCTAAAATATACTTGTTTCTCGTGAATTTGTCATTGCACTTCTTTGGGTAAAAATCTATTTGTAAGTTACAGTACCCAAGTTTGCGGGTTCAAACCCTGCCGAAGCCGTCGGATTTTTAGGGCGAAAAAATCCTCCGCACGCATTCCTTCGGAGGGGAAGTAAAGCCGTCGGTCCCATGTCGTAGATTTGCGGCATGTAAAATTTACGTGGAAGTCGGAATTTAGGCAAAATTGCTACCGGACATCTTTCTTGCCCACAGTTCCACCTTTCGCTGCTAGGATCTCTCGCGTCTTTGCGGACGGAGGCACCTGGTGGCTAAAGTGGGAAAGTCTAAAGGCGGGGGAAAGCAATGGCAAACTACCCCCAAGAAATTGCCCAGGATGCAGTGTGCCAGAGCCATACCGGTCACATGACTGGGCTCTGGTTCCTGCCAGGCCCGGCCTTCAAGACTGAATACTAATGAATGAATGAATGAATACTATACTGCACGCAGTTGCGTATTTATAAATGTAATTTTAGGACTTTCATGAAATTTTATATTTGAGGATTTTTCGAAAATTTTCGAGAAAATTCAAGTTTCATTATAATCTGAGTAGAATAACGGGCACTTTGTATGAAAACCTATTTACACGTCTGATAATATTTCGCTGAATTCTACTTAGAATGAAAAATGGTGCGGACGAAATTTGTAGAGAATATCGAAACACACATTTTTATGACCAATAACGTTTTTCCGATAACCATGTTGTTTAAAAGATAATATGGACAGACCTGGAACAGATACAGCCAGATGGGTCACCGATGACAATATAATATGGCACATACGCTTTGCATGTTTGATGATTGAAGCTACACTGAGAATATGTAATAATTATTGCTTTTTTCATCGCAATAGTGGTTACGCGAATGCGCCTCAATGTTACTTTATGCCTCTATTGTCTCTCTTGTTCCAACATTTGTGTACTTCATGCGTCTTTTGTATGGAATCCAAAGTTTGGTTTTCTTCATGCGTAACCCTTATCCTGCTAACGTGGAGAATATGGTGAGCTCCTAATAATGCCAGAAAATGGCAGATGGGATTTAACTCGGCATTTAAAGGGTTAATCGTCTCACCATAAGACGTGCAGAACAGGAATAAATTCAATACTTGACTACCTTCTGCAATATATGGTGGTAAGAGTTCAACTTCACGGTCCAATACGTGACAAGCAGATAGGAGATTTGGTAGTTCCCATTGACTGTATGAAAGCGGTGACAACTTTTAAAGTTCATGTGTTCATTACATGTGCTGTAAGACCTGCAAGCCGGCGGGGAGTTCAGATAATATCGGAAACTAATACGGCTGTTCTCATCTGCTTTGCTCGACGGACCTAATTAATAGGCCAATAATACGCTGCAAAAATCAATTAATTCTAGATATGGACATTCTGAGGAAGGTGCAGTGTGATATATTCGTGTAATAGAAGCCAACAAGATGCACTATTTCTCAGCTTTATTTTGATGTACTACTCTACAAGTTTTGGACAAACTTACTGTCCATCATCAGGAGTCTCGATACTGTATTCACAGCAATTAGTAGCAGACAATCAATACAATTAGTATGACAAATACCAGTTGCTGTGAATACAGTATCAAGACTCTTGATGATAGGCAGTAAGTCTGTCCGAAACACGTAGAATAGTGTATCAAAATAAAGTTGTGAATTAGTGCATCTTGTTAGCTTCTATTACACGAATAATTCTAGATTATTATTATTATTATTATTTTAAAAATATATGTAATTGTTCTAGGCTTTCACTCCGATTTAGGTCGAATTCAACTGTAATTACCTTGTTTCTGCCTTGTCTTGTCTTGTTTCTTTTCACGATTGGTTTTACATTACCTCTTTGTGTTGGTGCTGAAATTGGCCATTAGGCTGTTCCGTCGGCGACGTACATAAAAAAGGAACCGAAATGGATTTTCTTACCATTACATACGCCGTCATTATGATCCCTAGCGTTAGTTTCATTATCGTCATCATCGTCTTATATTTCATAAGAAAGGGTAGTGAATAAAGGGAAACTGGTTAAGTTTTCTGTGTATATGCGAAAGTATTAATTAAAATTTTCGCTACTGACCAAGAATATTGGTTTTAAACCTGTCCGGCTATTCTGAATCTTTAAGAAGCCAATGTGTAGGACTTTACAACACCAAATGCTTGGCGTTAACGTAACAAAAAAAAAAAAAGCATTCTTGCTGCTGTTATGGACAAAGACTAACAAAGTTATAATTTTTCGCGGAACGCCTTTCACTTTGCAACAACCAGCACTGATAAATCTGACTGCCAGACACAGGTACATTAAGTTTTCAGATCTATATACATTGGTCCTGGAGAAGCAAAGCAATCAAATCTTTCACAGAACCAGATAATCCCATAAACACGCTTCGTTGATTCAACGTGTACTGAGCAGACAATATTCCTTCTGTTTTTGACAGCATCCTCTACACAAGACATGAGACCTTTAAAGATGCAGACTGACGACATTCAATTTAACTGCATTTCACAAGATCCAGATCTCTCCAAACAATATTTACGAAGATCTTAGTAGCTCAAACCAGATCCACCCCCAGACTCTTATACATTATTTCCTCTTCAATCTGGTTTTAAATACCACTATGTCATTTGTACAAAGAACCAAGAGTAATATTTTCAGTGTTTCAATACAAAGCTAAAAAGAAACTTAATTAGTTTCTTGTGAATAAGTGTTTACAATTATAGCATATTGCAGCTGCAGCTTTCCAAGCAAGTTTGTTTCGAATAAAAACACGCTAATTTTGCACGAATATACAAAAAAGATTTCAAGTACGGACACTGTAGTTTTGAATCAAATTCACCCCAAACGTTTTGAGGCGGCAAGGCGGTTCTTTCTCAGGGTAACAGTGTGCTGAAAGAGCTGGAAATTTCGGTGTATTTTCAGGAGTTTCTGAAGTTTTTGACATCAGATACTTGGCAACAACAGCAGCGATTAGACGGTGAAGTTTGAGAGACTTGCGAAATTGACTACGACAATTGAAGCACTCATGTACCATGCATTTTAAAGGGCGGATTTACTTGTCTGCTTAGTCTGAACGACCGTGCCGTTGCTATGGAACGCTGACTGCCTAGCAAGCACGAAGGCTCAAACTCAAGGTTTTAGAGACTGAGAAATGACAGAGGTAAGGCTCTTTCATCTCTAACAATTTTTGCCAAAACTAGGTTGTTCCCGAAGCTCCAGAAAACCAATTAAAATTAGTCAAATTTCTGTACTAAATATTGCGAGTTTGTCTCACGCGAATCTAAGGTCATTAGAATCCAAATTATCTAAAGACGCTGCGCCTACATGTCTTCACTACTAAATCACTATTTACAGTGTTACCGAAGAAATGGTACGTGAAGAATTTCGTTCGTTGAAATAAACATTATTCCAAACTTATATGTCCATTTACAACACAGATGTAAGGAACTTCAATGAGTGCTTATTTGACAGAAATAACTGCAAACTAATAATTTTATTGAAAAAAAACTAAAGTGTCATTAACGTCACTGTCGCAGCTAGCAAGAGACGAAGGGTAAAGTTATCTTGCGAAAACTGAAAAAAAAATTATACTGAAACGAACCAAGCAATTACTGCAGTATAAACCGAAAGGGAGGAGACACAGGACGTCAGGATAAACGATGAAGGGACCAACTTCGCCTTGGGGGTTAAGGAACAGGTGTTGGGCCTAACCCTTCACGTATCATGATGACGAAGATGATGATGATACTGAGAACTTTTAAAGCATTGTGCTATCAGAGTGGTACATTCACTTAGAAAACCTCCAACCTTTCAAAGAGCGCAATCCCTTCTCCCGATAGAATAACATCTACCGAAAGGAACTCAACCAAGGCAAGTGAAAAGGTAAAGTGATCCCGTTACAGGCCCGGTGTGACCCAGAGAGTGGGTGGAGGTATAGCTTTACTCTTCCATGACCGCTCCACTAAAGGGGGTGAGTGGTCAGCAGGATGACCCGGCCGCAATTTACTCCTGGTAAAGACCCGCTACCCATTTTACAGGAGGCTGGGTAGGCCCCAGGGCCGGTCTGGACGGGCGGAAAATCTCGTTCCCACCGGGATTCGATCCCGGACCGTCAACCAAGGCAAGTAGTGTGACGTAATAAAAACGACTTGAGTTTAACACCGAGCTGAATAGAATCAGCCAGTTGGTTCAAATACTATTAGAACACTTAATTCACAGATACTCGCATCCAGACAGTGTATTTTATTTCCTAAGCAGCCTGTATAAATTATGTGAAATGCCTTGTGGTTCTTTATATGAATTATAACTATGAAACATTTAGCGTGGCACAGCCAAATTTATGCCCTACCGCCTCAGCAGTTTGATGGTCGCATGCGTGTATTGAACGTGCGGCGGTGGATGATGTACCGTCCGTGACTAATTGCTAGTTCAGGATGGAAAGCGGCGCTGTCGGAACGGAGGGTCTCTTTTCAGACCTGCTCTGTCCCTTTTTATTTAGCGACGATAAAGAAGCAAATTGTTATAATTTCGCATTCGTACCGTGCATCTTGATATTATGAAAGTGTTATTTATTCACCAACTGATACACTAGTGAGTTGTCTTAAAAAAACAATATTAAAATTTACATTAAAACGGCTCCGACATGTTCCGGTGTTACAGTTACGCCATCATCAGGGAGCGCATTAATTCGTACTTACTAAAGTTACAGTTGTTAAAATAACCCATTAAACTATATCAGTGTGTGGTTAATACGGTGGTGGTGTGGTTGCAGTTAGTGGGCTATTTTAACAACTGCAACTTTAGTAAGCACGAATTAATGCGCTCCCTGATGATGGCGCAACTGTAACACCGAAACCTGTCGGAGCTGATTTAATGTAAATTTTAATATTGTTTTTTTAAGACAACTCACTAGTGCATCAGTTGGTGAATAAACAAAATATTGACAAATTTTTATACTTTGTTTCTCCGCGGTGCAAGGGTATATCGTCAATGAATTTATCCACACAGTCCTATCAACATACAAACGATAAGGCCAGCAGCCAAGACGTGAGACCAAGTTTTCCGTGGGACTTGACAGTTGTCAAAATCAAGAAAATTGATAGCTGATATCAATAAAATTACAAAGGCGAAACGAAGAAAATTATTATTTTCCTTTACTTTTTAAATTACTTACTTTTCTGAGATTATCAACATCTATTCGCCGTATATATATATGGCGAATAGATGTTGATAATCTCAGAAAAGTAAGTAATTTAAAAAGTAAAGAAAAATAATATATATATTAAAGGCTATGTTAAAACCAACAGTTTAGGTGACAGTTTACAAATGTAATAAAACGCGCCGGGATAAAAACAGAGGTTTTTATGTGCCTTGCGGTACAGATAGAGAGAGAACTTACACAGGAACATCGACTACATTAAAGTGATGTATTTATATATTTCTACTGTCATGAATAAAGTTTTGGTGGACGGTATAAGAAGTTCAAGCATGTGATTCTCCCACAAAGACCAGTTTCGGAAAAGGATACGCAGTGATAACACAAACGAAGTTCTTCGAAATGCGCCAAACTCACAACAACCGTTCATCGACTCAGATTCGGAGAAAGGTCACTTTGAACCCTCACTGAGAACGAGGCTTCCTATGGCTTATTTCTCTGCCAGCAGAAAATAATGGACACAATACAATAAGACTTTTACAGAGAGCCACTCTAGTCTGCTGTATGGTGCAAAATTGTTACGATAAATAGATGGAAAACAGAGGCACACATGTACATACATGTACATGTGTACACATGTAAATATATGTACACACACGTACACACATGTACACACACGCACACACATGTACACACATGCACACACATGTACATACATGTGCACACATGTACACACGTGCGCACACACGCGCACACATGCGCACACATGCACACACATGTACACACACGTGCACACATGTGCACACATATGCACACATATGCACACATGTGCACAAATGTACACAAATTTACACACACGTGCACACATGTACACACATGTATATACATGTGCACAAATGTACACACATGTGCACACATATGCACACATGTGCACAAATGTACACACATGTGCACACATGTACACAAATTTACTCACATACATACGCCCTCAAACAGCATTTTTCCCCCAATCTTTCCTACTTTACTCCACTCACTGACGGTTGTATGAATATATGCCAATGATGTAAACTAAAATATCTCGGTATTTCGCTCTACGAATTCTCAGAATAGAGAACGAAACCAATTTTGAACATAAATTCTGTGAATATATTTCATAATTGATAAGTTTTTTGTTTTATATGAAATATAATAATTTTTGTTTATACAGGCTCTTGAATTAAAGGGATATAGAGGCAAAATTGTACATTGCTTGAAAGAGTTATAATAATAAATTACACAGTTTAAAACTTCGCCAATCTCAATTTACCACTCCCGTTACTCACAAAGAAACTCATTAAACTACCCTAAGTAATAATTAATTGAACCTTAAGATAGTAAACGGCCAATTATCCATTAAAGTAACTTGTTGACTTAGTAGCCAACCGAATAGTCATCCAGACAACAAAACAATAAACTGACTAATCGTTTAAAGTACTAGGCAGTCGACTTTCCCCTTACTTAAATAACAAACCAGTCAAGAGGCAAACTATAAATCATAAGACCTAGTAATAATAATAGTAAGTGTATATAAATGAGCATGCAAAATACCTCAAGCTCTCAGGTTTTTTACCCAAGACTTCAAAACTGGTGGAAAAAATGACACTGAGGCAAAATTTTCGTCTGGTACTATAATTACTTCCTGTATCTATTTTCACCAACACTACATATATAATAATAGTAATTATAATCAATTGCTCATAAAATAGTGCTATTTGAGGCTGCAGCACTGACGGACATACATTTATAAAACTATAAACACAAAAATATCTATATTAGAGCATGGATTCAAAATTTAAACGTCAGAACCAGTTTGATAGGGCCACCTTAATGTGTGGGCTTGTCACATGCAGTGCTGTTGTATGCGCAGTACTGTTGTTTACGCATCATATTTGTAGATGCTGCCGTGATGAGCACAGTGTTCCACGAGCCTAATTTGAACGATCCTCAAAAACGTCACAATTTTCATATTCTGCGGCTTCGCAGTAAATATAACCGTAAAACCAGCTATAACGTCACAATGCAGACCAAAGAGATATAACAAGATTCAGGAAAAAACAACCTGACGAAATCTTATGTTTATTGGACCGTGCATCATCTTGATAGTTGAGTAAAGAGAGAACAACTTGATGTCACTTGCTTTATTATTTCTTTATATAATGCTCAACATGTTTCGGATGTTAAAACATCCATCCTCAGGAGCTTGCGACTTATGTGTTGAGTTATTTCGTGGGTTACATTGATCTGGT
>Ga0123357_10003356_pt1 | contig 18326 bp, 12 predicted proteins | sample TergutEmb28metaG_FD_89873 | JGI IMG/M metagenome (GOLD analysis project Ga0123357, IMG submission 89873) | Embiratermes neotenicus P4 segment gut microbial communities from Petit-Saut dam, French Guiana - Emb289 P4 | ecosystem: Host-associated > Arthropoda: Insects > Digestive system > Gut ... | reverse complement strand
TAACAAAAAAACAAATTAAAAAAAAAACATCTCTTCCTTTTCTACAAATTTTAAAAAAAAATAATAAAATCTTCCCCCCCCCCCCCCCCCCCCGCCGTATCTCATAAAGGATACATAATAATCCTGTCGTGCTGAAATTTTGTGCTTTATCCCACACAACAATAGCAAAAGTTTGTCTGTATCGGACATTCTCCCTTGCATATTTTTTTTATCGGTCGCTATCCGCATTGTGAAACCGACATTAGTGTAATCCCAGTTTTGTTCTGTATATATACATTTCGTCCTGTTTAATTACAGGAGAGCCTGATCATGAGTGCTATCATTTAAATGTAAAAGAGAGGAGGGAGGGATAACACAGATAAAAACCATTTCTGTATCTGACAGCTATTCATAACTTACACATTTCATTTATTACGCCCAAATAAATGAACATCAGATTCCGTAACTAATTAATGTGTTTGGTGTTGGCATTTCAATGTTTTTTTTTTCTTCGTTCCTTTTCCTATCCCCTACAATGCAAATTCTACGTCGTTAAAACCAGGCAAAAAATTGAATTGCCCAGTTGTAACACCGTCTATGTGACATGGTGCAGCCTCGACAGATCATATTCAAAGAGATAAAGTGAAATTATGCTGAAATACAATGTTCAATTTTCGAGGCAAGAACGAAAGAACAAGTACACAAACACATAAAACAACAAAATTAACTAACTAACCAACCATCAAACGCAATGGAGCACAGTCCTTCAAAAAGTAACAGATTTTAGGCTAATCTAGAAACTCCCCACTTCTATAGAACTCGTGGGTTCATCATCGCATTCACAACACTCCGCCAGTTATCCCTATTATCAGCCAGATGAATCCATTCCACGTTCTCCCATACTTGTTTAAGATCAAATTTAATATTATCACTCCAACTGTGCCTCGGTCTTCCAAATGCTCGCTTTCTTCAGGTTTTCCAATCAACACCATGCATGCGCATCTATCGTTCCTATCTTCAACGGTCAAGCTTGACCCTCCAAGATCGGACCGATGTTACCCCGAAAAGTCGGTAACCAACTACCACTCTAAGCCGTGTAACATCACTGAAAAGCGAAGGTTTCAATTACACCGTGGCGGAAACCTGAAGTAACTCATCGCTAGTCATTGTATCATCCTAATAATATTCGGCGAGGATTACAAACTAAGGAGCGCCTTATGACGTAATTTTCTCCAGCTGCTTGTTGCTCCGTCCGTCTTTTGGAAGCAATGACATAAATCCCTTCACATCGCACTGTAAGTCTATTGATTTAGGCATCTTTAAGGCTATTCACCAGATATCCAGCAAAACGTCGGTGCTGCAAGCCACGTTAAAACAGGCTGTGGCCACCTCCTTACACACTCTTTCCAATTCCACAACGTCCTCTGATTCCACACTACAAAATTACGTCATTTATTTATTATGGCTGGAAAGTCCTAGTAAGCTTCAGCCTCCCCTGTGAGGTTCCTCGACCACACTCAGTGAGACGCACCACGCTCGGCAGGAGTCCTCTGGACGAGGAATCGGCCCGTCGCAGAGACCTCTACCTAACAACACTCAACAGAGACAGCAATGCTCCCGGTGAGATTCGAACCCGCAATCCCAGCAAGCACGTGGCCGCAGACCAATGCCTTAGACCGTGCGGCCATCGGGATTGGTACGTAGTTTTAAAAGGGTGACATAAACAAGACAAAAACTACCACCAAACACAGACCGATGGCAATTAACACTTTACCGCTGAGTGTGTTGGCGCATGCGTTCATGTACTGTAAGACTTTGGAAAATTATCGATTTCCGTACAATTTCAGGCGAATTTTCCAACAGTTGACATCAATAATTGTAATTCCAGTGATCAAAAATGAAGCCCGAAGACCTCGGTCAGTATACCGACTACGTTGCGGGCAGGATAAAAATGCCAATTCTGTTGAGGTTAAGAACGCGTGGAGCTATACCTCCAGTCTCCTACATCTTCATGGTGTAATGCTTAATTAAGCATAGCAGGATCAAGCGTTACGTTTTAACCTGTAATATAAACAGTACAATAAGGACGAAGAGACGTACACACTATCGCTACTTCATTCAGAATCTGCAAACGTAAAGTTCCTTTCTACCTAGATGAAATTTATGGAACATTATGATTAAGTCTACATTTTATGTATGTCTGGAATGGATCAAGGTGTGAGACCAGCTATATATTCTGGCAACTATTGCTACGGGAAGACTCCGTGATAAGAATACCCATACAGGCGTATGTGTTCAAATGTACTGTGGACCTCCTAGATATAAAGGAAGTCTCTCTTAGCTCTTATCCTATCCAACAGTAAAATACATAAATATACGATAATAGTAATGGTACAGTACCCTAAAGATAAAGGATGAGAGGGTGTGGAATGGACTGACATGTATCAGGATAGGGACAAGTGACGGGCTCTTGTGAACATGGCAATGAACCTTCGGGGGAAACTAGCCAAGGAACTGTCAGGTTCTCAAACACGACAGTGAGTCGTGTAATTAGTTAGCTAGTTAGTTAGTAGTAATAGTTCATCATCATATATTTTAGTGTAATACGGTGATGTTAGTTTGCGACATCATGATCAAGTGTACTATCGAAAGAATCTCTTCAAAATAGACATTTTTAGAAGGTTATGATTCGGGATTGATGTCAATCTCCTTTCTTTTAATTAATTCATTCCCGGTTTTTTTCACAAGAAAGCTAACGTTAAAATTAACAGTACTGCCTCAAGGGGAGGCCAAGAGAAGCGAACACATTCCTTTGTCTCTGCTTGAGGCAGCACTGTAAATTTCAACGTTTTGCTTCTTATTCACAAGCTGGTTTTGATCCGTTGGTCTCCGAAATAAATTACCCAGCACCAAGATTACTAAGTACAATTTTAAATGTTTATTAAGATTAAGATGTAATTTTGGCTGATTTTAGATTTTACTGTTTCTACGTGCGAATTATTGGCATGGGGCCAAATGGCAATATTTGCTACAACAAATAAATTTAATGAAGGTGGAAGGGCAGTTCCGTAGACAAGTTGCATCACTGCAGACGGTGGAGTTAAACTGCCTGAATACCGTTTAGAATTTTCTCCTTAACCAAGAACTCAAGTGAGCCCTTTGTGTCCAGCGGTTGTACAGGTCGGCAAATACTGAAGCTTTTCTTGCCATCACAAGCGCTAATGGCATGATGGTGTCAGCGAATTTTAAAATAGTTTTTTTATCTAACAAAAAACCAATTCATGATGTGACTAAATTCTAATGATTTGCTTATCTCTTTTACGTCGAACACAAAATTCAATTTCACCTCAGGTAATTATTTACGAGTTGTTCTTTTCTCAGAATCCAGGATGCTTTAACACAAAGAGCAAAGAAAACTTTGTTTGGAGAGTAATTAAATAAACTCAAGTATTCAAAGAATTTTGTATCATAGAGGCAGCAAAAGGGAGGCTTTCCTTTTCTGAAAGGAAATGCTTCACGTTTTGAAAAAAAAGGTTCCTCCAAAATCAACTAAACCTCGCAAAGTGTTTTACTTTCATTTGGTATTCTTATATACTAAATGAATTAAGTACGTAAGCACGTAGGAAAATCAGTAAATAAGAAGGTAAGTGAGTAAGTAGGAAAAGAACAAATAAACCAAGACACCAGCTATCACCTAAGATAGTACACCCGATAGTTTAGAGCAGTGGTTTCCAAGCTTTCGGTAGACACCGCGCGTTGAGGAATTAAAGATACAAGAACAGTACCAACTGTACGTACATGGTATTAGGGCGTTCGGTTCTTTGTTTCCTGGACCCTTCTCTGACGGTCATACCATACAATTCACTTGGTGAAGCTTGCTGTCATCGTGCAAAATTTCGCACACACTATTCATTGTTGTTAATACTATTACGATATTCTGCCATTTAAACGGTAAAGGTAAAGTTCACCCTAGAACAGGTCACAAAATCCCAGAAGTGGAGTAGAGGTAGCTCTACTATTTCTTTAACTTCGGCGCTAGATGAAGGTGGGTGGTTAAAGTCATGGCCCGGTCGCTTTACTCCAGGGAAAGACCCGGTACCGATTGTATAGGAGGCAGGGTGGGCCCCAGGTCCAGTCTGGACGGTTGCGGAAATCTCACTCCCACCGGGATTCGATCCCCGGACGGTCCAGTCCGTAGCGAGTCGCCATACCGACTGAGAAATCCCGGCCCCTGCCATTTAAACGGTTTATTACCTATATGTGTACGTTGCTTTAGTCAAACGTATCAATCACACATAACCTCAAATTCGAACCAATTGATTTTTTTTTTTTTGTTGCCGCGAGTTACAAACAATATTGCGGCACTGTCTGAAGGTACATCTCCACTCCACATACAAAACTTCACACTCATTATTTCTAGACATAAACAATAAATACCAAATGTTGTTACTGCAAGTTTTTATTTTTCTTAATGAATGTAAATCGCGTGAAAAAATAATAATGTCGATAGGAACCGCGCTAACGGTAGTAACAAACACAACTTCATCTTCACGTTAAGTGAATTAATGAAAACCCGTCCATAGTAGGTCGAATTGCTCCATGCGGGCGGACGGACGGACGGACGGACTTGACGAAGCTAAAAGTAACGTACCGCAAATCTGCAAGACGCAACCGAAAATCGATTGAAGGCGACGCCGACGGCGCTAACTTGCCTGAACAGGCGTTTCAAACAGATTAAACATTGACTGACTTGTCGTTACCACGTACGTAACTTACAACATAAGGGCAGGAGTTCTGCACCTCTGACGTACCTTGGACCCCTTTGAGAGTCTGGCAAAACCTACGAACCTCTTCGAAGAAAATTCTATTTAAATGCATAAGCTTGAGATAAATTTAATGAGGTTAATAAATGTTCTTTGATTCTACAGGCCATAAACTTCTTTGTTGCCCACACTCATTATTGAATGAAAGCTAAATTTCAGTTAGAAGCTAGTGAAAGTAAAGTTGTAATTTTTTCCCTACCCAAGTTCACGGACACCCTGACATCTACCCATGGGCCCCTAAGGGGTCCATAAACCCCAGGATAAGAATGGCTATATTAGAGTGATACATCCTGGTGTGATGCGTCTGTGAACAGATGAAAAGAAAGACCGTCAGCCGCAGACACATTTGACACTGTTTATTGCATCATGTGCAATATGGTACGGCTTATCTGTAAACCATCATCACGCTTGTGTGAAAAACCCTTACAGGCAGCACATAATGTGTCTTAATATTTTAGTGGGAAAATGAAAGGCAAGGAAACTCCGCACTGCCCCTCCTCATTACCAACATTCCTGGAACTAATACAACATTTTTCAGCACAGACGGATTGAAACCAATAATTTATTTACAATAGAAGGTAAATGAGTTGCTTGGTCCTGAAATAGCCTCCCTCCCGTCAAACAATCAATAAGGAAGACTGAGGACCTTCCTTTCACGTAGTCATACGTAATATTTCGTAATCAATATTTAATTTGACTGTGGAATAATACTTTAATGGCCGGTCTTGGTGGCCGAGTGGTCTAAGGCGCAGGTGTGCAGCGACTACGATTAGTGGGATCGCGGGTTCGAATCCAGCTGAGGCCATGAATGTTCCTCTCTTGCACATCTTGTGTGCTGTATCACTGGCAGTCTCTGCGATATGCTGATCACTCCTCCAAAGGAGTCCTACTGTGTGTGTCTAATTGTGCGTGATCTAGAGACCTCAACAATGAGGCGGCCGGCCCGGGGTGGGCTGTTGCGCCAAAGGAAAAAAAAAAATCTTCAGCGAGTAACGATCGTCCGAAAAGCAAAAACCATCGCTCCATATCGGTCGGAAATTGCAGCAAACCGCTCACCTGCACCTACTGCCCTACGCAATGAAATACTGGCACTATACCTTCACTCCCCAATGCGTCATTAGAGGCGTGATAATTAATTAATTAATTAATCGCAGCGCGCTTTTTCAAGGTTATATAGTAATTTGGTCAGTAACGGTTTAATGTCGCGAAATGAGACACTTTTGTTCTGAAAGAGCACTGCAGTGGGGAGAGAGCGAGAGATTATAGCACCATGAAATGTAGTCACGCCAGTTACATCCGTCTGCCAGTGACAGGTTGTTAAATGAACACTGGATTGTAATACAGTAACGACTTACGTACCTGATATACACAACATAAAATGAGTACCTAATTAACTTCATCTGAAGGGAGAAGACGAGACGCGCTGCTAAAGAAACATATTCTCTCCTTACGGAACCCAAAAGGTCAAAGAAGAGCGGCTACTATTCTCTATCCTGTTCCAGCTCAATCCAATCCACACCCCCACACCCTATACCAGTGTTTCCCAAACATAGCTAGAGGTTCGGCGAGAAATCGTGGAATAAATGAATGAAAATTTGGAATACCGCAAAAGTTCCAAATATCCCTAGCAATATCGCAAAAATATGGGCCGGCAATTGGCAATACTGGAGTGATTTTTGTGCGTTACCAGCACTTGGTGTTTGGTTTATATTTAGTTGTATGGTGTTTATTTTAATAGCCAGGAGTTCTTCGGACATGAAGATATTTTATAAGTGCCTCCAGGGAAAGAAGTTCGGGAAACACTGTCATATACACTTACGGCAGGGGTGCAAAAATGTTTCAAAGATCTAGGGGACAGGTCAAAATCCTAGGCGCTAGCTAAGGGTGACACGACGCAACTTCCACACGGAGAACCCCCGCCCCACCCCCACACGTATTTGGAGGTACCGTACAAATTTCAGTCGGCAGGGTTTTGCGCTCCCCTGCATTCAAGTCACATTTCACTCCGATCTGTGCCGCCCGCTAAAAAGTAAACACAAAAGAAAATCATAATTGAATGCGGATTGTTACTATAAAAAACTTGATTTAAGCAAGAAATTACGATGTGACAATGCTACGTTCCCTCTGACAGACCAAATGCCTCCATCTTCAGCACAGAAGACTCTTCTATATGACGGCACATCCCCGATTACCAAAATACTGAAATGCATTGCAATCCATTTACCCTTTTAAAGACTGGCGGTCAGTATATGCACCACCATGCTTAACTCAGAGAAATGCACATTTTGTCCATACAGTGTGTGTGCGTGTGTGTGTGTGTGTGTGTGTATGTGTATGTATGTATGTATGTATGTATGTATGTATGTTATGTATGAATGAATGAATGAATGAATGTATGTATTATGAATGTATGTATGTATGTATGTGTGTGTGTGTGTGTTCACGCCATTCCAACAAGAAACATCAATTATTTCCTCATACAGCATTCACCGATTGGTCTTTCTAATGGCAGTACACATCCTTGCCCCCTAAGGTACCAAAACAATGGCTGTATGTACAGCCTATAATACAGATTAATTTCAGTGTTTAAGGCCGTGCCATGCCGACCTCACACCACAGAGGTCCGACTTCGATCCCAAGCAAACCCATCTGAGGTCTTTTTCTGGACAAAGTGGCACTGGAACAGGAATATTTCTGACCAATTCGATTTTACTCTGTCAGTGCCAACCCACCATTACTCCGTACTTCATCATCTACATCATCATTCTGCTCTTATCAAATAGACGAGCGGGCAAACACGGGGAACCCTTAACCAAAGCAATGCTGTTCAGAAATCGGCGATAATTGGGCAGGCAGGCACGAACTTGTACACTGTTATTTAGACTTCAGATGGTTCAGTAATCGTGTAAAGTATCTACATGAACAGTAACAGAGTTCACCTCACCATTAAGTGCTCATTTTCCCTACTACAAATGCTCTATGCCAAGTTGTTGCTCAGAGTGATGGCTGTGAAGACCAGCAAAACAAGACTCTCCAAAATGCATGTTAATACTCGTGTGTGCATTCTGACAACACACTGAAGCTTCATACACACGCAATAAACTGCCACATTAATAGCGTTAGCTTCTGAATCTGTCAAAAGACGGTTTCCGCCAAATGCCTTTGAAAGTGGAGATCAAATTTCATATGCGTGCTAAATTCGAATTAGCTGAAGACAAGAACCCTGTGCGTGTTGCTTCGGTACAGTCTGTGTACAGAAAAGCTACCATGGAGGAGATTTGGCCCATAGATGAGGGTAAAAGTTTCCACACAAAGGGGATATATAAGTATCGCAACTTTCGAATTTCGGTCTCGAAATTTTACGAAAAACAAGAACCTTTTACCAGGCATAAGCCTTTTCGAAACACACAGCATAATCGAGGCTTACAGAAAGAGGGATGTCATCACCTTGTCAGTTTTCTTGCCAGCGTGAGCTGCACCATTCCATGTCATCACGTCAGTGGTCTTCATGTGTTCCACGCCCTCAGCGGGATTCAACCCCGCAAGCCCAACAATCAAGTGGCTACAGACCTACGCCTTAGCACGACTACAGGAATCAGCTGCCATTTATATGATTTTACCAAATACAGTTTTGGTACATAAATGTAACAGTCCCTTTACCGTAATGGCACTAGGTGCTGTGAAGGGCCTTGGAAAGAAGGTATAGTACTTCGAACATGTTTGGATACTGCGACTAAGGTGAACAATCCCGTATGGCTGTACGACTTCCCTTAAGGTGCAATATAACAACTGCACTTCTAGTAACTGAATCTCAGGCGCCGGTAAATTCCTTTAATCTACTTTTTCAAATCGTCCTTGCCAAACTTCCACAAGCCTACTCTCACAGCTGTCTTGCAAATATTCTGTGACGTTTAGCGTCGTAATGAAAGTCTATAGCGCCAGTCTGTGGTCTAATTGCATATCTTATATACAGGGTAAATACAAAAACACTCCTTGATTTCAAGTAGTTATAAAATCAAAACTTACTGGAATATTTTTATAAATATGGGACTGGACATAAAAGGTGGTTCAAATATGACCGGGACTGATGTCACCAGATTTACACACAAATCAGTCCCGGTCATATTTGAACCACCTTGTACATTAACTCAAGAAATTTTTAATTTTCCCGCCCGCCGCCAGAGGGCAGTGAAATGCAAGATGGCGCTCACTTCACAGCAATGCAGCTGCTGCGTGCTGGAATTTCATAAAACAAAGTGTTGTGACTGTGCAATGTGCTCTCAAACTCAAATTTAATGTGGATCCACCTACTAACAAGTCCATCTGTTATCACGGAAAGGGACATTCAGGCCGACCGTCGGTCTCGGAACAAGTTGTTGATCGCGTCAGAGAATCCTTTTTGCGCAGCCCCAGGAAGTCAACGCGCAGAGCTAGCCGAGAGTTAAAGGTCCCGCAAAGCACGGTAAACAAGATCTTATGCAAACGCTTGCGGTTACACCCTTACAGGCTGCAATTGGTCCAAAAGTTACACCTGGAAGACAAGGAAACGCGATGCATGCATTTTCCGGGAATCTCCAAGCGTTAATGGAAAATGATGATAACCTCCTGACAAAGATCATTTTCAGTGATGAGGCGACCTTCCACTTAAGTGGAAAGGTCAGCAGTTACAATGTGAGGATATGGGGAAGTGAAAATCCGCATGCCACTCTGGAGGTTGAATGTGACTCTCCAAAACTCAATGTGTTTTGTGCCGTATCAAAGCAGATTGTGTACAGCCCGTTCATCTTTGAGGGACAAACCCTTACTGGCCGAAGGTACCTGGGAATGCTAACCAACTGGTTGATTAGACAACTAGCTGCTGATAGACATGACTATCTTTTTCAGCAAGATGGAGCGCCGCCGCACTGGAATCTCGCTGTCCGCACGTTTCTCAACGAGCACTTGCCAAACAGATGGATTGGCCGCGCTGGACAAAATGACCAGGTGTTCTGCACGTGGCCCCCTAGAATACCGGACCTGACCGTTTGTGACTTTTTCCTTTGGGGGTATGTGAAGGACAGAGTCTATATACCTCTACTACCCGCAATCGTGGATGAGCTGCAGGAACGCATCACTGCGGCTGTCAAGTCGGTCACGCCGGATATGCTGCAGAGAGTCTGGTCCGAGCTAGATTATCGCATCGATGTTTGCCGAGTAACAAGATGGGGGGGGGCACATTGAGTGTGCGTGATACCACATGAAACTGTATGGGTTTTTGCACCTGTAGCCCCCAATTTTGTAAGAATATTCCAGTAAGTTTTGATTTTATAACTACTTGAAATCAAGGAGTGTTTTTGTGTTCACCCTGTAAAACTTACTCTTCTCGTTTTGCCTGACCCTGCCGTAGTATAATTACAACAGAAACGTATTGTCAGCGAACGTGAGATATAAATAAATTCTTGAAGAGATCTAATTGTCTCCTTTCACAGTGAAGCCACAGGCACCGACAGACCGCGTTCGGTAAATAAACATTTTCTGTGATAATAAGCGTTCGAGTTAAAAAAAACGGGTCCCGAAATCTTGACACACGAATTTGGAAACGGGGTTAAAACGTTCATTCATTACAGACATTCCGCTATGCGTTCCTCGGTTGGTCAGAGGGTAAAATTGCCAAATTTTGCCATGAATTTTCTCGGTTATTGAAAATGCTCTTGTGTTTGGTCGATCAGTGTCCTACAATTAAGTTCATTCACGCATATTTCCGAATTTTTTCCTTAATCAGGCAATTTTCCGTACCATTTATTATTACATCTAATTAATGAGGCTAATTTCTTGGACCAAACCACACCTGTGGCGCGCTTCAAACTCCTTTTGCCAAACTTTGTGCTAGGCTTAAAAGAAGATTCCAACCGCCACCATAATGCAGTCGTTACGGAGAGAATACAAAAACTAGAGGAAATGATTGGCGTTTATAAAAACATGGAAAAATTACCCAGTTCTCTACAAAGTCATCGGAGGGGAATTTGGAAATACCGACATGCATCATACCGAGGAAAAACTTCCCTTCAAAAATTAGCCTAAAAATTTACGTACAACAGAAATTGATCACTGACGCAGCATAAAACTATGCAGATGGCGTAATTCAGTACATTCTTATTGGCTTACAAAGTACTGTCAATTTATCAGCAAAAGCTGCCGACATTTTAGAAATACAAGGCGTAATCCGCATCAAACCCCAAGGGAAGACGCAGAATTTTTGCTACAACTTTGACATCATGCACTGATAACTTTTTAGTCTCGGAGAAACGATTTTGGAATCATCAAATTCCTGCTGCGGGCCCTAATTAAGAACGAATTACGTGCTCACAGGGCTCAGTCAAACAAAAACATATTACCTACACAAAATAACGACCTCGCACAGCTGGCCCTTTACACCCTGCCGCTAATTTCATTTATGAACTGAAAGCGAAGTCATTGCGATGCGATATGCGTGTAACTGACATTGCAACAGGACAATCATGCTGGTCCATCGTCTGCTACACGGAATTAGGGGGGCGATCTGCAACAGAGAAAGAGGACTTTGCCACTTGCAGCGTCTGAAGCTGACATTACTCTAACCACCAAACCTTCATATCAAAGGAAGCTCACGTAGCTTCCCGTACACATGCGAGAAGCACCTGATACTAAGTTAATTATCTCGCTATGGCCCTTCCAAGAATCGATAGATCTGATTTCTCTCACTAACAAAGTTATCTGGTTTAACGATGTAAATTTCTGTTGTGAGAAGAATGGTGATAATTAATACTGTATCTCGTGGATCTAATAAATGAAGAGACGGCAAGTGTGAAAGCAACAAACGAACTATGAATGGCCACAGCTACATTTTTAAATTGTACTTAAGGATTATTTAAGGACGCTGGTAGTAACACGGGATTATGCAGCGTAGAATAATCGAATGATGATGAACAATGAACTGGAAAGGATGTGGAAGGAAGCTGTCGTGCATAATTTTATGCCCGTCCAACCCCATGATACCCTAAATCTGGAGCAAGATTTGAATTCGGGGACGTTTCGGGTAAGAAGCATGAATGTTATCCTTCTTCTTCTTCTTCTTCTTCTTCTTCTTCTTCTGACACTACAACCCTACACAGGTTTTTGTCCTCTCCACCAGGTCATTCCAGGCTTTTCTGTCTGTGATGATGTGGCTAAAATTTCTCAGTTTTAGCTTCTTTAAATCATTTGCAACTTCGCCTCTCCATCTATACTTTGGCCATCCCTATTTTTACTCCTATCGGCCATGCATGTTATCCGCTGAACTGCAATGTTCAGTAACCACTTGCTAACTGCTGTGTGCATTTAGACAACAACGCGCGACAAGAGATTGCAGTAAAAAGGATACATAATTCTTATGTTACTTAACTAAGATATATCAATTTAATCAGTACATACGCACGTATTTAGCGTCAAATGACATGAAAAAGGGGACGCTTTCAGTCAACTTTAAAGGTTTAAGACGTTTAAGAAAAAAACAACAAACACTTCAGCCAGAATAAGTGACCTAACTTTGTGGATGATCTCGTTTACTGTTCCTGTTACGGTTTCTGGTACTATTACTGTTGCCAATACTGTGTGGGTGTGAGTGTATGGTGTGTGTGTGTGTGTGGGGGGGGGGTCTGATTGTGTATCAAATTTGGTTCTAAATCAGACCCCTAATTTATCTAATTACAGTAAATATGCTGCCATAACACCGGCTACGTCCATATCAACGGACATGATAGAACCATTGCTGTAATTTTAGCCAAGCATTGTATAAAGCTTCCTGATGATGGATCCCTTGTGATCCGAAACATGTTGGAGCAATTTTAAATATTTTATAATAATTCTGATTGTATCTACGAATTATATATTTGTGCATCTGTTGGATAATAAAGTACTTTAACCTTTCTATACTTACTCCATGGAGCAGAGTCCTTTTTGAGAACTATCCGGGTCTCAGCTAGTCAAAAAGTCCCCGCATTTTATGGAACCCGAAGGTTCATTACCGCAATCACACGAGCCCGCCACCTGTCCCTATCCTGAACCTGATCAATCCAGTCCACGCCCTTGTATCCCCTGAATATCCATTTTAATATTATCTTCCTATCTAGGCCTGGGTCTTCCAAGTGGTCTCTTTCTCTCAGATTTCCCCACCAAAACCTCTCCTCTTCCCCGTGCTACATGCCCCGGCCATCTCATTCTTCTCGATTTGATCACCCGAATAATATTTGGTAAGGAGTACAGATCATTAAGCTCCTCATCAAGTATTTTTCTCCATTCACCTGTTACTTTGTCCCTCTATATAACATAAAATAAAATACGGCGAACATGTGGGAATTACCTTTCGTTTTGGATTTTACTGAAACAACCAACGAAACACGGGAGCAGGGCGCAGCATTGTGCCATACATTTACCTATAAATAATTAAGAAATATTATTCGTAGGTTGCCAATTACAAACATGGCGATGCCGCGAACCTTAGAGGTCATATCCGAAAATTTTAAAATAGTCAGACCGGCTCTGGGACTATCCCAACCTCGTACACGGTGCGGACAAGGTACAATGCGGCCGGAGCGTGAAGCGGAATACCCAACTCCACCTAATGCCGAGGTGACGAATGCGCAAAGCTACAACTTCGTTCCTCCACATCTGAAGACGTGGTGCATCGTTAGGCTCAGGCACAACCCTGCCTGCATTAGCCGATACACACGACACATCGAAGAGAGATAAAGAGCGGCAGCGTTTATTGCAACGTGTCATTCGATATTTATGCGAACAGAGGACGACACACGCCAGCCAGAACACTGCCAGCACACATGCGACAAAATGATCCATGATCTAAGTCAAAATTACAGCATCGTTCCGTCTCCATCTGATGCCCATCCCTTCCGCCCCTGGGCCCCCTAGTAGCCCCACCCCCAGCTACAGAAACCTTTCACTGCACCACTTTCAATTATATGGTGGTGGTTGTGCTGGTACAGTCTTCACCATAGAAATTATATTTTATAGCTGTGGCAGTTTTAACAAGGGGGTATTAAAGTGGTTTCATTTGGTGGGGTATTGCTGAGAGGTTTTATTATGAAGGCGAGACGGACGGAAAGACAGGAAGAGAGAGGGGGCAGGACGGTGGAAATGGCACTCTCACTATATGACATCCAATTCCAATCCTTCCCTCTCACTTTCTCTTGCACCACCAAACTACACACACTTCCTTCTACCACCACCATCAGCAATCCAGTTGGCTACATCTCCCTTCACAGCACTCCAAAGTGCCATTAGACAACTTGAATAGTGAATATATAGCTTTTAGTTTCCCATATCCCTCATCAAGCTTTCGCAAGGGAGGGGTAAAGCAAGCCTGTTACAGAGAAGGGGAATGCTAGAGAATGCCACCAAATTTCTGCACAGTACATAGATAAGTCGAGGCTGTGTAATGCTTTTCAGGTTTCTTGTGGGGTCAGGATCTTTTATGATGCCGCCTATTTAAGTTCTGTAGCTCCAGAAATATTTATTCTTATAACAATAGACGTAATCAGACCTGACTATAACGTTGTCTGGTGGCGCATTTATGACTACAGGCACCATTCGTCATTACGCCAGACGCTAATGATATTAACGGAAGGTCAATGAGCTTGCATGGCGGAGGGCGCCCCCCTCATGACAATGCTCCTTCTGCCACCCTTTGTGACTCTAACCATTTATTAAATCAAGGGTTTTTATTTATGGTTTATTTAACAATGCTGTCAGGAGCTGAGTCAATACAGAGTAGCATGTTGGAAAGTTTAGTGAACAGTGAATTGGAACAACACATGCAATACACGTGTAACGTAACAATAAGTTTATGTGTATTGTTGAGCTACATGTCACTGTCAGAGATACAAAAATTCTTACCGTTGCACAACAATGACTTTAAGGCGAATTCATATCGCCTGCAACAAAAAAACACACTCAGGTCTTTGCGTAAAATGCCCGAGATTTTTTGTCAGATTTTAACCACATTTGGATTTTCTCGACACATTTTCGTATAATTCTACAATATCAAATTACGCCAAAATATAGGGGTGGACAGACGGACAGACAGAAGGCCGCCCGTGATAATGGAAATAGACACTTTGCAGGACTATGTTTGACACAGGCTTTATCAACGTTCTCATATTATAGTGGTTGAAATCTCAATAATGCAAAATCTTTAAAATATAAATTCTATGTGAAACATCTTAATTATAAACTGTACTACCAAGAGCTGCCTTTGAAATACTTGTGTAACTTGGCAAGGTATTGATTATGAGCTCCCTGAGGATGACACTGTAGTGTCGAAACATGTAGCGGTGTGATAATTTATGAAATAATTGTGTATTTGTTGGTCATTGTACAAAATAATAAAAGATGCACGGTACAGGTAGTAAAATAATTTTACAGGTAATGGTAGGATTCAACTTGTGACCTGCACTTCGTTAGCTTATGAAGAAAACGAACGCGGTATTTAAACAATATAATTGTTATTATTAATTTACACAGAGAAAGTTAATAATAAAGTTTAAAGTACAGCGAATTTATTCAACCCCAGGATAAATAACAAACGCACGAGAACTGCGAGGACGAAACGTAATTTTGAGATTTTTTGCACTTCAAAATTGCAATCTTAAAAACTATGAAACAAAGTTTAATATCGCGCAGGTAACGTAAAAATATATTAAGTTGAAATTTCTGTAAAAAATGGCAACGGCGCGAAGTTACGTAATTTTCGACAGAATTGAACAACAGTCTCTTTAAAAGAAGATTCAGGTCTTCTGTGGGCCGCGATATCTCAGTCGGTATAGTGACTACGCTACGGGCTAGATGGTCCATGGATCGAATCCCGGTGGGGAGCGAGATATTCCGCAACCCTCCAGACAGGCCCTGGGGCCCATACAGCCTTCTATACAATGGGTACCGGGTATTTCCCGAGGGTAAAGTGGCGTTGACCACCCACCCCCATCCAGCGCCGAGGTTAAAGTAAGAGTAGAGCTACACATCTGCTCCTTCTCTGGGTCTTCGTGGCCTGTTATAGGGTGAAATTTTACTCAGGTCTTCGGAAACGTTACGCCTCGTCAACTGGCAAACAATCGCAGACGTTGCGAAGTGGCGAAGTGTTGCCTTATTCAGGGGACTGCAGTTAAAGAAGGTTGTTTAACAGCATGACGTCGCATTCCAGAAGGCTCTAGTCTGTATGAACACCGCTGTGGCCATCATATCTCGCACCAGCCTCTTACTGTGTTAATTTTTAGCTCGCCCATCAACAGTTGGTTTCACTGAGCAGGTAATCAGAACGGCAATATGCCCCGACGATTATCTGACTAATTAATCCGGACTGCGGAGCGCACATGTCTGTCGGAAAGACGCAGTCAAGAAGCCGACATTTAGGGTTGAAGGAATTGAAAGGATAATTAACATGTACAATTTTTGTAGAAGCTAACGTGGCTTCTTTCAGGGTAAAGGTCAAGCTAAATGTAAAGATCGCCCTACAGCGGGCCACGAGGGCCCAGAGGGGAGGTTGAAGTATAGCTCTACTCTTTCTTTAACCTCGGCGCTAAGTGCTGGTGGGTGGTCAATGCCACGCTCCAGCCGCTTTACCCCCCGGAATAACCCTGTACCCATTGTATAGGTGGCTGGGTGGGCTCCATGGCCGGTCTGCAAGTGTGGGGGAAATCACGCCCCCACCGGTATTTGATCCCCGGACAGTTCAGCCCGTAGCGAGTCGCTATACAGACTACATCTTACTGACCCAATTCTTTCTGAGTACCCTGTAATTATCAGGGACTTTAACTTCACCGACTTTTTTTTATATCCATACGGTAAAACCCTACACAATTAAAAGAAATGGAAAAATGTTCACGAATGACGATTAAGTCAGAATTTGTTAGGCAGCAATAACACTTTTGCTGCAAGTTACTACCTGCTGTATTTAAATGGAGATCCTGAGGAAAAACACAGCAAATCTGACGAAAATCTGTATTCCTGTTGAAATTCGAAAAGGATTCGCCCTCAATAAAGTTATGCAGGGATTCGAGTGTTGGTTTGCACGTTAAATTTATACAGATAATTTAACAAATACGGCTGAATGCCCGACTTCCTGTTATAAGATAATACACTTAACACAGATATGTGTACAAACGTGTCAAGGTAGACTGTGTTTTATGTCTACAAATGGACACCAAAGCTATTTCTAAAGTGTTAAGATTACAATAAAACACGCTACTTGTTCTATGAAATTTGTTATGCTTTGATGTTAATAGGCTTACTATATGTACCGACCAGGCTACGAGATGAGTGTCCGAGAAATAGTGGTTCGATGCCTCGCCGCCCATCACTTCTCCTATTCAGTGAGCGCCGGCGTCCTTTCCCACAGAGGAGCCTGGACGTAAACCTGACCTCTCAGTCCATTCAGCACCAACGTTAAGAATGAGCCGAACTACACCTCTGTTCTCCCTTACACTTTACCCCTACATCACTCTACCCTACGGAAGCGTGGAAGAACGGAAGACCAAAACAGTGTTATCGAGATCAGATCCAAGGACCTGACGAATAAAATTAAAAGCGTAACCGCTTAGTCAACTTTTCGCAGTGCTGCAGATAGAAAAGGCCGGCGCTTTAAGGGTAGCCAATGAGACAGAAAGTACAACGGAAGTTCACAGGGAATATCTTTCGCCCAGCAAGAAAAAAACTTTGTCCCAGATTGTAGTGGTTTCAGAGATTTTCTGTATATAAATTGTTAGCCAGGAATGAGGGGTTGGTTGCCACAAGGACTGCAATTTGCGTTTTATGACTACAGACAAGACAGTAGAATGGAGGGTCAGATAAAGATATAAATGTGGGGAATAGAGCACAGAGAAGACACAGGGAGCTATGGTATGTCGGATATACGATAATGATAGCCACCAGCCATTACGAATACACGGACAGTTAGACGAACCATATGCGCTCCACTAAGCATGCAAAAAGCCCTGGCTAATTATAATTCTTGTCTTCCACAATTTCTAGACCAGACGGTGCATAAATACAGCAAAAACAAACTTCCAGACAGTGTGTCCAAATCTTTGCACGAGACCTTTGACCGACGTTTTCGTGGTTCTCCTCAGCTGTTTGAAACATTCCGTGAGAGTGCTCCCAAACTGCCATATCCCACACGCTGTCCAATTCATTACTCATTAATTATCTTATCTTTCGACGAAATGCATTCGAGACTACTATCAGCATCAATAAATAAGCAACAAACAAAACACAGAAAAGGTCTAACGCATAACTATAATTTTTCTCAGAGGTATAGATTCGTGGAATAAAAATTCTACTGCGGAAGAAATTAAGAGCAGATTGAAGTCAGGAAATGCTTGCTATCATTCGGTGCACAATCTTCTGTCTTCTAGGTTGCTATCTAAAAATTTAAAGATCAAGATATATAGAACTGTAATTTTGCCTGTTGTTTTGTATGGGTGTGAAACTTGGTCGTTGACACTGCGGGAGGAAAGGAAG
>Ga0123357_10003355_pt1 | contig 18327 bp, 6 predicted proteins | sample TergutEmb28metaG_FD_89873 | JGI IMG/M metagenome (GOLD analysis project Ga0123357, IMG submission 89873) | Embiratermes neotenicus P4 segment gut microbial communities from Petit-Saut dam, French Guiana - Emb289 P4 | ecosystem: Host-associated > Arthropoda: Insects > Digestive system > Gut ... | reverse complement strand
TGAAAGAAGGGAGTAATAGATAATAAAAAAAAAATTTTTGGAAACACATCCCCCCCAACCCCCCCCCTCGTCTTTTTTTCCCCCCCCCCCCCCCCCCCCCAATAGACCATCCATAAAAATTCCAGGGTAATGCCTCAAAACAGGCCACGACATCTTCCCTTCCACGTTCTTGCCACCGCATCCCTCTTTATATCGTTCGATGTTAAAGACGCTGAAATCAGTAAATCCATTACAGAGTCGCCATCCATTAATGCATAAATCCTCATCCCCGAGTTCTCGAACACTTTCAGTGTACCTGCTGGCCGTAGGCACAGAGACAAATTTCACACACAGACTAACTTAATAACATCAGTGATCCAACAAGGATGAAGAACCAGCGTGACAGCATACCTCCAGGCCAATACACTACAGACTTTATTCAACGTGGAATCAGATAGCGAGGTACAGACTGACGTAGAACAAGCTACCAATATTGGATCCGGTTATCTGTGTCCGGCCCGCTGAAGTAAGAGAGTCTAACCAGAAATTTTCTGAATGTATATCACATCAATACAGAGTGATGTAGAAAGTTGCATTATTAAGTTAACCATAATGCGCAAGCCACAAAAAGACGCTGAGTGCATGTAGACGGGAGGCAATGGTAACTATGCGCACGTGCAAGATGCTGTTACTCAACACTAGTCCTGTCTCACGGACATCATTCATGCCTGCTTTCTTTCTTGTGTAGGGCGCGGGTGGTTGGTCTGGTATTTTCGGGACGAAACGAAACGCAAGTTACACCTGCCGAGCCTGTGCGGCTGTCGCAACTTGTTAGCCGCATGGGCATAACAACCTCTATTTTCAGCGCACTTCCAATGTTCATACACTGCACTATAACAAACGCTTTCAAATTCTATCATAATTCTGCTATTAAATATTTGCATCCCGTAGACAAGAGTTTTTTGTACATTAGCTAATCAATGCTCAAATTAAAACAAACTGCTCCGACTTTAAAATGGGCGTTAGTTTCATTTTAAATTAATTAGTTGCCTATATCTTTCTTCCTTCACCATCTTCCAGAGAAGATGATAATAACACGGCCTGCAAGCAAAACTTGAACCTTGTTTGGATTATGCCTCATACTGTAGATGTAAGACGGGCTAGCAGTCTGTTTTGAAAATTTCTGGGTGGAGTTTCTTCGGGTAAGTAACCTTGCCTCCTGAGCTTCCTCAGATAAATGACCTCCTGAAACCTGACCAACCAAAGTATCTCTGTTCCATATACTGAGACTTTATTTACGCAGGATGGCACATGAAACCGAGAGCATCGACCACAAACAGCTTGGCCGTTTCTACCTTATAGGTATCATAATAAACGTCCTCATGTATGATACAGTATTTTAATTTCTCTGGTCTTCTGAATCGTTACGACGTGACAGCTGGTAAATAATTCGCGTTATTTAGGACAAACGTAGTGCACTCCAGTAAATCCTGCTGGCTAAAGATTTTGGACTGAATCATTCATCTTCTCAGTCCCCATTTCTCACGACATTCATTTGTGCTCTTAAATAAAGTAGGTCTTATTTCAGATAAATGCAGCTGGAAAACACGATTTTCCAACAACTTCCATTGAAAATCCTCATGTTTTTACGTTTAATAATGTCTGCTCCAATGTTTAGGTGCTGTACGTCACAGACGGACAGACACAGCCGCCGCATAACTTACAGCTAACTTCATGGAGCTCCTTCTTGGAAACTAACAATTCCTCGGCATTGTATGGTACCCAAAGTTTCATCACCGTGTTCACAAGATCCCGCCACCTGTGCCTATCCTAAGCCAGATCAATCCAGTCCACGTCCTCTTGACTGATTTCTTCATGATTTGTTCTAATATTATATTCCATCTATGCCAAGGTCTTACAGCTTGTCTCCTTCCCTCAGGTTTCCCCACCAAAATCCTATATATACCTCTTACACTACCATACGTGTCACATTTCTGCCCCAATCGTAATCCTGGATTTTATCACGCAGACAACATTTGGTGCGGGTACAGACCATGAAGCTCCCACTGCGCAATTTACTCCAACACCACAAATGTCCTACTGTACAAAGCAAGCCTAAAAACTGAAGATATTCTATTCTTTGTCTGTCGTTTACCTAACGGCTCTTTCAGGAACCGAAAATCAGCAACACTGAATGACTTGTTGAGGGCAAGTAATGATATGGAAAGATGCAAAAGGAAGTGACCATGTGTCATTTAAAGGCTGTCCAGGTACTTGCCTGGGGAGGATTAGGACAACCATAAAAACTTCAGTTATGACAATGTGCATCATATACCTAGGCATCTGCCGAGTACAGGGCACAGTTGTTCTCAGTTACGACAGATTGCTAGTAGAGAAAAACTAGAAAGAAACACGAACTGTTAATAATGTCTAGTGTAGCTGCATGAATCAATATCGTCGTGACGTACAGACGTATAGTAGCTACGAGAATCGATAGTTTATACTTCGCTCCTGTCTTCGGCAGTCCGCCTCCTGTAACTCTGCATGTCCGTCACATGCCATGTCAAAACAACTCCGTACTAGCAATATGTCCGTAAGCGAAGGGACAGTAATATTTAAAGTAAATATGGAATGACCGCTGGCATATCGATATCCTCTAATTTGGGTGACCGAGTGATCATTAGTCCATTCGCAGTACAAATACTTCCTAGCTTACACAACTTCTGGTTACGAAATTTCAGACTCACGCATTTTTTAAAATGAAAGTGAAGAGAAGGGCATTTTTCAAACGTGCCGAATGTTTTCTTTTGGGATTGAAAGCGCAATGAGACGAAGGTGGCCGGTGAATACTGCTGGGCGATTACATCAGCGGCGGCGGGATTGGTGTTTCCTATCGGATTCCAGTGCGTCGGAATTTGGTTTCCAACTGAACTCCACTGTAGCATAAACATCCATATCTGCCCTTATTTATACTCAATCCCGCATTACGCAAAATTCGACTTACATCGGACCACCAGGCAGTTAACTACAGCGTAACTCGAGGAGTGTCTGTAATTTATTACTTCTTTGCTGATAGTTGTAAAGTACTGGGTACTATACGGTTTATGAACCCAAAATCTGTCCATTATCCAGGAATTCTAAATCTTAAATTTTGTTCAGTTGATCCCTTCATAAACGACCTCGGTAATAAATAGCAGTCAGAAAGAGTTGTAAAAAATCAAAGAACCTTCGTTACTTACAGGACGCTTTGTGAAGAGTGTACGTCAAAGAAAGGTGACGGAATATGTTTCCACGCAAAAAAAAAATACAGTGCAATTTGTAATCTAATGACGTTTCTCGAACTTATTCCTACCGCCAGATTTATAAGTTTCACTCATTTTTTATCCTGTCTTACGACAGGTCCATTGCCTATTCCAAAGCCAGTTCTTCACAAAGTGCAATCTAGGGCTCCATCTTTCAGTTTCCAGTACTCTCTCCTTTCTGTAAGGTCATCCAGTAGTTTCTTACGTCTTCTTCCTCGCCTCCCCGTCATTTCTATCTTTCATTCTATATTCTATTGAATAACGTGTTTTACACGGCAGTTCATACGCAAGATGTCACCAATCCAGTTAGGCTTCATTCGTTTTATTGCAGGTGGGATGCTTCTCTCCTCCTTCACTATTTGATTTTTTACTCGATCGGTCCAATTGAACTTGCCCATCCTTATACAACAACACATTTTGGAACATTCCAGCTATTTCTGACCTACTTTTTGAAATGTCAGTATTACGGCATTATGTGAAACTATGTTCCAGATGAGGCACCTTACCAGTTTCTTCTTTAAATTTAAGTCAAATTTGCTGATGAAAAGTGCCTTCTCCTGTGGAACGCTACATTTGTCAAGGTAGTCCTTCAAGTATAGTCCTTGCATCATTTGTTATCATGCCACTCAAGTAGTTGAAATATTCCACATTCCCCAGTTGTTTTCAATGTATCATAATATTTTTTCCACTTTCATTTCCATTCCCTAACATCGTCCAATTTCAAATAGTCTATCAGTCATTTCCTGTATCACCGTATCTTCCTTAGCAAACAGTGTGAGGTTATCTGCGTATTTCACAGTGTGAATTACTTGTCCTGCTGTTTTGAAGTCTCCGAAATCTTCAAAAGCATTAGATTTAAGTTACTCGCTCTATACGTTGAACAGAATCGATAACAAACAGCATCCTGTTCTAACTCATCTTCCAGTCTTCACACATCTTTCATGTCCTTGGCCCAGTCGTGTTTAACGCTCTGATCCATTTCAGTTTGCTGATCAATGTCCAGCCCCTCCAGTCAATACCAGTTTCGTTTAGGATGTGCAGTAATTTGGTTGTTTACACAGTCAATTGCCTTCTGCCAGTCTATCAATCAAACATACCATTCTTCATCTATGTCCATCTTTCGTTCTAATATTGTGCTCAGCATTCCAACTGCATCTCTAGTTCCATATCATCTTCTAAATCTAAGCCAGTTTTCTAACAGTATATCATCCATTTTCTTTTCAAACCTTCTTCTAAGAATCCTCGATACTATCTTCTCTACATTTGCTAAGAGGCTGGCTGTGCGATGGTAGCTGCAATTCATAAGGCATACCCTATAAATTAACAGTATTTTACATTTTTCCTGAAAATATATGCCACCCCGAACTTAGCAAAGCCGATACCAGTGATCGCGCGGTCTCAGGCGTGGGTCTGCGGCCGCACGCTTGCTGGGATTGCGGTTTCAAATCCCACCGGAGTCACGGATGTCTGTCTTTTGCGAGTACAGTGTTTTGTCAGCCGGTCTCACCAACCGTCCAGAAGGTTCCTACTGAGTGTGGAGCGTCGGAGTGTGATTGTGAAGCCTCGATAATGAGAAGGCCCGGGCCTTCTACAGGCTGTTACGCCATTAAAAACACTTAGCAAAATGCATTAACATCATTATCTTCATTACTGTTACGGCTGTATTCCGCTCAAGTGCGCAGAATGGACTGTGTGCTCTCAGGGTCACTGAGCGCATAAAGACACTTTTTCAGCTACACCGCTGTAGGCAGATCCTTAATCTTCTACCGATCGCATGCTACATTCACTGCAAATAAAATGGACTACGCAGTAGAACGGAGGATAGTTTCCGGATAGCTTGGTGTCTCACTGGCTCTCTGTTTGTTTTGGATGATCCATCGGCCGATTTTTGCTCAAGAAATTTGTTTCGATGTTCGTCGTTGGCGGAGTTGTTTAGGAAATCTCTACGAATACACGTAGAACTACGTTAAATTTATTAAACCTTTCCCACAGCCTTTGCATTGTTTCAAGACCAACGTTTCCAAAATTTTGAAGTATGAGAACCCCTGCTTAAACTTTATAAAAATTATCTGGTCCCCCAAATATTATACTAATAAATGAAGATCTAAATTCCGATAAGTAATAAAATAAACAATGTTATAAATATTTTGCTTTGAACCTTTGTACATGAATTCATACTTCATTCTTAACAACAACAAAAACAACGATGACAATGATATTAGTAATAGTAGTAGTGGTAGTAGTAGTAGTAGTAGTAGTAGTAGTAGTAGTAGAAGTAGTAGTGGTGGTGGTGGTGGTGGTGGTAGTAGTAGTAATAATAGTAGTAGTAGTGATAGTAATAAAGGCAGAAGAATCCAAGTTCTGACAAAAGAACAAGACTTGTTGCGAAGTTATATGACTTCTTTGGGCCCATGCAATAAGGTCGTGGCTCCACTAGTAGAATCATGCGGCCTCACGGGGCTCCGCGGTTTACAGATTGGAAAACGGTGTTCTAGTCTATATTTAAACTTGATGTTACATAAACTGGTTTCACTTCTGGCTTTTATTCACTTCAACTATTATCGCCTTTAGTGTCTTCAACTAGCAAGAGTTGAGCACTATTAATTATGCAGGTCCGTCTTCTTGTCAATAAAACTTTACTTCTAGAAGGTTAGTCTTCAGCGGCACAGCTACAAGACCTGTGATCTCCCAAATCTTATTTATCTCTCCTGTCATTCCCTAATACCAGAACACCAAATGAAGGCGGCACACGTCTTGCATTTGTGTCAGGGGAATTCGTATTACTTCACTTCCTTTTAAGGCAGTCTTAAATTTGGACTTAACTGTTAACCACACTGAAGATCAATAAACTATTTTAACTCTCCACTCTATCGATTCGAGCATAACGTTTCAGTAATGTTTTTCTTATTCTCTCCTCTAATTCAATTTCTTCTCTTTCTGCCTGATTCTGTCCTAAACCTGAGACTGGACACCCCACCCAGCCAATGACAATTTAGTAAACGCACACAATACTAAATGTTTTTAATATTTTGCATCTGCCGTGTATTAATTCACTGTTCATTAGATTCTAATAAAATACACTTGTTAGGCTATATACACAATTTAATACTTCACATCACAATTTATGCAGCATGTTTGGACGCTAATTTAGCCATCGTCAGGGAGATACAATTGCATTCTCGTGATAAATAATAATAAGACAATTTGTAGGCCGGGAAATTTCAGGTGCACTTAAATGAAATATCCCGGCATACGTCGTCAAGGCACACAGGGGAATTGCTGTAGCAGCTCTACTCTTTCTCAGTCAACACTACATCGAGGGATGAACCTCACCTCCCGGCCACTTAACGTTCCTGAGAAAGAGCTGCCAGTACCAAGTGTAGGCTGAAGAGCCTTTGTGGAATATTTGAGAAGAAGAAGACCCTTACTCTGCCGGAATTCCAACCCCATAAGCCTCAGATTGTAGTCTAATATGTACACAAACTTCTAATGCAAATCGGATGGCGTGTTAGCTTGGTTCGTTCATGCTCTAGCATCCTTGGAATAAAATTTTATAGAGGAAGATGATATGCTAAACAAATAGGTTCAAAAATTAAACATTGAGGTATCAGTGCCTGTTTTACGCCTGGGGTGTGTTTACCTTCCTTTTCAATTTCACAGTATGCTATGTAGATGGTATAATATTGAAGAACCAGTAACGCTCCATTGTTGAAAAGCAGCAGGCAGAACGTATGTTATGCCAGCACGTGTCACCTGCAACACAGTTCACATACTAGAGATAATACCAGACTCATTACAATCCTGACACCTGGTATTCCCTCAGTGCCATTTGCGGTGCGCCCGCCAGCTCGGGAATGTTCACTACTCAAAGCTCTAACTAAAATCAACACAACTGCAGCTCTGCACGAAGTCTTTAGCACCTGCACTGAAGTGTTCTGTTAATTTTAAGGTATTTGTTCATTTTATACGAAGCCCTGATTAGAAAATACAGAATTCTTATCTTTATTTCCAATTATAGTATTATTCATTATCAGTTATGTCAGCATCTAATTTTACTGTTGGATCTCAGGCTTTCAAAAGAGTTAGCACTAGTTTGATCTTGCCGTTTTGCGGTAGGCAACAATGCCTCTTCGTCTTTCGAACTACGAGATCTGACAACAATTCCGAATCGTGTTTATGAACATCAACTGCCAGTGTTTTCTAATTGGCATATTTGTTATTATTACGTGACACGGGACTTCTTTTTTATATTGTCGCTGGTATTTGACTTCGTTTTTGTATTCACTAAATGTTCTAATTACGCAGTAAACGTTGCTGAAGATTTTGGAGAATAATTTTCTCAGTTCGTCATGAAAGAAAGTTCAAGACAGAAAAAATTAGATAAAATCGTCAGTGACAATGCGAGGAAAGTCTGTAAGGATAATCAATAAAGTGAAAGTCAAAATTTCAAGCTTGCAAATCATAATGTTTCGAGACCGATAAAAAAAGAGTCGAATGTCGAAAATCAAAATCGTGCTGATATATTTTTCTGCCCGGTATAACTTCTCTTTCTGCAGAGCTGAGAACCTCGCAGTCTCTCCCGAAGATGTAGACATTTCACTTCTCCGTTCAGTCGAAATACATTGCGCCAAATCACAAATTCTTTTACTCTTACTATCCCTCGCTTTAAGGAAATCGATTCTACTTCTATTCTAAAGATCTGAAACATACAACGTAACGTAATCTTAGCCGAATATCAAATTTTTGGGAGGACAAGTGGATACAAATTATGACACTGTTGATTCCCGCACAGCAAATCTGTGAAGTAACTTCTGCACGAAGGACCAATAACGATGTTAGGGCAGTCATTGAATGTGCCTGTATCATCCCTGTTTCTTGCCCCAGCATTAAAATCCCGTTTTAAGTGGTGCCAGTGGTGTCATTTTGTATAACTCGAAGTTAATATTAACGTTACTGGCGTGATTAAAGGGATGTTCCATGCAATATTTGCAGGAATATGGAAGACGCCCTATTCTACATGTGAACTTCTTTCCGTTTTAGGCGCGTTTCCAAAACTGCAAAAAGTAACGATTAGTTTCGCCATGTCCGTCGGCTCCCACAAAATAAATTTTCATGCAATTTTCTACTTAAGTATTTTTCGAAAATATGTCTAGAAAACTGAATTAAAGTCTGATGGAATAACGGGTATTTTATATGAAGACCTATGTGCATTTATGATGTGGCACTGAATTCTCCTTAAAATGAGAAAAAGAATCGGACAAAATTTGTGGAAAAATCTAGACACAAATTTTAAGTTCAATAACTTTTATTCCAATAATCTTGCCATTTATGAGATAATGTCGGGAAATATGGTAAGGCCAAACAGGCCAGAGATGACAATATAATATGGTTCAAGCCCTTTGCACGCTGGGTAAATGAGGCTACAAAAACACACTCAGAATATGTAATACTTTTTGCTTTTACACTGCAACGTTGCTTCCGTGAATACGCCTGAATATTACGTTGACACGTACATTGCCTGTCTTGTTTGAATAAAATCATTCTTCCGGGCTTCAGCCAAAGCCTTAATATTTCCTTCTTGTTTAACCATAGGTTTACTAAGACTGGCTCTTCGTCTTCGGAAAAAAAATATTACGCTGTTTGGTCCATAACCAAATTTGCTATAACAACAAGGACCACAGTGTTCACAAGGCGGTGTCTCAAAATTTAAAGGAAGATGCACGAAGTCCGAAAACCACTTTCGTCCAGTTAGGACGCGAGGACGTTGAAGACGACAACGCCCATTAAAGATCAGTGACAACATGTGCAGGCTACGTTATTAGCGAATTAGGCCACCATTCAAGCATCAGTTCACGAAATTATTTGTGTTTGTAACACAAATACCCACATTGGGAATTATGATTTTAAATAAAAAGTATGGCAATATAAAGGTCGTACTTTACTCCACGATCATGCAAGTTGCTGAAACATTCAAAGTATAATTTTTCCTTAAGGTCCGATAGCATAATTAACTTCCTTATACTTCGCTAATGTGGGTCGTTATGTTTGCGTGCATTGGCATATTCGTGCATTCGATTTTGTCGCCCCCCGGTGCAGAAACCGATTGGCTACTCCGGAAGGTTACGCAAATTGGTCGGCACTCCACCACCTTGCCGTATCTAGGTCAAGCACACTGCAAGTTAACGGAAGTTCATACGAAAAATATTTACTGTCCAGTCGTTACTTTGCGCTTTTCAATCCCTCTGGCATGCAGCACACAACGCTGCACAATGAGTTGCAATGTCATGCGTCAGCAGCTTTATTCAAATGTCTTGTTCTATCAGATAAGATTATTCAGCAACGACACTGCGTAGGAGAGAGTGCAGAAAATACGTCATTAGTGAAGGTGACGAGAAATTAGATCCATATTCGTGTATTTTTAAATACGAATTCCAAATGTCTCTACGAATTCACTGCTCTTTTTGGAAAGTCAATCGTCCAGATTGTTAGGAAACTGCTGGTCTTCTGCAGAACCTGAACTTCGTAGCTGTGTTCAGTAAAGCCCTCCTCTGGTCTTCACTGTGGGTGACATACTGTAGATCCAGGCCACATCTTCGCACCTTACCCACACTGTACATCAGGTACAAGAAAAGACAGCGGATGAAAATGGCCACGTCTCTTCGGGTGTCTGCTGCTCAACGTGGGAATGAATGGGCGATCTAGATGAACCTCACACCAGTGATGAACGTCGCAATTTCGTACTTTTTAAATTCCCTAGAATAAGCAATAATGTCGTGGCCTAGGCCCGAATACGAAGAGCGGGACGAAGAGTATGATTATCCCTGACAAAAAAAAAACCGCGTTTGGAAATCAATATGTTTGGTGAACAGTTTTATTGTTTTATTTGGTCGTATAAATGTGACGTGGACCGGCTCCACTGTAACGCTGAATGAAAGATTTACAGACAATTCGAATGTAGACAGCAGGGCAGTAAGAATTAAACCCAGTCTTCTGGCGCTTCATATAATCTAATTGTGCTAAGCAACTCAGAAATCGCACCCTCCTCCGCAATTCTGTCCCGATATTGACAATAGCTTGAATAAATTCATGAAAGTATTACATATTTCACCGCAACTAAGCCAAAATTTTTATTAGCGCTACAAGTGCATTAAAATATTTCGACCTGGCCCGGCCATCTTCAGCGAATGACTTCTGAAAGACACACAGCACGCAAAGGTTCAGGACTACATTTGGGTTGACAATACTGTACAATTGGCGGTAGTGACATCTAAGTGGTTGTGACTGCGTGAAAAGAATCAGCATACTGCATATCAAGAACACAGTGTTGAAAGAGGATTTATTAAAATTAGTAATGTTGAATTAAAACTTCCAGGAACCTGTATCAGTATATTTCCTTCTGAAATTTTGAATTCGGTTATTTACGATCTGTTTTATTACCTCCTGCCTTTCTGCGGTATCACAAACGACCGGCTGGAATATATACGTAATTAATTGTGAAATCCACGAATGGAGGTACACTTCGCTATACGTACATATAATGTGTGTGTGTGTGTGTGTGTGTGTGTGTGTGTGTTTAATACCCGAAGTCCTTCCGCACGTTCCACGCCATGTCTAAAGAAGCGTTGTATAAAAAAATCGTAAATTAAAAAAAAAATCTTCTTAAACAGATAACAAGAGAGAGATTTTGTTTCTTTCTGTTTCGAAATTTAAGCATAAAATATCCAAAATAACATACCACCTTATTTAAAATAAAAAAAAAGATTATCTGAGAAAGAGAAAGGGAAAATATATGCAACGTTTCTCTTGGTGAGAAAATTTTTGATAATGCTGTTCCTTTTAAAAGTCACGCTGTTCCCAGAAGTCTAACACGATATAAACACATGTGTGTGCATGTGTGTAATGAGTATAAATATAGTATTTAAACAAGACACGAAATATTCGCAATGAATACTGCTTCTGACGCTTTCTGTTATTTTACCTAGATTTAAATTCCTAAATATTTTAGAGAAAAGGATTAATTTTAAAATTGTCGTCTACGTTTTACATAATTCACACTATAAGACATCTTGGTGTCATGGCATGGGATCAATATTGATCACAACTTTATTTTCTCGTTTGTGTACTTCAGTAACGTATTTGTTTACTTGGGCCTACATCGTAAACTGCGAGATAGTATGATAAAGTGACGAAGGTCTTCATAAAAATTGTCTGTTATTTGGGTCATGTTTATACGAACTTTGAAAATTTTGACAAATTGAAGTAAAAGTTTCCAACATAACATCTCACAAATATAATTTTGGTATTGGTTAAATTGGTCCATGCAGGTAGACACATGGACCAATAAGACAAAGCGACGCCGTAACAATACTTTGTTAATGCGTCTAATAGTAACTCATTCTTACAAGATCCTCAACTACGAGTAGATGGACTATCATTAAAAACAAACAACCGGTTCTTCAAATTTTAGTGCAAAATGTTCCGCATAATACATAACGTACAATTATTCAAAAACTTTATTTCAAAATTGTAAACGTTTTCCTCTGTTAAGGAAATTTCTGTCCATTTGATTCTATATCAGTTAAAAAATTCACGATCACTAAGATTACAATTAAAACAATCAGTTCAGAATAAAACTCTGTATTTTGTCGTAAGGCCTCGGGAACGTCTATTTCAGATACGTGATTTTCCATTACGCAGCTTTAGAGAGACGCTGTAACATGTCAGGACACCTTTGGAGAGAGACTGTAATATATTAGCATATGTTTAGAGAGGAACTGCAACATTCCAGGACGCCTTTAACAGAGAAGCTCTCACAGCCTGTAACATGTTACTCACGGCAATCCTAACGTGAAACAACAAAGCAGTAATACTAAATTATTGATGTTGCTGTGAAAAACTGCCGCAAACCCTTTAATGTAAAACGCATTTAATTTCTGATTCTACCGAACCAATGTACTGAATTAAATAATTTAGAGAAAGACCTTTATCCTTTGCATGCGATCAATAAACTTTCCAAATGAAAATGTTTATATTAGTGCGGTGATGTACGCGTCCGCATTTTGGCATCAAATATTTCTAATTAATGAAATCAGACGGACCAAAACCCAATCCCACGGCTTAAAATTATGAATATTCGGTTATGACAGTAAATCTTATTTTTTTATGAATTTAAAAATATGGACTTAACTCCATACTTCTTATCGTAAAACCTTACTTCACAAACAAAACAATTGTTTTAATGGGGAAATATAAGTAATTGTTTATTGTTTCTCAGTATGTGTACCGTAGACTGTTGTGATTATTATTAAGTAATTAAATGGAAAGAAAGTGGAAATAACCAGTTGCGTTTTCATTTGAGGTACTGCCCCGGAAGTTACTTAGAACAACTAAGGACGCTACAAAATAAAATTCGAGATAGCTTATATCTGACTCCCAAAAAGGCAATACATCAACTCCATAAGTTACATAATTTATTGAATAAAATATGAAAAATCCACACTGCAGTCTTTCGCGCTAGGAAATGGTGTAATCAGGTAGGAGAAACATACTGCCTCTATCTGAAATTAAGTATTTTGGTAACCCCACTGGGCAGCACAAATTTAAGACTGCTAAAGAAACTTGACCACCCAGAGAACCTCAAATCTTATAATCCTAACATTCAATTGCTTACCAAACTCTATGCGCTGTATTAAACGATAATTTATAACTCCTTATTTACGGTCTATTCAGCGAAGATATCAGTAACTCTAAATGTAAGGTCGATTATAAGAATGATTTGCTAATAATTAATTTCAGAGGATATGTAACGAACTGGCCGTAACCTGTTTTATAGACTGTTAAAATATTTTCCCGGAGGGAACGAAGGAAACAAAGAAAAGCCTCAGTCAGGATAGTTTGTAATCCGTCCACCTTACTATTACTGATCCAGATCTGTAGTAGTTGATCAAACTTGCTCCTTCCTTGAACAGCGAAGACCATAGTACTTGTAGTTACCTACAATAAATGTCAGAACCTTGTTCTACTCCCCAAAAACACCCAAAACATCCCTATAAAACAAAATCAACAACCGCTTTATTAGTGAGATGAGGCAACGGAAAAACAACCCATATACTGGAGAACGTACCATTGGCAAAACGACAGACTCTGTGCTTTCAGCAGGATGCAGTGTCCGATTTTCTTACTAACTGCGTAAATTATGCTTTGGACTCTCACTAACAAGAACAAAGGATAGGACAAAACGGGCAAATTCTGTGGCCTCCAGATTCAACGAATCTCACTCCAGCCACTTTCTGCCTCCAATGCCATCGGCAAGTCATAGCCTGCTATTTTATTAAAGTGGTTGAAATAACATATGTTTGGAATTTCTTAGATGTTCAGGAATTATTGATGTCGCAGGGCTCATTTATGCACTAAAACTGAAGGACACTTTTTATAAACTTTTGCAAATATGTAGTCAAGACTAAGCCGCTTTTAGTTTTCAATGTAATAAATAAATTCCGTGCCCAAATACGCTGCTTCTCTCGTCTCATTTCCTTAAAAGAGCAGCTGGAACCACATGTTGGTGCTAACGGTTAAGCTTCATTGTAGGAGTAGAATACATTCGTGATGTTTACTGTATGTGATTAAAAATCATCCTGTATATTATCCATAAACCAATTACTACTTATCGTATTTGCTCAAACATTATACTGCCTATGTTCTACTAGTTTATATGACGCGTTCGCAAAATGAAGAAAAGCGACTGTTGGCTTCGTTGTAATTTCTGGCTGTCTGTCTGTCCGTCCGTCCGCATGGAACGCCACTGTTCCCACTGTACAGATTTTCATTAAATGTATCACTTAAGTATTTTTTCGAAAATCTGTCGTGAAAATTCAAGGTTCATTACAATCTGACAAAAATAACAAATAGGTCACCTAAAGACCAACATACATTCGTACACATTCGATCACATATCACTCATTTCTTCTTATAATGGGAAATGTTTCGGACAAATGTTGTAAAGAGAATCAAAAGGCATTTACGTTCAAAACGTTTTTACGAAAATCGTGACTTTTATGAGAAAATGTGGGAAAATATTTAGAGTCCGCAGGCCGCAAATGACAATATGACTCATGCGCATTTCATGCTGGGTAACTAAGGCTACGAACACTCTGAACGTGTAATACTTCCCACTGCAACAATGGGTGCACCAAATCGCCTCAATGCTACTTTATACCTACATTTCATGTCTTGTTTTAATAACAAAAAAGTGTATATACATTATGTTTGTTGTCAGAAACTTCATATTGCTCTTTACTTCTATTTATTATTGCGGTGTGCAAAGAGTGCTGGCAAATGTGATGTCAAGTAGGCATACATTCATTGCTTACTTTTTCGTTACATTACTATAAAATTAGTAAATACAGTTATTGTTATTATTATTATTATTTTCGTCATAATCATTCATAATTACTGTTGCTTTGTTTATTGTTGTTCCTGCTGTTCTTTCCACTTCTAGATACAGCTAGCTGTACTTGCGATCAAACACCCTCGCCCCCAAATAACTATTCCTATAACGAAAACAAGATGAAATAAATCACGCATACAGCAGCGTGGGCAACATTTTCGTCGTCACCACCAATGTAGGTCACCCGGGCATTCCGAATTATTTTGATACACAGCAAATATTGTTCATCGCAGCTGGCCTGATTATGTACTGCGACAGGACAGCGGGCTTACCAGTCAGCTGTATTCTTGTGCAAGGGTTTCTGTGCCCTGCGAATACCAGACTTTTAACGGGCAAGGAGGCAGGAAAAAAGAATTGAACAAAATCCGCTTTAGACGCATTCATGTAACTACGAAAAGCGCCTATCGGCCAGGTAGCATCCCTCTGTCTGTCCGTCTATCCCAATCCAACATGCGACGATTTCCGTGAAATTTGATATTGGGGACTTTCATGAAAATCTCTCGAAAAAAACTTAAAATTTGTTTAAAATCGGATGAAAATATTGGGTATTTACATTAAAACTTAAGTACCTTTTGCCGTTAATAGCGATATAAATTCGTCATGAAGGCATTTTTGTGCAAAACTCAATATTTTTATATCGTTGAAAATGATATGTAACTCTAAAATGCACACAGAACGCACTTTTGCTTTTCCACTAGAACAACGGTTACGCAAACGCATTTACGTTACACGTACTTTGCCTGTCTTGCATATTATTGTGCTAAGCTTCGACTGACGATATTAAGAAGTTTGGTAGCGTACTGGAAATTAAAGACAGATACAACTTACCTATGCTATTGGCTATAATGAATAAGGACTCCCCCCATCACAAGTAAAGTGCTTTGAGAGATGCGTGTTTTCAGAATTCCGCAACGAAGTAGCTGATAACTGCGCTTTTCTCGTTTATTACGCAGCGAGTAGTGGTAATTTGTAACATCTTTCGGGACAACCACTCGGTTCCATCCTTATTGTTCAAGAATCTATGGTCAAAGTTTTGTTTCTAAATAATACAATGGACTTAAACCACTTTGTTTCGTAAGGAGACGCACAGAACAGCTATTGGTTTATTAGTAACAAATCGTCTCTCACAGATATTCATTTTAGATACATCTCCTCCTTCAGTGAGGTAAAATGCCATCTTCTGTGTGTTCAGACATTGGACAAAATAACACCCCCCTCCCCCTCAATATTATTTTCACACGGCGATTCTGAATTTCAACAAATATAGAGATTATCCCTGAAAATGTATATTGAACGTGCAAGCTTACAATTTTCACTTGTAGTTACATCACAAAATAACTCTTAAATTTCGCAATGTCACAGTCTCAAGATAATTCAATAAATTCAATCTACATTTCACGCTATCTTTATTTTTTCATATTGTACGTGAGTTAGATCTGCGCAATTTTTGACCCACAGCCATGATTGCAACAGGCGAAATTTCAGTTAGTTATACTTATCTCCTCTTGGTCGAAGATCGGTGGATTCGCCTCTGCAGGAACAGCTACAAGTTCTGCCGCGTAAGTTTCGGCAGCTGATGAAGTCAAAGAGGAATGAGATTCAGAAAAAGCTTCGTCTGTTACCTTTGCGGGATTGTGTAGTAATTCCACATGCCTAAACCTTGGAATAAGCATTGAACTGAGGTGCATACGGCTGTATACCAAACCTTCTTCAGCAAGTTTAGAAGTGTGTTCGTGACACTTTGCGATCTGCGTGACATTATGACCGAGCATGCATTGCCTTGAAAACAAAAGAGCTCAGATGTTAGAAGAAACAGGGGTCTAGAGGCTGAATGTATTGAGCAAACATAAAGTTACTGCGTGGGTTTTCTCAGACACATTATCACATCAATATTAGAGTAGCGTGAGGTATGACCATCAAGAAGCGAGAATTTGTTGCCCGCAGCCAATGCTGTAGCCTGCAGAGGGGGAATGGTGCGTCCGTCGTGGGCGGAATAGGCCAAAGGGCGGCCTTAATAGTTTGAATTAAAGACTTTGAATTTCTGCACCGAAAAATTTTAAACTATTAAGCCAAAAAAAAGGCAATCCAATAAACAAGTGTGATAACTTTAAGTTCTTAATTTCTGTTGTGGGCGGTGATTACTCGCCCGGGGCGCCAAAAAACCTAGCTGCGCCATAACCACAGCAAAAATACATAAACATTTTTAAGATTCAAGTTCCTGCTTTCAATTATATCCGTGATCCACTAGGCAGTAAATCTTGCCATTCTGGCTTCCTGTTATTCAACTTAACGTTCACATTGAAGGCGCAAAATACCTTCCAACATTGTAGATAACATCTTCCCTTCCCTTCCCTTCTCTTCCCAGGTCATGTGGAAAAGTTGAAAAGCCTCCATCAGCTGTCACAGCTTCAGCCCTAGAATTTATTTGAAATTTTTACAATAAAAGAAGAGAAAAATCGAAAATATTTGTCGTTATTCACAAGTAAACCGTAGGAACTATCAGTGTGCCTTCTATCCACAGACACATCCCTGTCAATAGTAAAGGTAAAAGTGAAGCAATCCTATTACAGGTCTGGACAGGCCCTGACGATTGCAGGAGGCTGAGGCTCCCAGATTTCAAGACAATCGGCACATGAGGGTGGTAAGGTTGTCAGCCCTACGCACCGGCCGCCTTTAAACCCAGGAAATGTTCCTGGCACTCATTTTTATTAGAGGATGAGTCAACCCCAGGGACAAATTGCGGCCGGAAGGATTATGGCAATGAAAAATTCCAATGATATTATCGGAAATCGGACCCGCGACTTTCCTGCTTTTAGCGCAGTGTCTCAACCGACTGCGCCATCGCGTGTCCCTCCTGTCAATAGTAGGACCTTGAAATCCTTCTTCACTAATCGACGAAACAGATTCACAAATGAATGCCTGACGGCGCTGCCTCTATTGAAACAATGATACAAACACTTCTTTATGCAAAGTGAGAACCGATATGGCACCTTTAATTTTCTCATGTACGTCACGAGTTATACTTCTTTTATTTCGCACAGCAACAAGTTCAGTACAAGGTATAAACTCCTTCTTGATCCACTCGACCCGTGAGAATGAAAGCAATACGACTTTTGAAACATCGGAAAAGAGCGCCACATTCTAGGAAACCGAAATTCTTTACTTACTGGCTTTTAAAACGAGTATGGTTCTACGTAAGTTATAAATATTAATTACTACACATATAAATAACTTATACCACACATTGGCATAGAATTTATTGAACTTAGTGCATTTTACACAGTTCTATAAGGCTTGCTGTTATGGTGTACAGCCACTTACATATCTGCAGTATCCTGCAAAATTCATTATCATTAACTATTATTTACCTCAACTTCACCTTCTTTATTCCAATTTATTGACTTTAAATTTACAATGAGTTATAAAATTCTTATACTTTTAGTTTACTTAAGGAACCAACCAGACCGCCTCTGTGGTCTAGTGGTCAGAAATTCTGGCTACAGATACAGAGGTCCCGGGTTCGATCCCCGGCGCTACCAGATTTTCTGAGTAGTAGTGGGTCTGGAACGGGGTCCACTCAGCCTCGTGAGGTCAAACTGA
>Ga0123357_10003354_pt1 | contig 18329 bp, 8 predicted proteins | sample TergutEmb28metaG_FD_89873 | JGI IMG/M metagenome (GOLD analysis project Ga0123357, IMG submission 89873) | Embiratermes neotenicus P4 segment gut microbial communities from Petit-Saut dam, French Guiana - Emb289 P4 | ecosystem: Host-associated > Arthropoda: Insects > Digestive system > Gut ... | reverse complement strand
TTTTTGTAGTTCTATTTAATGGCTTTATGTCACTCACAAGTTACTTTGATGTTATGTACAGATATTAACATTACAGAAACCACATATTCCTGCCAGTTTCAATATGTATTTGGTAATCAATAACTCCGTAACCATTGAACTTTGGATATAGGTGTTTTGGGTTATATCGGTATAGTTTGACCTAAGGAACACTCTCCCGAAGTTAGGTCCTTTCCTCCTGGGACACCCTGTATATATAATCATGCTGAACTGGCACTAGGATAGGAAAGAAATCTTACTCTGGCTTAAGGGTTTCAGGCAGTTTTAACCTGCCTGTCAAGTGCGTTCAGAATTCTGCATTCCTCATATGGTTGACAGCAAGACTTCTTTCACATAAAACTTCTTTATTAGTGCAGAATGTACAATTACACTGTGTGCACACACTTTCTTAATTAGTGACATCACACTCACAGGTTAGCCTCAAGTAACAATATATGATAACATATTAAATAAGCACGGGTTACACTTCTACTTATTACGGTAGTAGAAAAGTTGTCACTGTGCATGCGATGAAGGCATAGGGGGAGTGCAGGTATACCTTCCCTCATTCTTAGCCTCAGCACTAGATGGAGATCAGTGGACATCTTCAGGCCCCTGCAGCTTTAACCCTGGGGAGAGAAACCCCCCAGTACCCACTGAAGAGGAGGTTGGGTGGGCTACAGATTTGGTCTGGTTGTTTTGGGCAAGAAAAATACCTCTTGCCCCCGGTGGGAACTGAAACCCATATCATCCAGCCAGCGGTCTAGTCACTATCAACTACATTGCTCCAGCTCTTCAAAGACCGTCAACTTCATAATGTTGTAACCACTGCTTCAAGGTTGGCAAGAACTTCCATGATATGCCTACTTCATTAGTTCTTGTGCACAAGATTGCTTCATAAATGTAATGTGCAGAAACAATATGACACACTCACTCTGTAGACATTTCCCTAACTGCTGAAACAGTCACAGCAGTATTGCCTAAATGGGCCTAAGCATGGTTTTTATCACCCTTCATTACAGCAAACCGCTGCACTGTACTTTTCATTCAAATGCTTTCATTCTGGCCTGAATTCATATTGTTAGAATAAGGAATGACCTTCTCTGGAATTCTGTATAACTAACATGATTCTCATGCCCATATTTTCAATTGCCTGTTGATTACAATCAGTCATTTTTATCCAATAATACAGCAGAATTCACTTAATATGGCAGCTGATACTCCACAAATCCTGATACTTTGGTAGTTGAGGAAAACAGTCCCAAGTCCAGAAGTTTTGGCATTGATAACATTCAACATGAACAAAGATTTCATGATTTTACCTTATGTTATCTGGATTTTTTGAGTCAATGAACTACTATAAAGGCTTCAAAAAAAACCCAAGATGAATAAACCAGGTGCTGCTGACAAGAGGAAGCATGCAGTACAATTGATTCCTCACAAACTTGAAAAAGGAGGCCTGAAAGTGGCGAAAAATGCAGTGTGTCTGTAACAGCACACAATTTTGGATAATCCACTATGATGTAAAGAAACTGAAGGACCAATTACAATCCTTTATGGCATCAAGCATAAGTGTGAAAGGTTTTCTGCAGTGACAGAGTGAAACAGCCCAAATTAGTGCAACTGGACAAGGTGCTACTTAGAAGATTTACAGCGACGCATTCTGAAGGAAAATCCATGGCTGGGACTATAATAATCAGAAAAAGCTAAGGCTTTTTATGATAAAGGTGGGTCGGGTAGCTCAGTCGGTATAGCGACTGACTATGGGCTGGACGGTCCAGGATCAAATCCCAGTGGAGAGGAGATTTTCTGCCCACCCAGACTGGCCCTGGGGCTCACCCAGCCTCGTGTAAAGTGGGTACTGGATCTTTCCTGGGGGTAAAGTGCGGCCGGGGCATGCTGCTCATCACTCACCCCCTTCTAGTGTCGCAGTCACGGAAGACTAGTGTCGCTGTCACGGAAGACTAGTGTCGCTGTCACGGAAGATAAGAGCTATACCTCTACCCACCCTCTGGGCCACACTGGGTCTGTAATGGGAAAACTTTACTTCTTTGTGATAAAATGAAAATAACTGACAAGTACACATTCCTTGATGGGTGGCTGCATAATTTTAAAGATGGCATGGCATCAGAAAGCTGTATATTAGTGGGTAAGTGTCTGATGACAATGAGGCTGTAGAATGGCTTAGTGAATTATTCCATAATTGTGTGCAACAGTATAAATTTGTGCCAGACCAGATTTACAATTATGATAATCTTGGACACTTTTGGAAGTGTCTGCCCAACAGCACTTTAGCTGGTGCAAGTGAAAAACATGCTAAAAGCTTCAAATAAAATAAAATAAAGACAGAATAACAGTTCTTGTGTGTGTTAATGTGATGGAAGCCATAAGATGAAACTTTCTGTGGCTGGTAAGGTATCTTAGGTATACTACGCATATTCCTGTTATCTACATCAGTCAAGAGAAAGTATGGATGACTGCAGAACTTTTCAAGGACAGATTCTTTAACCACTTTGTGCCCACAATCACGGCAAAGCTCAGAAAGCAAGGACTGCCTCAATATAGCAAGGCTATATTCTTGTTGGATAATTGCAGTGCACATACACCATCTTCAGAACTTGTTTGTGTCTTTGCACTATATCTGCCTGGAAAGTGTAACATCTTTCATTCACACTATCGATCAAGGTGTCACTTAGAGTGTCAGTAAATTTATAGGGGAACTTTCATTCAAAAGCTGGTGAATTCTGACTACAGCAGTCATTTTTTCCAGGCTTATTTTAATATGAAGGACATTATTTATGCTGCTTTGGCATGGAAGGTATAAAGGCTTGTACACTAAGGAATGCTTGAAGAAAACTCTGGCCTCCTTCCACATTTCTGAATGACACTTCAGATGAAGCATAGGAAGGTTTGATATTGCCTGTGTGCTGGAGTGGTTAGTATTCACCACCCCAGCATACAGGCAACATCAACAAAGAAATATCCACATGTATATACGGCCACATAAACATACGACTGATACCAATTAAATTGTAAAATCATAAAGACCACATTTTGTCAAAAACAACCACATAAATATTTTAATTTGATAATTTTTAATAAAATTTTAATAATATAGAAACTATGTAACTTCAGCAATGTACAACTCTGAAACGCCCTGAGGATGATACAAATGTATCGAAACATGTAGGAGTGATTATAATATAAATATTGTTAAAATAAAAAATATATACTGTGCATTGTTGATTGAAATAAAACCTATATACAAGAAGCACGGTACATACATAAAAATTGCACTAACGTCTTCAAAAGACAGTCTGGCTATTCACTAAGATGCTTCAGAGGCAAACCTCACAATCAAGCTGACTGAAGACAATGCTTAGAATTGGACTGATGCTGATAATGATACGCCTGTTGTGGAAGAGCGCAGTGATGGGCAACCAGACCATTGTAAACCCAAAAATGCTGCACACAGTAGCAGGGGATGAGAAAGAAAAAAAGCCTATAAAACTACATATGGAAGCAAACATCTAAGTTTATTTTTAAAAAAATGAAGCCAATACACTGCAGAAGAAGGAGTGAACCTGCACATACCCGTCAATACTTCTTACCAGCAAACCATTTCATCACTGATACAGGCAGATCTCAGCGATATGTTCAAAACAGACTCCTAGAATACCTCTACAATGACAACTGTGGTATCTCCTGACTCCTATTAAATCAATTTCTTCAACTACAATTATGCCTGATCCACAGTCTCCTGGCCCTACACAACACTGGTAAAAACTAGAGAGACTCCAGAAAACACAAAAGGGGAGCCTGATGCCCCTGTACCAACAGCTGAATGAGATATCCAAATGGTATATTCCTCTAATTAGTTGTGCAGCACAAATATATAAGCCATAAAAAAACACCTGTAAGAACTCAAGTCGTTATAGGTACTCTTTGATAATCCAAAATATTTGACTATCAAGCACCTGTCCAGTCCAGTCCCACGTATACCGGATTAGAGGAAATTCTACTGTAATAAAATAGCATGGCATTTAACTAAAGATGTGTGATTTGACTGCAGGCTATTACTTGTAAGTTACAGGGTATTAAATTACACTTTCTGAGGCAGTCAATAAAACTCACTTGCTCTTAGAAGATACTGTAATCTGGCACTAGTTCACTAGTTTGTTAGCATGGTACCTGTTGTGGGCTTTGGATGACAATACCATTGAGTTAGTTACAGAGGGACCTTTCATTAACAGTACAAAGGCTTGACATACCGCTGCTTTCATACAAGGCTCAGTCAAACAGTAAGTATATAATTCATATGTAGTTTAGGTTCTTTATTTTCACCTCGAAAGAACAACATTTTGGCTGTAAATACATTACTATCCAACTATTTTTCCACACATTCCTTGCCAAGATTGAGGCATTTATCAAATTGTGGGACAATCTCTTCTATGCCCTGTTAATAAAAGTCCATGTCCTATGTTATCAGCCACCACATCACAACGGCTTCCACCCCATGATCACGTTGAAATTTGTGGTCACCAAGATTCTGCTTCAGGATTGGAACTAGATGATATTCACTCAGTGATGAATTCCCCGGATATAATAACCATAAGCATATATTTTTTAGTTACAAAGTTATATATCATGTAAATGAACTCAATCTCCATGTCACATTTGGCATCATTCCAAGAAACCACACTTTTTTTTTACATTTACTTTCGCTAAAAATTTTGCTCACCCAGTCAAGGCATTTTCTTAGTACACAAATTTAGGAAAATCTTCCAGATACAAAACATTAAAGTTTTTGCTCATATTCCTATGCAAATGATATTTCATATTTTCTTACCTGAAAATCTGATGTATCAGTGACTGTTTCATTACTTGTTTTCTTTGTGGTTGTACTGAGAAGTCCTGACAAATCAGCAATGAAGGCCTCATCATATATTCCCCGTTCATCCCAGATTTTGAATATGCGAAGTACTCTTTGTTTTACTTTCTCTTCCCTGAAAATAAGCAAAAACAATTAGTCATAATTTGTGTAAATGAAAATAAAATTCCAAATGGCCAGAAAAAGGTGATGCTTTATCACACTTTATTAAATGTGCTTCACAATATGCCCTTAAGGAAGGCCCAAGTAACACAGGATGGACTGAAATTGAATGGGAGCCATCAGATTTTGGTCTAAAGTGATGATGTTAAATGCCGGGGAAATATGGATACTAAAATTCCCAGTACGGCAGAGCTGGCATTCAATTTTCAATCAGAGGTAACAGTTTACTGCCTTGGGAGAGAGAACTCTAAATCTTGCAGTACTATGAAGCTCGTTGCCATATTTTAAGCCACAATAAAATCAGTACTGAAAAATAAAATATAGGATAAAGTGGTTTTAAAAAAAATCACTGCTCGGCCAACAAGACCACATGCAGGCACCACTGCCATAATGCAAGGCACAGCCAGCAAATGTTACTTGCTCATACAGCTCTACCTGACAGAAACAATTCACATTCACTGCAAGCTGTCCCTGTACACAACATGAGGGCATACGAGGCAGTCAATATAGAGATCTACTCATTCTTAATCTTCGCATTAGATGCAGGTGAGCTGTAAGCTTCACACTCTGGTCACTGTACCCTTGAAGCAAGATTCCCCAGTCCCCACTGAATATGCAGGTAGGTGGCTCCAGAGCCAGTACAGACACTTTGGAAAAGAAAAAAATCTAGTGACTGATGGGAATTGAACCACAATTCCTCAGACATCCAGCCGACAACCTAGTCACTAGGCCAATTAGCTATTCCAGTTCCTCATTGTAACATATTTTCACATTTAATTTCTGAACTAACAAATTATGGTAACAAGTGCTGACAAGCACAAAACTGTTCACTGATAACTACAGGAGTTCCTAGAGGGCTGAAGGTAATGTAGTTATACCTGTAATTTATTAAGCACCATACAATGTAGGTATATAGTAACAGGTGGTATAGCTCCCTGCATTCTTAAGTTTAACACACTTGATGGAGGTTGGTGGTCAGCATTACACTCATCTGCTTTACCCCTTGGGAATGAGCACCTGGTACTCACAGAATAGGAGGCTGGGGCAGACCCAGAGCCAGTCTGCAATTTTGGAGGTAAACATAAAAATCTCTTGCCCCTTCCTGGGAAGGAACAATTCCTGTCTTGTAGCTCACAACTTAATCACTACACCAACTACACTATGCTGGCTACTCCTAATTGGCAAGCAAATATAAAATGTGGAAAGGTAGCATATTAATCAGATTTTTAATAGATGACTAACTTTCTTGTATTACTGACAGCAATAGTTTGTTTTCCTCTTTTGAAAGAAAGAAAGCAGACTTATGAGAACATTATACTACGTATTTCCATTCAAACACTTGCACAGTTTGACAGATTTTCAAAGAATTTGGTTATGTATATTATGGTATTAGATTCAATTTCCTATACTCAATAATAACGTGGCACAAAATTTGTGCCACTTAATTTGGGAACCCAAAATAATGCAATGCAACAGCTCATCTAAAAATCAGCACCTTCCCCCCACCCAGAATGTACAATAACAGTATGGTAGCCATGCAAAATTTACTTCAGCTATTGGGATGACAGAATATGGTTCACTTCTCAACAGGAGCAGGAGATTTGTCCCTTCTCCAGAGTCAAATTGACTCTTGTGCTCCCACAGCCTCCCATTTGATGGATACTGGGGTCTCTTTCCCTGGAGACAAATGACATTCACTATACCACCATTATGGCAATAAATGATGAACTGATTGAGCTAGGCATGTGAAATTTGGTCATGAGATGGATCACACAATATAAAAACAATGTTTGGAAGTCAGCAGTTACAAATACAGCAATGGCATGAAACTACGAGGTTATAGAAAGAATGTGCACTTAAGTAAAAACCCCGACACAAAAAAAAAAAAAAACTAACAGCAGCAGAAGTACCACCAAGACAGAAAGAAGGAGCAAATAAATGAATAGATTTGTAGGACTAGAAAACAGTGTAATAGAAAGTAGGCTTCTCCTTTCTTAGAATGAGGAAGTAACTGTAACAATTCTGTAAACTTATCCAGACTTAAAATGATGTACATTATAGCTGACTTACCGAACCATAGTTGTTGCTCTTTGAAGAGCAGTACCCCAACTCTCAACAAATTCATAATTCTTCCGCTTGCTGTACTGGATTACATCATTTGCCAAATAAAACAGGGTCAAACGATGTTCAATCCTGACTGCAATAAAAAGAAATAACATGATAATTAGTGAAATGTTGAAAACTGAATATTATTACCCAACTGTACAGTTGTTCACTCAACATACAATGGCAGATTTTCTTCACATAGAAACTGCCATACCCTCTTATCAGCAGGTTCTGCTTGAAACAACTCCTCTCCATGACCAAGGGGTCTATGTGGTTTACCACGAACATCTACTTTAGTTTTCAAAGCTTAATACAAACATGAAAAATGTTAATAAGAGCTTCAATTAAAAAACATGCTATGTTTTTAGTGAATCTTGTTGAAGAAAAATACGAGACATGTAATTAGTGTGTTACAATTCAACTTTGTATACACCATGTGTTACATTTAATTGGGGAATGGGTTAGGGGATACCCACTCAAATCCCACAAATAGGTAGTGTGTTCTGCAACACAGCAGCCAAGCATGTTCTACTCATCATTTGGAGCAAAAAGGTCTAATAAACTATGGTTGATTTCAATACCATTATTGATTTATATGCTATCAAAGTGAGCAGGCAATGCTGTAATGTGATTGGGTTCTTGCTTGTACGCTGTCCTGACTAATGTCTGTGGCAGAGGTGCATTATAGTACAGTGGGATGGAGTGGTCAAAATGCCTAACATAGTGACAAAGTGTATGCTGACATGTATTTTGTATATGCTTCCTGTAATGGAAATGGTAGGGCTGCTGAGGCTGAATGCAGATAACTATATCCACTGTGCAGAATTCCAGGTCACAAAATATTTAATATCATGTACAGAACTCTGACAGCGACTGGCTCCTTCCCAAAAGCTAATGAAGAACATGAATGACAATGGCATGGAGACGTTTATGTTCTGACAGCACTGCAGCAAAGCCGAAGTGCAATTATGCATAGATTTTAAAGATAACTGGTGTAGCATACACACAGGTACAGAGGATTTTGAAGCAAGATGGCCTCTGTCAGCATCAACTTAAATCGGGTACAAAATCTCTTACTTGGAGATCATGCCAACCATCTATGGTCCTGTGAATGCCTGCAATAATGGCTAAAAATGCTGCCTGACATTCTTTTCATGGATGAAGCTGAATTTACCTTAAATCATACTACCTACCTATGTAAGAAGTACACACTCTTGGGTACAAGAAAATTCACACTAGGTATGACAAAGTCATTTCCAATTATAATTTTTAACTGAAGTATGGTGTGGAGTACTAGGCAACAACCTGACTGGTCAAGGTGCTATCAAGGGATATTTAACAGCTCTGTATGACAAAAATTTTCTGGAAGATGATTTACTGCTGTAGTTGCAGAATGTCCTCTTGCCAACATGTGGATAAATGTGGCTACTTCATGACAGAGTACTGCCACATTTCAACAGAGTGAAACCAGAACTTTTGAACAAAAGGTATGAAGGAAGCTAAAAATGAGGAAGTTAACCAGTGGCTTGGCATGCTCAGTCACCTGATATAAAACCACTCAATTTCTTTCTGTGGGGTTGCATGAAGTTGAGGGTGAATAATGGAGGTAAACGAAAAAGGCATCACTTACTAGAGGCCACAAATGAAACCAATGTTGGTATCAAAAAAACTGGGATGCTTGCAGTGGCAACATTCATTGGCATGACTGGCAGTATGCAAGCTGTCTAAGGGCTGGCATTTTGAATATACTAAGGTCAGAAAAGAAGTAATGCCTCCTATTTTTTTTAAATGTAGTACTGGGTACAATTTCTTGCCCTACCCACTAGACAGCGACACTGTCCAGCTCCACGAGGATCACTGGTGCTCCAGTCAGTCATGTGCATCCAAAACAGCAGTACTGCAAAATGGCAAATGTTGTGGACACACATACTAGAAAGAGAGTGGTGACTACATTTCTTACTGCAGATGGCTCCAGGCTGATAGAAATTCACAACATCTGACAAGCATGTACAGTGAGGATGCTACAGATCAGGGCTGGCCATCTTCATCACACAGAAGGGCCACATAATTTGTAAGGACTCGCCTGAAGCCCACACTAAATTACTAAATTTGGTAAAGCCCAAATAAAGATTGGTTTACTGTGTGGTATCTTAAAAGTAATGAGTTAAAGTTTCCAAACATTTTCTTTGCTGTTAAAGTTGCTGTATTACATTCTGTAGACCTAAAATAAAGTATATGTAAAACTGTATTACTGAAACTATTCAGGTGACTGAGGGCTGCAAATACTTAACTTGATGGCTACATGTTGGCTAACCATGCATTGATGTTAGCTCAGTTAGACCCTGGGTCTGTCACTTTAACAGTGGTAAAAAAGACAATGGTGGCAAGCCCTGCATTGCTTCAGCAAAGAATTTTCATGACCCGCATAAAGCAACTCATGCAAAGGTGGAAAAACTGTGTTGATTATGATGGAGACTCAGTGGAAAAATAATCTCAACTTTGTAAAGCATGCACCCATGATATGTGTAAATTTCATGATAATTGCAATTATAGTTTCTGACAGAAAAATACGAAGCATTACTTTCATTCTGTCCCTCATACTTAGCAATGACCTTCAAACTTAAATGTTGTAAACATTTAAAATGATGATAATAAATGTGAGTTGAAAAGATAATTTTCTTCTGTACTACAATGACCTAATGCGTAACCTGTTAAGGATCTGCAAATTTATCTGATAACAGAACGTTTTTTGTTATTTACCTTTCAACCTGTCCCCCACCATTAAATCCCAGATCTGCTATCATCACAAAAACCCTTGGAGATACAATAAATCAACATGATTAGCATAACGTATCAATACTCTTTCCTTCCACATATTTTCAGTGTGAGAGAAAAACTGCATCTGCAGCCCTGAATAAGTCAAACATCATTGCCATATCCCTCAAAATCTCTCTTACAGTTCCTCCTGTCATGAATATTTAAAATATCTTGTGTTTTCCTACCCACCAAAGTGAAGGAATCCACATATAAGGTAGGATTTCAAAAATAAGCAGGATGGAATGGCATGGAGTTGACTATGTGCTCAAGAAAACAAGTGGTGGGCTCTTCTAAACACAGTAACAAACCTTTGGTTTCCATACAGCACATGGGATTTCTTGCCAATCTGAAATACTATTAGCTTCTCAAGATGGACTCTGCTCCATACCATCACTCAGTTCCATTTAATTTAGGTAGTGAGAAAGATGATGACTGGCAGAGGTCTGTAACATAATACGACTGGACCAAAATAAGCTTGATATTCCTCATATTCAAAATTTTTGACTCCATCAGGAGTAAGGGTTAGGGACAACTAACTCACTCCAAGGAGCAGTCGTTCTTAAGAAACAAGAGTCATTCAAATAGCAAAGAAATTCACCTTTTATGGAATCCAAAGTTGCAGCACCATGTTCATATCACTCGACTACAAAGCCAATGAATCCATGAAACACCCTCCCACACCATGGCTTTAACATCTAGTTTACTACCATTCTACCACACACAGCTATGCCTTCCAAGCAGTTCTTTATCTCCCAGATATCCAACCAGAACTTTGTACACATTTCTCAACCCTCCCATGGGAACTAATTACCCACCCATCTCAACATCCACTTACTTGATCATTCTAATAATACATGGTGAAAAGCACAAATTATGAAACTCTGAGATCGTGCAACTTTTGTACAGTTCAAATATTCTCCTGTGCACCCTAATCGCAGACACCCTTAATCTACATTCTTCCACCAAATGTGAGCTACAACACGTCACATCTACAAAAATAACACACACAATTTCAATCACGCCTACTGTGCATGAGGTCAAACACTAATATTCCAGGACATAACATACACACACAAAAATTTTAAAAAATGTTTGATTTTTCTTCAAGGTAATCTATTGTGACTGCAATATAATTTTTATACCTTTCTAAAAGATGCATAAAACAGTCACTGTAGGTATCCAAAGGAACAGCACTTAACTCAGTGACTATGTTCTTCGTGATATCCTCTTATGTCCTGACTTCTTGTTCTTTTAAGAACAGTTTTCACTTAGGGAATACAAAAACAGTTAGACGGGGCAAGGTTAGGTGAATACAGTATGTGGCTGATTTCTACAATGTCACAATATATCATAAGGTGCTTCACTATCATAGCAGAATGAGCAGGGACACTGTTATGATAAAGAAACCAACTATGTTTCTCTTACAAAATTACCCCTCTCAAAACGTACTTCAACGACTTCCATTAGCATGGGTGCATATAATACACTGTTCCATGTTTTCCCTTCCAGCAAAAATTCTTTGTGGATCACACACTGTTTAATCTTCAACCTTCAAAAGCAAAACTTTTTGGGCCACAGTGTTGCTTTTGTTCTCCACTCCATGCGCTGACTTTTCTAACAGGGTTGCACTGAAACACAAAAGACTCATCTCCAGGAATGATACAAATAGGAAAGTGTGGACTGGTCTGCAAGGTCCAGATGAAGTCTTCACAGGTTGGGACTTTATGCTCATTTTGCTCATTTGTGAGAATATGCGGAATAAACTCCACACAGATCATGCTCTTTTCCAAATCATAACGAAGAGCAAAAACTGTCTCCCCATTAATGTGTGCTTGATCTTTCATCACTTTTAGGTTTGTTCAACAGCCTCTGGCGAACAGTTCATAAACTTCTGTGACTGTTTCTGGATCTTAAGCGGTTAACAGCCACCCACTCCTTGGATCACCATCAAGGTCTTCACATCCCTCTCTGACTCTTACAGTTTCAAGCATTATATGTGCTTTGGTTGTTGCTTTCCCTCCTTATTTTCAAACAAAACTTGCTGTTTGCTCACTACTCCACAGAAAAACACAGCTTACATGCACAGTTGCAACAAATGAAATGGCTGAGCTAGAACTCTGTTTCCACTACTTCCTGGCAGCGATAACATGAACAGACTCCAGCTACAAGTGGTTTATGCACCAAACTATATTTGTGTCACAGCATCAGTCCTGAAGCTTCAATGTCCAGCAATGTATATTAATTTTCACATTTTTAGATAGCACACAGGAAGACAAAATATTCCAAACTACATGGTAGCAAGCATTTATCAACTTTAAACTGCTTTTTAATTCCTCTGTGAACTCCATTCTGATCTGTACTGATATTTGCAATATATGAACTTGGCCATATCTTTGAAGAATTTATAAGGTACATTTGAATTATGATTTGGTCCTGCCTTCTGATACCAGTACACAAACATCTGCTTACCTTTCCCTATGTTTACATCCTCCCTACCATCCTTATCAGTCCACATCACTACTTCTTTCTCAGAGGTCAATTTCAACAATATCTCCTCCTTTCAGTACAATATCCCTATACCACCTTTGCCTCTGAACCACAATTTTAAGCATCTCATGTTTCTGCCATCCATGTTGCATAACCAGTCAACTACAAACTTTAATTAACATTAAACAATATTGCCATGGAAGTTCCTGTATCACAAATAGTTCCATTTCAAACCTCTTCTCTGTCAAATTTAAATACTGTTTACAGCACTGTGACTGAAAACTTAATGACAACTGGCATTAATTTCATCCATGAATTGGGTTAATGAAAATACTGGCCTCCCATAAATCCAAACCCTCATCCAAACCTCAGCATTAAGTATAGATGGAGAGAGGTGTGGAGGGGTTACTCTGACACGTTGGCAATCCATACCCTGGGTGACATGGGAGGTGGCACCAGGTGTGGAGGGGATACCCTGAAGACAGTTACTGCAACACACACCGGCTAACAGGGCTCTGGTCTACCCAAGCCAAGGTGGAAGATATCATGCCGAAGGCTGCATGGCACTGAGGTACTAATGGCAATGTCATATATGATCCCCTTGGGGAACCAGGCTGCGCCCCATTGTATGTATGCCTTCTGTCCATCCGTGTGGGGCTCCAGAACAGTGACGGTTTGTTTCCCCCTCACTTTGTGGGACAGCTCCTTAGCTGGGGTCTCCCAAGAGACATGAATAAATAAATGAATTAATAAACCAATGGCTCCGGAAACAGAGCATTTCTCTTACAGGAACACCACAAGGGAAAACTGGAGTAGACCTCAACTGTCTCAATCTATTCTTAGAACTGGAAGTTACTCCATGAAGCCTAAACATAATTTGGAGCAATTTTATACGGCCATTTTTCAATCCAGGGAGGAATGGATGAATGGCTCTTTTGGATGTACCATGGCTTGTCTAGTTTACAGATGGAATAAAGGAATGAGGTCGGGATCTATGGGCCTAAAACGAGGCTCTTGTTTTCTTGGGGTAAAGAGATATGTAAAAGAAGACTCAAAAAGGGGCATCTCTCTCCATAGATGGCTCTGATGGAGGAATCTGGAGGGGGGCTCCTTTACCAGGGATTTTGAGAGCAAGACCTTGCTCATTAGGGACCCTGAGAGATATGTAAAAGAAGGCTCTGGAAATGGGCAGCTCTCTCCATAGGGGCCCTGCTGGGGGAATATGAAGGGGGGCTCCTTTACCAGGGCTTTTGAGAGATAGGTAAAGGAAGGCCCTGGAAATAGAGCACCTCTTGCTATGGTAGCTCTGCCAGGGGAACCTGGAAGGAGGGCTCCTTTACTGGGGACTCTAAATGACACATAAAAGAAGACTCTGGAAATGGCAAATCTCTCTCCATATAGAGGCCCCATAAGGGGAACCTGGAGGGGCTGCACCTTTAATGGGGACTCCAAGAGACATATCAAGGAAGGCTTTGGAAATGGTGCATAAGGCTTCGTGAAAGGAACCTGGAAGAAGGGCTCCTATACTGAGGACTCCAAGAGACGTGTAATAAAAGGCACTGGAAATGGAGCACTTGTCACAGGGGCCCCATAAGGGCAACTGAAATGCACTTATCAAGGGAGAGCTAGGCCAATATGTTTATTGGGCAGGAACCTGCACTTGATATATTCTCCTGTTACGTATAACTTAGAGGGTCTGTGACCTTATGTTTGCCCACAACACTCTACAAAAGCATCTACATGTGATGAACTTGTGATTATCTCACATCTCTCTATGCTTGGGTAAGCTGGACCCAGAGGTTATTAGGAAAACTAATCAAAGATAAATCCTGACCTTTAGTAAGGCTGTAGGACTTGGAAAAGGCTCTTTCCTAGAAAGAAAAGTTTAGAGAATAAGGGGGCACAATGGGACTGTTTATAAAAGGCCTAAATGAATCAGATCTTTAAGGCCTCTAACCCATTACATATTCTATTCAATTCTATTCTATTCTAATGAGAATACTTTACAGATAAGCCTTCCACGTGGTTAATAAGGTGGGCTTTCGTCGTAAGAATCATAAACAGGTTTGTCTCCCGCATTATAACAGGCCTTGGAAAATTCTTTTCTATTCCAAATAAAAATAATAGCTTTAAAACCTCAAGATGCACTATCCTGCAGCCTGTTTGGGTTTAATCTGTCAGAATACATAACACTAACCACAACAAATTCAACTTCTTTCAACATGCAGTTCCCAATTTCAAATGGTCTTTAAAAGAATGAAGATTAGATTTACAAGAAAAAGTTAAATGTTCTGGGGTATTTACAGTGTAGCCACACACATTTAATAATATACATAGCATTAATTAATATCAAGTTGCATTTATTTTTAATTAGTTTTAAGGAAATAACACATGCTTTTAGCATAAATTAATTGTCACAAACATTACATTATACAATCCATTTATTATCCATTTATATCTACTTCAAATAAATTGTCTTGCCTAATGCAGTTTTATATTTTAGTAGTAAATAATTCTGAAAATACTGGTTTATCAATTTTCAGAATTTTTAATGTTTTTTTATTTTTTTAAATTTTTTTTATCCAATGCCCCACATGTCCTTTACGGGCTTTGTGGTCTTCCCTCCTGGGCATGGCAGAAGTGTAACCGACTTCTGAGGTTGGGACGCCCATGAGGCACGGTTACGTTGTCCCGATGATGTGAGTGGTGATGTAGGAGGATGTAGTGCCAGGAGGGCCCTTAAACCTAATTTCTACTAACCTACCCAGACCATGGTCACCACGGGAATCCTCCCCTTCAGGGAAAATTCCCACAGTAAAACCGGGAATCGAACCCGGGACCTCATGATTAGTAGTCAGAGACTCTGACCACTAAACCACGAGGCTGGTCAGATTTTTTAATGTAAGCCTATCAATCTATAGATTTATATTGTAATAGCTGAATGGCACTGTAAGGTTTTGTGTTGTGCTTTGTTCTTGTGAGATGACATATGCCTGCTTTGTAAGCACACCCAGTTGTTTAAAAATGTTATGTTATTGATTGTGACATTAAGTCTATGTGGTGTCTGGTTCGCTGTCTATCGCACGTATGTTGACTGATTCTATAACCAATGGGTTTTGTCCGTAACCTTATGTGGATGAGTGGAATGTGAATACAGTATAAGAATATGAACATAACACTAATTGTTCAACAATAATTTCAGTTAATCAAAATTCAGTTCTGAAATTACAGGCCATATACTTTTTGTAAGTCTATCCAACTTAAATTTCACGCGCATACAGTTGCAGTTAATACGGACAAATATACAGACTCCCCATTCAACACAAGTATTCACTTTTACTACAACAAAGCTACAGGTTTTGGCCCACTACAAAACTATCACCAGGCTGTCAAACAAAAGCTTTTTAAAAAGGCAAATATGCACACAAAGTATACACTTCATTTGTTCTTGTGAGATCTCAAGAATTACAAACAAATGGTTCATATGTTTCCTTACTGTGTCAATTTTTAGCTGTTGTTACATAACACCATCTATTTTAAAAACACTCTGTATAAAATCTTTTACATTTGGTTTTTATTTATCGTATATTAAAAACTAAGTTCCAATGCTGAGGTCTACTTTTTCTTTCTTTGGTCTTCTAATTTTTGTTCTAAAGTTGTATCGTGAAGGTTAGGTTCATACTGCATATATAATTTCTTTTTTTTCGTTCATTTGATTACTATCAACACATAAAACAACTTCAAAGTCATCATTTTGTATGGTGACAGCATGAGGTAAGTAGAAATAGGAGTCTGTAACAATAATAAGTTTTACCACTAGAAAATGGAAACCACAAAATATGCTGAAGAAAAATAGAAGATGATAAGAAAACTGTAAAATCAGTAACAAGAAAATCTATATCCTGTGTTTACTTAACCTTCACTACACAACTTTAAAACAAAAATTATAAGATTAAAGAACGAACAAGTAAACCTCAACATTTGAAAACACTTTTTAATTTAAGATACACAAAATACCAAATATAAAATATGTTAAACATATTTTTTTTCAAAATAGAGAATTTTACATAATAACTGCTACTAATTGGCACAATAAGGAAACATATGAACCATTTTTCGTAATTTTTGAGACCTCACAAAAACAAATAAGTATATATTTTCTATGAATGTTTGCCTTTTTTTAAAAGTTTTTATTTGACAGATTATGATGGTTCCATAGTGAACCAAAACGTGTAGCTGTGTTGCAATAAAAGTTAATGTTCATGTTGGACAAAAAAGTCTATATAGTTATCCACACTGATATTTAAACACAACTGGATGACAAACACCAAATTCAGTAATAGATAATAATGTAATTATTTGGTGTACTTTTCACATAATATTGTTATGGCAATTAAGATGAGATGGGCAGACATTAATAATGCTACGGAAAAATACAAAATGAAATCACAGTTTTAAATGCAAATTTCAAAAGAAGCAATTACTTGGTAAATCTACATAAAAGAGTTATATGATATGTATCATAGAGACATAAGGTGTCAAAAAGTGAAATGAATCCACCTCACTAAGAGTGTCCAAATTCCACAAAAGTGGGGAGCATAACATCAGCTCAGCAATTTCATGTTTAAAAAAACTCCCTGTATCACAGAGCTTGTAGTCATTCAGAACATCAAAAAAGTAATCTATACAGGTGTCAAAAATGTTAATTTGTTTTTAGTGGTCACACAGCAATGCAGATCGGGGTAACTACATGTTCATCCCTCTCTTTGGCAAAGAGACACAACTGTTATTGTGGACTTGTTCAAGAGTCGCACATGTAAAAAACACAATCCAACTGCCTGAACTGAAAAATTATATATATGAGATCAAGTTTTACAGCAACACTGCAATTATTATACTACCCTAACTGCTTTATTAAGAAAAAAAATTACCTCACTCCGAAGTACTTTATCTTAAACACAGGAACTTTATTTCACCTGTAACAAAAAATACTGATGCCACACTTGGCACCACTCCTCATGAACAAGATACCCGATGTCAGGCATATTGGAGGAAGCAGAAAAACAAAGCAAGCTCTCTAGATGACTGTCTGTTATACTGGATTTCATCAGACACTTCATATCCTTCACCCTGGAGAACATGTGCTTACACAGACATGTGCTGCAATGTATTGAAGTCATGAACTGTGTGTCTTTGAATGCTGGCATACTTTTCCTGTGAGACATAATTCTTGGCAAGTCCAATAAAGAGGAATCCTTAAATTATCCTTCAAACTGGATGCACACTGAAAATTGTCACTTTGTTGGCAGATCCTCTGGAGCTTCAGCTATACCAATAGAGAATGGATATGAAAAGCGATTGAAACTTAAGCCACTTTTCTTGATGTCCTGAAACCTGGTGTCAAATTCTTCCTTTCGTTCCAATATAAGATTGATGTACTTTTGAGAGTTACAAATGTTATGGTTTCAGCAGATTTGAAAAATGCATCGAGTTCTTGTCTTTTCACTGAGATTCCAAAAGAAGTAATTTTATTTTGAAGGTCTTGATGTGATCAAGGGGCACATGGTGGCACAGTTGGTTGAGGCACTATGCTACAAGCCAGAAGGTTGCGGGTTCAATTCCTTATGGTGTCATTGGAATTTTTCATTCACATAATCCTTCTGGCCACACTATGGCCCTGGTGTCTATTCAGCCTCTAACAGAAATGAGTACCAGGAATATTTTCTGGGGGGTAAAAGCGGCCAGTGCGTTGGGCTGACCTTACCACCTTCATGTGCAGGTTGTCTTGAAATCTGGGAGCCTCAAACTCTGGAACCCTCAGGGCCTGGCCAGGCATGTAATGGGATTG
>Ga0123357_10003353_pt1 | contig 18331 bp, 10 predicted proteins | sample TergutEmb28metaG_FD_89873 | JGI IMG/M metagenome (GOLD analysis project Ga0123357, IMG submission 89873) | Embiratermes neotenicus P4 segment gut microbial communities from Petit-Saut dam, French Guiana - Emb289 P4 | ecosystem: Host-associated > Arthropoda: Insects > Digestive system > Gut ... | reverse complement strand
GGCAATTAGAACTCAGACGCCGGGGAATTACCCAAAAAGGAATAATTTACATTTAGAACACGGCGAAAGCTTAAGAACATACTCATATTGTTTTATGCTCTACATATGCCGTGCAATTAAAATTGTTATCCCATGTTTAATATGCGAATGTTATATCTCTTCCATTCACTGCTGAATCAGGAATTGCTAACAGCTGCTAGTGAATGCAGGTAGTGTGCCCATTTTTTCCTACATCTACTAAGCACATCAGGATGTTAGCATGCACTGGTGAAATGAGCAGCGATTGTGCTCAGTCACTAGCTCCCGCAGTCGCTGCAACTTGCACACTTAGAAGGGAATCATGCCATCCGTGCCGCATGTCTTGTACTGTTTCTTGGTCTAAAGATCTGAAATGTCACCGTTGTTAAACATAGTTTTTTTTTAATGTGCAGGTTGGCAAATTCATACTGAGCATTACATGAACTGGCAACACAGATACAGGGCAGTAACAGACAACACGTGCTGTTTGCTGAAATGAGTTGAATTGTTTGTTGCCTCTCATATTTCCTTTACTGTATATTAATTTCTTATATTTGTTTTCAGCGCAAGTCAAAAGGCCATGAACTGGTAGACAAAATATGTGAGCATTTGAATTTACTGGAAAGGGATTACTTTGGGCTCACGTATGAAGACCGACATGACCCTCACAACTGGCTCGAAATGGACAAACGCATTGGCAAGTTTGTCAAAAGTAAGTTTCTTATGAAATTTTTGTTTTTCTTCAACAGGGAACAAGCTAAGACGACGTGCGATTTGATATATTCACTGTTCATTTACATTGCCTTAAGAGTACCTGACATGTGATCAGAAAATTAATTTCTAGTTGTTGAAACTGCAGGTGTCTCACAATCCAAGGTGTGTGTTGTGTCCTTGTGCTTGTGCTTGTGTCATAATGGTGTAGGCCAGGGCCTTGCTGTAGGCCATTTGCCTGTCCAACATGTCCTACTAAATTCCAAAAAGATATACAATTCATTCGGGAAAGAAATAGTTCGTTTGTGACACCTCACGATGTTCTGCGTAGTTAAATTTTTGCTGAATTCATTACTAATTGTAAGGGTACATGAGGTATAGGTTAGGTTCTTTGGACTTTTGTATTATTTGAGCTGAGGGGAACAAGTACTGTGTATTATGTACACGAAATGCATACAGTAAATACAGTGTCTGTCTACATATTTTGCCATCAAGAATATTCAGTGTTTAGCAGTAAAATTTGATTTTGGAAATGTGCACCAGAAGTTGTGAAAAAATGTAGATTTGGGCTGTGAGTCAGTATAGTGATTCAGTTACAGGCTGGATGATAGAGGAATTGTGATTTGATTTAGAGCAGGTACAAGTGATTTTTCTCCCCTTCAAAGTGTGCTAAATGGCTTTGGGGCCCAGCCAGCATCCTGTTCAGTGGGTACTAGGGGCTGTTTTTAAAGGGGTAGAACAGCCAGCTGACCTTTTACACCTGGCTGGTGCAAGGCTTATGATGAGTCAAGCTATACCTGCATTCCCTCATATGCCTACATGGCATACACAAGGAAAACTTTGCTTTACTATATTCATATGGCTGGCAGAATGAACTGTGTGAAGCTTTGAGGAAAGAGACAGTACCTAGTGAACATTATTGTAATTAAAAGCATGGAGGTGACTTCGTTAAACTTTGTTTCACAGGTAACTGGACATACATGGCACTGTGGCAAAATTATTGTGACTGATTTGAGATCTTACAAAAATGTTTTTGTAGGATTGGAATGTCTTTACGCTTTTTTCATAGATATCTGTGATCAGTGTTGATGCAATATAATGTGTTTGGAATTAATTGTACTATTTTAAATTTGATGTGTGGTTGACCATGCATCGTGGTTCAATGTGGAATAAGAAACCAACTAGATGTCACTTAGTATTATATTTATTTCTCCTTTATAAGTTGCTCGTTATAAGTTGCTCAACATGTTTCGGGCCACCTTGTGCCCATCTTCAGGAGCTGACGACTTAGTGGTATTTTTTCACGTGTGGTGTAGTGCCGTGGCTGTGTAGGTGGTCAGATCCAGTTGGCTGGTTGTAGAAGTACGTAGCACAACTATAGTTGTGCTACGTACTTCCCAATGGACACACAACCACACATGAAAAAATACCACTAAGTCGTCAGCTCCTGAAGATGGGCGCAAGGTGGCCCAAAACATGTTGAGCAACTTATAAAGAGCAACTTATAAAGAAGAAATAAATATAATACTAAGTGACATCTAGTTATTTTTAATTTATTTTTAATTTTTATGTTTACTTACTCTGTTGTTTACCTTTTCACAGATGAACCATGGAAGTTTAATTTTGAAGTTAAGTTCTATCCTCCAGACCCTGCTCAGCTTCAGGAAGATATTACTAGGTTTGTAATAAGTTGCATTAGCAGCATTCATTAAATCATCAGATCAGTTCATTACAGAATGCAGGAGTTCGATTTATTATGGAATTTATTTATCTTTATATAAGTTTTATAAGCTGTACACCTGTTTGTATTAAGGGTATAGCAAAGAACAACCATAATATTGCTTAAAACTTACAAACCGCGGTGGCCTTATAGCTGGCAGTAACCATACCTTGTGGTGTGAAGTTTTAAGGCTAAAACTTCACTTATTGTGGTTACCACTCATCTATCTGCATTTTTTTTTTACTTGTACCAAAGTGTGGTGGCTAAATGTACAGGGTGATTCAAAAAGATAGACTCAATTGAACAGTTAACAGCGCTCAACACACGTGAGACAGTTGGTTGCGGTATTCCAAGTTCTCTGCTCGCTCTGCGGGTTGACTTGCATGGGCTACACTCAAAACTCTCTTTAATTCATCTCACGTTCCCCTCTGATACACGTGGTCGGCCGGAGCTTTTGCCTTTACACAGACAGCGTATTTTCTCAAACTGGTGATTCCAACGACAAATGCTGTTCTTCGTTGGAGGTTGAATATTGAAACGAAGATGAAACGCGCGCTGCACAGCAGTCGCCAACTCGGTTTTAATGAACTCACGAACGCAAAAATCTTGTGTTGCATATTAGCCATTTTGCTCTCAACTGATGTTGCTGCACGGCTGTGCGCTAGGCAAGCGCTCTAGCAGTGCTATTTGAAAATTTAGGACCTCCTCTTCCAAATGTTATGTAGATCATTCACATACCATGTATAGTTCAGGAAATACAGACGTACAAAATTGAGTCCATCTTTTTAAATCACGCTGTATTTCCTGGTGCATGCAACACCATTATTCAACCCTGAAGCAAATATTCCCAAGAGTGTAGTGATGAATTAATAGTAATGGTAGTAGCAGCAGCAACGGCAGAGGTGGTGTTGACAGTTGTAGTGAATTAGGTACATTTTGTGCATTTCTTGAATTATTTTGGTAATTCAGATTTACAACATGTACATAGATCTACAACATGTACATAGATCTGTCCCCATCCCTTGTGTGGAAGAATTATATTGCTGATCATAACTTATTGGCACTTTTGTTTCAGGTACCAACTGTGTTTGCAGATAAGAAATGACATTTTAATGGGCAAGTAAGTTATTTTTTATATATATATACACACACACATTTCACTCATGAATGAGCCACTCTTCATAACCCACACAATTCATCAAACTGAGATTCCTACATTACTAGACAGTTGAGTTACAAACACACCTTCTTTCAGACATGGAGATATAAATCTCGTACTATAAAATAAATAGACATAACTTTTCTATTACACGTATATTACTTTAAAATATTTTAGAGCATTTTCACTAGTTAGGTGTCATTTCACCATTTCTGTCTCCTTGTTTCACTCAATTTTATACTTTTATTTGTGGTAATTAATACTTGTATTTAGGTTACAGATATTGGCATCCAACTTGTGAGAATACATAATTGTGTTGAGTATTTAATCCATAACATAACAGATCATAGCTGATAAAAATGGAATTGAGATAACTGAAGTGTGAAGAATTAGTCTTATCACAGATGTCGATCTGAGTACATAATTGAGCCGCAGTTGATCTTTCAGACTGAAATGCTGACAACATTAAGTGTACTCATATATTTAAATTGGAAGTTCTGCAGTGTAAGAGCTGTGTTCTCGTTGCAGGCTTCCATGTTCATTTGTAACACATGCGCTGCTTGGTTCGTACCTTGTTCAGTCAGAGATTGGTGATTATGACGCAGATGAGCATGGCCGTAATTACCTCAAGGACTTCCGATTTGCTCCCAACCAAACTCCTGGGCTCGAAGAGAAGGTCATGGACCTTCACAGGACCCACAAGTAAGTTAAGAACATTGTTAAGTGTAAATGTGCTGTTCAAGTATATTAACAAACTAGGATATTGCTCTCACCCACTTGTGTTGTTAGCCTGTGAAGGTGTGAGATGTGTATAATTAAGTGGGGTGGAATGAGATGCCTTGACTGTTGAGTGTTGAAGTTGTGTTTAAGGGAGAGGGACAGCTTGTTTTCTTTGGGGGGGGGGTTTGGATAGTTGGTGGGTTGCAAATTCATTATCACACTGTTGCCAGATCAGGGTTCTTGAACTCTCAAATCTAAAGAGAGAGAGAGAGAGAAAATGCAGAACAAGGGCATTAAAAAAAAGGATGTGTAGTGCACATGGAGGGAGTTCAGAAATGCATACAGAATTTTAATTGATGTCTTGGAGCCAAGAGCTGAAAGAACATGGGTGATGTAGGTGCATTTTTTTATTTTTCATTTATTTAGTGATGCAGTCAGTCTCATATTGTATGACATAATAGGATGATTAGGGAGTAATGGATCAGAAAGGGTGTGCAAGGATGTGTTTATGACTTAATTTCATTTGCTGTTGGTGTGGTGGTACAGGACAATGGAAACCCACAGAATACCAATCTTAAGGTTGATATTTGAACCCAGGACATCCAGGATGCAAAACAAAATGCTACGCTCTCAACTGCTGTGATTAGTTTAATCGGGTTAGGCAGGATGATTATGTGAAGAGCATTGTTAATGAAATTTGTTGTGAGAATGCGAATTTGATTGAGCTTGCTAAGTATATGGTTTTTGTTTTTCTGTTTGCATTTTCAGGGGACAAACGCCAGCAGAAGCAGAACTTCATTACCTTGAAAATGCCAAGAAACTGGCAATGTATGGTGTTGACTTGCATCCAGCAAAAGACTCAGAAGGTGTTGATATCATGTTGGGTGTTTGTGCCTCTGGTTTACTTGTGTATAGGGACAGGTTAGTTTCCAAGACTACAGTAATTTTATGCCATTGTTTCCTAAATTGTGTGCAGCAGGCAATTTATCTTCTAAAAGATAAATATTTCTGCTTCACGATTTCTTTATGAATGCCAAGCAGGAAGTAAATTTACATAACAGTTATAAATCTGAAAATGAAGCAAGTGGTCATTTAAATTGGACTTCTGGTCAAAGAGCTAGGAAATCAAAAATTTTCAGCCCGTTTTGCCTGAAAAGGGAAGGAAGTAGGCATTGCAGTTATCTTGTTCTCTGTGTGCGCTCTCAACTCTTGAACCACTTGACTGAGTTATATGTATGTTAATATGGTATTAACATTATGCCGTTGGAGCCAATCCCACCACATTTGTAATTTCATACTGTCAGTTACAACAACGTGGTGGATGCATGAGTATATGCAGTGGCAAGCAGCCATAAAAATTACATACATTCTCCTCAGGAAAAACTGGAACAAGGGGGAGAAACTGTGTGCAGTTCTTATCCTGGTCAGGGACAGAAAGTGTTCAGGTACTAGTGTAAAGGAAGATTATAGAGTGCTTGTACCACTGTTGCTGAGATACAAGGAAAATGTCAGCTACCGAGTGTGAATTTTTGTGTACAAGTTCATTGTGTTAAAATATTGACTGTCAGATAGGCTGGGCTTTTTTTTATTAGTAATTGCTGGAAAATTTTATTTTGGAAAAATGTTAGCATAGTTTATATAGATACATAACACAAGGAAAATAAGGTCACAGACAAAGTGTACAGCTAAATGACATTGATTAAATCATGGAATAGTTGCAGTGAATGGGTGTACAATAGGAATGTAAGCTTTGTGACTTGTGCCGTGAACATTTTGTTCTTAAATATGGAAATTGAAAGCAAATACACATTAAGTTACTGCATACAGACTTACATTAGATATTAGTAAAATGTCTTGGGAATGCTTGTGTCTCCCATTCACGCTCTTTCTGACAGCCCAGGCCAGTTGATGTATTCCTGGCATTAGATGCAGCAGTTCCTAATCCTTCAGATGGCTATAGATGAGGAGAGGCCCGGCTTTCATATTTGTGATAGGTGGACGTATAAATTGTGGAAGTCTGAAAACATTCAGAAAGTTGGTTTGAAAGGAGTGTGTTATAAAAGTTACACACCTAATGATAGAGGTGCTGCAAGGATGCCATTTTGCGAGTGCATATAATGTTTTGGGCTCTGCAGTTAAAAGGTTAATAATGCGTGTCTGTTTACACGCACGCACGCCAGTGTGCAGTGCACGGAGTATATAGTATATATAGGATGATTCTGAACCACACACTTAAAATAAAAATACTGTTTTACTCTTATAATTATGATAAAAAGTTCCTGTACCTACAAGCATCTGAAGTAGTGGCCTGATACGTGTTTCACTTCATCAAAGACCACAGGCAGAAAAGAAACCGCTGACTCTCTGAAAGCATAGAGAATTTGTCTTCTTATGTCCTATTGAATTTTCGGAAGGAAGAACGGGTATGAAGACTTAACCTTTTGGCACCGGATTTTTTTTTTTTTTTTAATTTTAGCACACACTGTATATAAAATGTGAATAAAACAGGAACCAAATATGTTAGAATTATGAAACAAACTGCATTTTGAAGGGAAAAAAATGGAGAGTATATACCATGTTTAAAATATTCAGTACCTGTATTTGTTGAATAAATATATAAAATGCAATGTTTGGAGGTTATCGGTGCGGTACGACCACTATAGTGGTCGCTAGGCATCAAAGGGTTAAGGCATTCACATTCTTTTATGTGCTTTACAGATTTGGATATTCCTTGAAACACTTAGAAATTAAAATGAATTTAATTTTTTGACATTTAAAAATGTTTATGTTTCCATAGGTTACGTATCAACAGGTTTGCATGGCCAAAAATATTAAAGATTTCATATAAACGACATAATTTCTACATCAAAATTCGTCCTGGTGAATTTGAGCAATATGAGTCGACAATTGGCTTCAAGTTGGCAAACCATAGAGCAGCAAAGAAACTGTGGAAAGTTTCAGTAGAACATCACACATTCTTCAGGTATGTTGATATTATGAATACTGTGTATGACAGATTTACTCATGTAGTTGCTGTATGTGTACAGGATCAACCCGTTGACAAAACTTTTAAAATCCGCTGCTGTTAAGTAGAAGAGTTTATATTCCGTATTTCATAATAATTCTAGATTAATGACACCTGAACCAACACAGAAAGCAGGATTGTTTCCTCGGTTTGGCTCCAAGTTCAGATACTCAGGACGAACTCATTATGAGACCAAGAAGTCACTGATCGAACGACCCGCTCCTCGCTTTGAGCGCAGTCTTAGTGGGAGAGGTCTCACCTCACGAAGCATGGATGGTGAGTTATTGCATTGTAAGATTTGTCATGATATGCAAATAGAGGCAAGCATTAGAAGTTTTTACTTCATTTTGATTCAGTTTGAATTTTAAAACATTGAGAGGCTTCTAGTTTGTGGCAAATGTTTGTGAGATTTGAACAGTGTCTCCCTGCTTTTTCCTGGCACAGACCCAGCCATAGAATGCTGTGATTATAGGCATTGTAATTATTTGAGTGAGATGTCAGGTTCTTGTGTTGTTGTCCGTGAAGACTGCTGTCTGCTGGAATATGAGACTAGCCTGGTATGTACTGATGTACTGACATTTGGAAGGAGCCTGCTAGACTACCTGACATCCATCCTAAAATTCAGTATACTTGACAGTTGCTTGAGAATTCATATGGGTATCAGTTTGTTATAATACAATTCAGTTCAGTAGCAGCTGTTTGTCATATAATTCAGTTTAATTGCAACTGTTTAACATATAATTGAGTTTAGTAGGAGTTCTTATAATATAGTTCAGTTTCAGGCAGATTCCCTAGTTTCAATTGTAACTTTTAGGGTGAACCTAACAACTGGTTCTGTAAATACAATGTATTGTCTCTAATCTTAAGTAGGTGTTTCCACCCTCAGAATACTCATCTTTTGAGGATTTATGTCTTCTGGAATGTGGTGCAGTGTTGTGTGAGAGGTTCCCAGTGTTTTGAAGGCAATATTGCCATTTTCTTCACAGCAAGCAGCTGAAGTTTTGCCTTTGTACCTCTTATTACATTCGTCTGCATGCCTTTAAGCAGGGATTTGCAACCTCCATCCCACTGATATATTTTGTGCTGTGTGTGTATGTTTGTAATATTGTATCATTATAATCAATAATAACCATTGCCTAAATTAACTATTCAGTTTTTGATAGTACTTGATATAAATATCAAATTGAGAAATATATTGTATGTTACACATACCATGCATATTCTTACTTTCACTCTGTCAACCAACAGATGCAGTCAATAAAACATAATAAAGTATAATTTGCAATATACAATTCATGACAAGTATCAGATTCCTATATGTTTTGGCACCAGAGTGCCATCCTCAGGGAGGCTGCTGGAACAAATGAAGATGAGTCCAAGGGCGATCAGTACCTACATGAACTTGTTGGACTTGAATTCTTTTGAATTCTTTGAATAGTTCCTGTATATATAGAGTATTATATCCTGACACAAGTTACACTGCACACATTGTCTGTACCTTACCCTGACATGGGTTACTCCACATGCATTAGCTGGATGAAGTCCTTTTGGATCATATATTACTACATATATTTGTGTACACAGCCCAGTAAGTATAACAGCAATAAATGTGTAATAGAGGAGGCTTATGTTTGTGTGATATTAGTGTTACAGCAATGTGGATGTGTAATTTGAGTTTTAACATTTTGAGACATTTAAATTTTATGGTGGAAGTGTGGGCGTTTAGTGCCTGAAATACTTGTTGGACTTTCAAGCCCGTGTTGCTGAGAAACTGCCTGATGATGGCACCTTGTTGTCAAAACATGTAGGAGTTGGCACCTGGTATGAAGTGTGTTTTTTTTTTTTCTATTTTATTGTAATGTAAGTAGTGCATTTTGTTGGTTTTTAAAAATATGGAATTAAATGAATACTATTTCATGTGCATGATTTTTCTGTCAGGAACTTCAGACAGTAAGCTTCCACAGCTGGGCAGTATATGAACAGGATCAAGATTTGTGGAACATTAACGGTGAAACTAAGGATGCCAATGAAAAGAATAATTACACCTTGGATTTTTAGATTGTCTCCTCTCAGTATTTCCAGTTAGGAAGGCTATTAAAGTGATATGGATGTACACCAGAAAATTGTTGGTGTTACTGATTTAATTGCAGCTCTCGCTGGTCCAAGGGAGGCAGAAGAAGACTTCAACAAGAGACATACGATGTCACACCCTCCAGAACACATTCCAGACATGGAACACATTGATGAGAAGGCAAAACCAGTTAAAGAACCCAAGAAGAAAGAAGAGAAGCTTAAGGAGAAGGTAATTAATTAGATTTTTTTTTATATCATTGGAAGGGGTTTTTATTTGTACTGTTTTATTTCCAGGTACATGCTGTGAATGAGTTTGTTTTATACTACTGATTCTTTTCTACTAATGCCTTATGTGGTTTTGAAGGTAGTACTTCTGGGCAGTTAAGTGAGGTCTTACAATTTAATTCTTGTTACTGCTGTTTTACACCATTGACAGAAGCATTAGTAGTAGTCTGTGTTTTGAACTGTGCAGATGTAGCCTGCATTTCTTATATCATGCTGATGTATTAAAATTCCCCTCTCTTGAGTACCAACTTCCATTCTGGGAAAAGAAATAGACACATGATGTTGGATCTGGGGAGTGTGAAGGATGAGTGAGTGACAGAATCGTGCCATCATTTGGCAGAAATTCCTGCATTGTCCAAGCAGTGAGCAGGACAGTTGTCATGGTGGAGAAACCAATTCCCAGGGCACCACTTCTCAGGTTGCTGTGTCCGCACATCTTCCTGTAGATGTGTTAGATGACTTGCATAAAATTGGTGGTTCACAGTATGCCCCTTTGGAACAAAGTTCCATAATTTGTGCCACATTTCCATATGTTGTGCTGCTAGGCAGTTTTCCTGAATATACAGCATCCACGACAGACACCACTCCACTTTCTAACTTTGAAAACAAAAACAGACACTGATGTCTTCTTATTGTTTCCTCTTTTAAAGGAAGTGCTGATGTCTCACAGACATCTATAGCAGTTTGCCCTAATTTGAAGGAGAAGTCGATACACGTGTACTGTTGTTTCAAATGTGCTGTTTTCTGAAGGAGCGGAATTGTAGAGGTCACAAATGCATTGTGACACTTCACAAGGTATAACACATTCCAGAACTTGTAAATCAACAGGCAATGATTTCAAGTTTCTACTGTTTTCCACCTGCCACACGAGTCCTGTACTAAGTGTAGTAGTATTACATTTGGACCAGTCTGGGGAGTTCACAACCACACATGTTGGCAGGGCGTTCTTAGCATAAAGCACAGTATCATCATCCTGTTTTGTTTGTCAAATCTTTATCGGTTATAATGTCCAAGTAACACGGGTATGAATATCATGTATTCATTACATTTACTGCAGAATGTTTTTGCCTACTTACATGACTATCTACAGGTAGTCATATGACAACCTGTAAATGGCCATGTGTTAAGTCGGCCAAAATGTGTAATGAATACACGATATTCATGTTGTCATGTTAGTAGGTCCCTGTAACTGATGTAAAGTGTGAAGTACTATACTATTACCTTATGCACATCGTCATATTTCTGGAAATGTGTTTTCCTTAGTATAAATGTCTCATTGAAAACGCTTGTTTATTGTGCCAGTTTGATTATAGGAAGTGTATGTGGTCTTCCTGATGTGTCATTCATTCAATTTTGTACGAACTGGTAGGTTACAAAAGTTTAGTTCCCTTCTATGTAATGATGTGGGCCCCACTTGTGAAAGTTATTGCGCTGTTTGTTAGATCTTACGCAGTGACTAGCATCTCTGCAGGACTGAAACAACTTCTTGGGATATGTTATGATCCCAAATATGGCATCAGTGATGTCTAATCCAAAATCTGCATTCTGAACTCAATTCTGCCAAAAACTGAAGATATAAGACAGTCTCTTCTATTGCGTAGCAGGATTGACATTGATAGTGGCTCATTGTGTTACTGGAGATGTATGAACACTTCAAATTTTAAATTGTGTAGAAACTCCACGTTTCATGCAATTTTGTTTAAAGTTTAAAAGGAAAGCCAGCATAGTAAATCAAAACAAAGGGAAGGTTTTTGAATTTTAAACGAGTAGTTTGAATTTGAGTTCGAGAATTGGTGTTCATATGTCTCTGTTGTATTTGTTTGCAGGTATCAAAAATTTTATATTCAGGTAGTTTGAGAGATTTGCCATGAGTGAGCTTAGTCACCTCCTTGCTGGCTACTAACAAACTAACAGTAATAGTTACCATGAGACAATATGTAGTAGCGTTGGAAAACATACGACAGATTTTTCAGAACAGCGGTTCTGCATGCCATCTAGTGCGATCTGGATGCCAGTTTAAATGTTAGGCTAGTAGGTATTCTATTTGAATGTGTTTAGACTCAGCTTCTGAAGTGAAATGTAGTAATCACCACTGGTAATGATAATCATGATGTCATATTTCTTATTAGAAGTTATTTTTAGTGTTGGGTACTCAAACTGAGAAGACTGTTTTGTCATATTTGTTATTTATATGTGTGACCATATTTGTGGTACAGCAGCTGTCCTAGAACTGAACATTGTGATGTGGTGACTCATTGCTTTCTTATACTGGAAGCATAAACTTGTGGACAATTGATTTCTTCAGGTTGTGGCATGTTGAATTGTAGAAATAGACAATGATATCACATGTAAAATAAAATTATTTATTCTATTTCCACCAAAGTATGAATGGGCTCTGTAATGAGCCTACAACAGTTAATGTGGCTCGAGTACCTTTACGGGTATTTTTGTATGGTGGTGGTCTTTAGGCATGCTTGCATACTCACGAAAAGCACCTGTCAGTCTCATCAGGTCTGGCCATCTGTCCGTGTGTATCATCTTGCACTCATGGGATGGATTTTTGTGAAACTTTATGTTGGAGACTTTCATTAAGATCTGTTGAGAAACTCAAAATTTGGTTACAATCGGACATACATATCAGGTACCGTAAATTAAGATCTGAGTACTTTTCATTGTTTATGGTAACGTTAAATTGCTATAAAGCGCTGTGTTCGAGTGAAATAGTATGGGGGTGTTAGGCTAGAAAAGGCAGTGTAAACGTTACATGAGCATGTCACAGTATATTGTTTTCCTTTTCATGATTTGATACATTATAAATTCAATAAATATGGTTCTGATGGTGTGTTTTCGTAACTGGTTTTAGTGGGAAGCTCAACTAAGTTAACTCAGAGTATGACAAATACAAAGATTGTTATTTCAAATTGTGTATTTAAAGAAATGCATCATTATTGATGTTATATGCATATCTTTGTAGATGTGCATTAATTGAAAAATTCAGTTTGTGCTTCCATTATAATGTCACTGCTTACAGCATTTGGTACGTCACCACTATGGAGGTTTGAAACACATCTTTAAAGTAATCTGTTTAAAAAACAGGAAAATTGCTGTCTTGTTTGTCAGTACACTTCACTGGGGACACAACAGCATGCACTGCGTTAAAGAAGATAATTGTTTTATATTATACAATGAAGAATGTAAAGATTGGTTACATAGCAATACACTGTGTTTCCTACACACATATTGTCTCATGTTAACTGGTCAAAATGGTGTGTGTGCTGGCCTCAGTTGATGCGCAAACCAAGTACGGGCACAACATCTGCAAGTTCATCAAGCTCTATGGAAGGGGAATATGAGGCACAGGGGCGGGAAGAGGCTCAGCAGCAGGCAGATGGCAGTGAGTCTGAAGGCCCAGGAGGCGAAGCAAAACCCAAGGTAGTCCATACATGTCGTCCATGTGTGGATATTGCTTCATACCACGGCATCAGCTTGATGGTTTTCTTTGTGTTGTCTTCAGTTTTATTTGGAATGTGTAGTCTAGTCCATGTGTCCAGCACTGCCATTTACTTGAAAGTTTGTAAATACTTTTATTATTGATATCTCAGTTTTGCAATTTGGAATTTACCATTAGCGTTTATTCAGAAGAATGTGAAGAAATTTTAGACCTGTCCAGAATGAAGTTACACTACATGTTGTGTTTGATTTAGCAAGGTGCATCCTTGTGAATTGGCACTGTTCACTTGTCTTGGTCTTGTGTTATTATGGGTACAGAGCACTTTCCTTTGTTTTTCTCAACTTGCTCACATTGTGGTGAATTGTGTGGCCAATATTAGCACCAGAAATTTATAATGTAGGGCAGTAATGAGCATCTTTATACACAAGGGGCAATTTAAAATCTCCAATATTAATATAATTTTTTAAATATAACTTTATATTAAAGAGTGTCTATTAAAGTCACTGAGAAGCTTGCCACTGTGTCTTTGATACATTTTCAGTCTGGATATTTGTGAGAAGTAGCAACTCAGATGGAGCTTTCTGATCTTTCATTATTTAGTGCAGTTGCAGGTTTACTCTTCTCCTCTTTCATTTCTTAACAGAACAATTTACAAACTTCCAGAAGTATTTTACATTCACTGTGCGTGGTCACCAAGCACTGGTAACTTTTCACTAGGTTGCTGTATTTCATACCGGAATGACAAATATGTTACTGTTAAAATATAAAAATTTATCCCATTTGAAATTCATCTGGAACAGTTTCAGCATTAACATCAAATGACATTTGAAGGGTAACTGACCTTATATTTTCATGTACCTTGAAAAGAGAAATTGAATACTTTTTGATGAAGCTGAATTTGTTTTGTGTATTTCTTAACATCACTGGGCTTTACAATTTTTGGTATCTGACAATTATTTGAGCGTGTGTAGTTCTTACAATTGATGCTTCTTCTTGAAAGCCATTATTTCATCAAACTTTTCATGCTAGATAACTTAGTACATGTAAGTTGATATTTATTTCATTCATGTGTTCAGTGCCGTAAGTTCAAAATGCAAAATCGCACGTGTAGTTGTGATCAGAAGGCTCAAAGATTTTGTCCTTTATTTCCAGATATAATTCAGTTTCTGACGTGAGTCATAAATGTCTTTAAGCCTCCAGTCACAACTCCACTAGCAAATTTCCGCATAGTAGAAAACATCCCTGTACTCATATTACACATCATGCCTAATATCTTGAAATTTTTAAGTCACAGTCCATTTTTCTTATTTACCTCATTGGTATGAGTGAAGACACAACAGTATTCATTCCACTCATGTTTGGTACAGCATCTGTCACCAGTTTCGCTAGTTTCTGCACTGGGATATCCAGACTGCAGCACTCTCTTGCCTCTTGCACATAAATCTGCAACTGTAGTCACCTGTCTCATTGGCATAAAGACAGTCTGTCATTTATATTGCACTGCATGTTGACTCCACAAACAAAACCAGCAAGTTGCACTGTGTCTCTAACATCAATGTGTCTGTCCCTTGCTGCAGAAAACCGCTGAAAATTTTGGTCTTCAATGTTTAAGCTTTCTTCAGCGTTTTTTAAAGTTCCTCCGTCCTCTTGAGTGTTTAGGCTTTTGCAGGGATACAGTTGGGGTCTTCATTTTTCTGGCACATCTCTAGATGATTGGTTTTGTATACATTGGGCATTTCATGGGTGAAAATGAGACAACTACACTCTCTCAAAATGTCAGGCACCAATCAGTCAGTGCTACAGAGCCATATTCCAGAAGATTGAAGTTCTCAGTTCTTCTTCCACCATTGAAACTGGCTAAAATGAAAGAAAAATGAATTGGGGGGGAGAAAAGGATTTCTAAGTGTCAAGTGGTCCTTTGTCACCATATGTTGTGTTTGAAAGAAATTCTTCAATTTTTGGTTGGTTGATCTGGGATTGAATGTTTTCATATTGAGGTATTAACCTTTTGGAAATGGAAGAGCTGTTGATTTATCAAAGCATTTTCTACTGGGAAACACTGGTTAGAATGGATAAGGTTTATTTATTACAATGCTTTTAAAATGTATGCCTTCGGGAGTGTTTTTTGTGGTAAGTTTTCTTCTCTGTCTACAAGCAGGCCTGCTTGGTCCTCACTGTTGTGAAAGTTCTGTCCAGAACTTGTCTTTGGATTTTTAAGTAAGGAAGCTAAAATGCTGTTTGTCTTTATATATGGTGTTCAACATATGGGCTAGCAGGACACAAGATCTTTTTGTTATATTCTTCTAGCTTTTTTCTTGTGTTTTTAATGTTTCTTGTTTTATTTGAGGGAGTGGGGGACAAGCATTGTTTTGTTGGAAGCTTCTTGCTGTATACTTGCCCTTTGCCTTGTTTATGTAAGTGTTGTTTGACATGTAATTTTGTAATTTTTTTGCTCATTTATATTTCACATTAGCTCACTGGCTTTCTTTTCACAGGGTAGGTACATATTTGCTGAATAGTTAACTGTTTCTCTTCCAGGTTGCTGGGTTAGTTTTGTAAATGGTGATAACATAGGAATAATGGTTTATTTTGATGTTCTTTGTGGTTTGAGATTAGTTTGCATAGAATGTTAACCTTTTGGCGCCTAACAACGACTATAGTGGTCGTACCACACCGCTAACCTCTAAATGTTGCATTTTATATATTTATTCAACAAATATAAGTACTGAATATTTTAAACATGGTATATACTTTCCGTTTTTTCCTCTTCAAAATGCAGTTTGTTTCATAATTCTAATGGATTTGGTTCCTGTTTTATTCACATTTTATATACAGGATGTGCTAAAATTTAAAAAAAATAATTCCAGCGCCAAAAGGTTAATTAAATTTTTCTGCTGTTCATGATAGCCAAACAGTATGAAGAGTGTAGCATTTTGTTGCAGGTATTTTAGTAGCAGCTCAAATGTAGGGGATGTTTATTTATTTGGTTGTGCTGTAGTTTATGCAGGGAACTTACATTCAGACTTTGAAGGGACTGTTAAAGAATAAACTTTCAGTGAAACAGTAGTTGTGTCAAATACGTAGAGTACACAGCATGTAGAACTTATAACCATATTTAGATACGAAGCCGTGTGTTGTAGACTTTATAGTCATTAGCAACTTCCACATGTGTAATTTTATTTGTTGTCTGTACCTTTGGCAAACATTACGTTCCTGTCATTGTCTTTAATAAGCAGGGTTTAAACCATTTAAGGACCACTTGTTTTTATGGAATGAACAGTTTTCACTGATGAATTAAAATTATTATATATGTTTCTGCTTCTTGTTTAAACAGCCTTTAAATAAGAGTAATAAACTGAATCCATAATATGAGAATATAACACTGTATTGAGGATGCACAAGAGGAGTGCTGTTGACTGTGGTTAGTAACATTGCTGAAGGCTTCCCTCTTACTGCCTGCTTGTGTTTTCCCCAACCTCCTCTTACATATGCCATCCAGCCCAGAGTGTTTATTACTAGCAAAGTTACCACCACCAGTAAACAGAATGATTTGACAGCTGGCAAGGAATAAAGAGAAGAGCAACAGCCCGGGGTGATTGATCTGGCTCAGGATAAGTACTGGTGGCAGGCTGTTTTAAACATGGTAACGAACTTTTGGGTTGCATGAAATGCAGGGAATTTCTTGACTAGCTGAAAATCACTTAACTTCTCAAGAAGGACTCTTCTGTATGGAGTCCAGGGTACATGGAGGCAATCAATGACACTTTTGTCCCTGGCTCGTAATAGTTGCTGGTAAAGCTATGCAAGTGATTGAGTAAAATGGTTTGTTGCTTGAACACTTACAGAACTTTTTTATGTTTCCAATAGAAACCTGTGGGTGGAGTAGCAGTGCTGCCACCAGGAGCATTGAATTTTGGCAAGTCTAAAAAGAAAGATAAGGACAAAGATAAAGACAAGGCTAAAGATGCTGAAAAGGATCTTCAGGAGGAGAAGGAAAATCGAAATGAATTGAATAATGAAAATGAAGCTGGGTTGATTAATGATGACTCTGTAATCAATACTTCAGCAGAAGAGAAGTCTCCGCTAGGGAAGAAGGACAAGAAAGACAAGAAAGAGAAAGACAAAAAGGAGAAGAAAGAAAAGAAGGAGAAAGATAAAGAAAAGAAAGAAATGGAAAAGGAGAAAAAAGAGAAAGAGAAAAAGGAGAAGGATAAAGAAAAGGACAAAGACAAGATTAAAGAGAAGGATAAGGAAAAGGAGAAAGACAAGATTAAAGAGAAGGATAAGGAAAAGGAGAAAGAGAAAGACAAAGATAAGGAGAAAGACAAAGATAAGGAGAAGGAGAAAGATAAGGAGAAGGAGAAAGATAAGGAGGAGAAGAAGGAGAAATCCAAAGTTAAGGTAGGAAGTACTACATTTGTAGCTTTCACACATTTACTGTACTGTATGTTGTGTTAATTTATTTTGTTCTTGTATTGTACTTGCCTATTCCAAGAGGACGTCCTGTAAAACAATCTAACCTTCCTCAGTTTTGTGGCATTCTGATTGTGATATATCACACCTAGAACCACACAACACTTAAGCTATCATCCCGTTTTTCCTGGGGGAAACAAAAAAGTTAGGGACAGAGATCAACAAAGTATTGTTCTCAGCCCTGGGTGAATAGGTGGCTGGGTGGTTTAAAGTCTGCAGGCCGAGAACTTGAAAATTTTAAACTGTTTATCGGCACTCTTCCTTTTCCTCAGATTGGTTTAGGACCATCGGTCCCAAAACAGTCCTTATTTGGTCACATTTGAAGAAGCTTGCTCCCCAGATAGTATGATCTGTACCAGAGGCTGCAACTACAGTTTTATGTACTCCTGATGATGGATGCCTGAAACATGTAGAGTAATTTAGGAGTAAATAAATATCTGTATGCTTCTTGTTTTCAAGCTTTCGCCGTGTTCTAAATGTAATTTGTTCCTTTTTGGGTAATTCCCCGGCGTCTAAGTTCTAACTGCTGACGTTTCGCTACTCACTGTCGGTTCCATCTTCATAGGCAGGTGAATGAAGTATGTCAGTGGATGGATTGTGTGGGGTATTTGTACCTAATTGAGTTGCAGTGGGGAAGTGGCAGAGCCAATAGGAAGTAGTGTGCCCGTATAGGCACACTACTTCCTATTGGCTCTG
>Ga0123357_10003352_pt1 | contig 18332 bp, 17 predicted proteins | sample TergutEmb28metaG_FD_89873 | JGI IMG/M metagenome (GOLD analysis project Ga0123357, IMG submission 89873) | Embiratermes neotenicus P4 segment gut microbial communities from Petit-Saut dam, French Guiana - Emb289 P4 | ecosystem: Host-associated > Arthropoda: Insects > Digestive system > Gut ... | reverse complement strand
TACGCAAACTCTCAATATCGCCTGTTGCGTTTATGCGATTTATCCAATTACTTACTGTTCGTGGCGAGTTACCAAACAAGGCTCCTATACTGTCACAACTCTCATCTTCTTTTTCCGAAAATAGCAATACCCCATGAAGTCTGTGAATGAATCTGGCTTCTTCATTTCCCACAAAATAATCTTGAATTTTCTTTTTGATTCCTTCCTTGTCTTTTATAACTAATCTTTTCATACCTTTTTTGATGCAAAGATAGAATTTATTTTTATTATACGCAAATAGTTTAGGCGGTTATTATATATAGAAGTAACAGAAGACAACATTGTTCTTTTGTATGTTTACGATAAATCAGAAATGGAAAATGTTCAAACCGCATTTATAGAACAAATTTTAAACCTTTATTACAACAAATAATTAACATATTTTGATTCTGTTTAAAACAATAAACAAGCCGTGCGCTTGTCACACACGTCGTTAAATGCCAAAGCGCTACGCACTTAAAAAAACAGAAGGCAAGCCTGCAATAACAGAGAAATAGAAGTGAGGTTGCATTTGTTTAAAATTAAAATACTTTTTAGTACGCCACCATTTGTTGAAATAGAAAAAACAATTAACTTTGCACAAATAATATTTTTATTTTAAAATTGACAAACAAACAACGTTACGAAATATTTTGTGACCAACATCCTGACATTCCGCTCTTTATGCAAGCATGGTGGCTCAATGTTGTGTGCATTGAGGGCAAAACATGGGACATTCTTTTGTGTGAAGAAAACGGTAAAATTGTAGGAGCAATGCCTTACCATTTATTAAAAAAATGGGGATTTAAAATCATCATTCAGCCGCAATTAACGCAATATAACGGTATGTGGATTGACTATCCAAAAGATATTAAATTGACTAAACGTTATTCTTTTGAAAAAAAAGTGACTGATAATTTGATTGACCAACTCGAAAAATTGAATGTATCTTATTATTCGCAGAATTTCCATCATTCATTTACTAATTGGCAGCCGTTATATTGGCGCGGGTTTAAGCAAACTACGAGATATACGTATATTTTGAAAAATATTGCCGATATTGATATGATTTTTGACAATATTCACCCACGATACAGACAAAAACTCAGAAAAAACGAAAAAGAATTCTTTGTGGATTACAATCTTGCTCCCGAAGATTTTTATCATTTTCACAAAGAATCGTTAACTGAAAAAAAGGACAGAATTGTTTATTCAGAGCAATTTTTTTTGTCAATTTTTCGAGCGGCAACTGAACGAAAACAGGGTAAGATAATTGCCATACGCAATAAAAACAATGATTTACTTTCTGCTCTTTTTTTTGTTTGGGATACGAATTGCGGTTACAATCTGATTACAGCACGAAAAATTGATGATGGCTCAAACGATACCTCGATTTTTATGATTTGGGAGGCAATTAAATATCTTATTGACAAGGCTGAAAATTATGATTTTGAGGGCAGCATGATAGAGGGAGTTGCCAATGTAAACCAGCAATTTGGTGCGGAACAGGTGCCATATTTTTGCATTTCAAAAAATTATTCAAAGTTATTTTCAATTTTAAAATTTGTAAAAAATGCAGCAAATTGACAAAAATACTTTTTTTAAAATAACACAAAACTTTGATTATGTGCCTTTTACTCAAAGCGAAGGTTGGTGGGCGATGCATTCAATCAAAGGCGAAAACCGTTTTATGTTTTTTGTTGATAATCTTGAAAATCCACAAATGGCGTGTATGGGACGTACAATGCGGAAATTTTGGTTGAAAATGTTACAAATTGAAGGTGAATGTTTGTTGAATGAAAAAAATATCGATAGCAAAAAAATTAGAGAATTTTACAAAGAAATTACACAAACAAATTTTGATATAATTGAAACAAATTCATCATTGCCTTATAATGCTTTGTATGAAATTGGAATAAGAGAAGCGGGTTATCTTCGTCCTGTGGGAATGTTTTCAACTCAACTGTCGAGTTATATTTATTTACAGCAAGAAATTCATTATGATAGAAATTGGAGTCGAAATTTGGAAAAATCGACGAAAAGCGATTTGGAATTTGAAATAGTTGGGAAACCGGACGAAAAAGATTGTATTGATTTTTGTTGCATTTACAACGCAATGAATAGTCGCAAAAATTTGAGCAGTCAAATCAGTAAGAATCAAATTAATAGACTTTTGACAGATAATAATTATCAACTTTTTTTTGTAAAACAAACCAATAAACAGATTGCGAGTATAATTATATATCGTAAAAATAAATTTGCCGAAGGAATATATGCAGGTAGTATGAGTGAGGCTTTGAATGTATCGGCAACTTTTTTTATGTACCGGCAATTGTTTCAATATCTTAAAAATCAACAATATGAAATTTATGATATGGCTAAACTTTCGCCCTCTACTCACTCAAAACAAAGCGTTTTCCTTTTCAAAAATGGTGTAAAGGGCGAATATATACAATATTGTGGTGAATGGGCAATTTGCAAAAAACAGATTTATCGTCCGTTGATGTATTTTTTAAAAAAATATTTATTTAAAATAATAGAGGTTTGAAATGAAAAATGTCGTTATTAAATTAAAAAAATTGTTTTTTGCTTTGCGCTATCGTTGGGTGGGCAAAGAGCCGTTTTTTGTTGCGTTAAAAGTACTAAATGACGCCTTCCATTTGCCTTTTTACAGTGATGAACAGCACAATTTCAATGTTAATAAATGTTTTAATAAAAAATGGTTGAAATTGGAAAACGGACAGCAGTTTTATGATTTCAATGGAGCAAGAATGCCATATATTGCTGAGATAAAATCCGTTAGTGCATTGAAACAAGTATTTGAAGATGTTTTTCTTATTCCGTGTCGTTTTGGCGACAATCACAACAAAGAAATTGTAGAATATGTCGATTTTTATGTTCCTGAAGGTGCATACGGTTATATTGATGGTGATTTTGATGTGAGTGTAAAAGCGGGAGATGTAGTCATTGACGCAGGGGCGTGGTTTGGCGATTTTTCGGCTTATGCAGCACACAAAGGTGCTACTGTTTACGCTTTTGAACCTGAAGAATACAATTTCGATATTTTGAATCAAACAAAACAACTTAATCTGCGTGGCAAAATAATTCCCATTCAAAAAGGATTGAGTAATGTTGATGGTAAAACAGAATTTTTTTTAAATGGCACACTTTCTCATTCTACAACGAATAACTTTCAACAAGCAGATAAACAAAATATTGAATTAATAATGCTTGATAGATTTGTGGAAGACAACAATTTAAAGAAAATTAATTTTATCAAAGCGGACATCGAAGGCGAAGAACGAAAAATGTTACTTGGCGCAAAAGAAACGTTAAGAAAATATGCTCCCAAACTCGCACTTTGTACTTATCATTTACCTGACGACAAAGATGTAATGACAAAAATAATTCTCGAAGCAAATCCAAATTATACAATAAAATATATGCGGCACAAATTGTATGCAGCAGTTATTTAATAATTTTAATGATGAAGAATATGCATATACTTGAATTACCATCATGGTACATACCCCACGGCGGACAGTTTGTCCGCAATCAAGCACAGGCGTTAAAGGAAAAGGGCTTGACAGTTAATATTTTGGCTAATGTTGAAATTGGATTAACTTCGGACAGGCTTAAATACTTTACAAATTCGTTTCGTTCGTTTGTAAGTGAAGAAGATGATTTGACAATCTTTCGTCATTATCTTCGAAAATATCCTAAATTCTCTAAGATAAATGCAAGACGCTGGATTAAAAGTAGCGTAAAATTATTTGAAAAATATCAAAAAATATTTGGAAAACCTGATATAATTCACGCTCATAGTACTATTTGGGGTGGATATGCGGCATATTTGATAAAAGAAAAATATAACATTCCGTACATTATAACCGAACATCATAGTATTATGTCTTACTTGTGCGAACACTCGCGAATGAGTTTTGAAAGTTGGCAAACTCCATATTACGAAAAAGCCTTTTCAAATGCAAGCCATATTGTTCCTGTTTCTGCTATTATTCAACCAAAAATTGAGACCTTTTTAACTCAAAAAGTGCCTGTCACACCAATTTCCAATGTGTTGGATACGGAGTATTATTGTTATAAAGAAAGAAAAAAATCGGAAATAGTCAAATTTGTCGCCACGAATGGTTTTTATTTTCAAAAAGGATACGATATTCTTATTCCAGCATTTGATAAAGCATGCGATATAAATTCAAATTTGGAAATTTGTATTGCCGGTGAAAATTTTTACGGAAAAGAATTTCTGAAAATTTGGAACAAAGTAAAACATAACGACCGTTTTCGTTTTGTAGGAGAATTAACTGCCGAAGGTGTGCGGAATGAACTTTGGAATGCCAATGTATTTATAATTCCAAGTCGTGCAGAATCACAATCTGTGGCTACACTTGAAGCATTAAGCACAGGTTTGCCGGTAATTGCAACTACTACTATTCCAAAAATTATGGTAACAGATGAAAATTCTATTGTTGTACCGGTGGAAGATGCGGAAGCAATGACAGAAGCCATTCTTAAAATGAGCCAAGAATTTTCCAACTACAATGGAAAAGCCATTTCAGAAAATATTAAAACGATTTGTAGCAAAGAGACATTTACAAAAGCAATAATAGAAATTTACACGCAAGTGATAAATTGAAAATCAGTAGAAAAATGAAATCGCATTTTCACATATTTATGGTTAAACTTTTATTGGGATATTTGCCTGCCGAGTGGCGTGATACTATTTTTGAAAAAAAACGATTTCGTGCAAAAAACATAATTTTTCCACAAGAACAAACACTTATTTTTTTTACAGAAACAGGTAAATGGCATGGTGGTTTTTGCGACAGGATGAAGGGCATTGTTTCGTTGTTTCATTTTTGTTTGTGCAAAAACATCAGGTTTAAAATTAGTTATGATTTCCCATATTGTTTGTCAGAATTTTTACTGCCAAATGAATATGATTGGATTATTAAAAAAGGCGATATTTCTTTTCATCGACAAGAGGCAAAATTAATGAATTTGATTGGCGACCAAAGCATAAAGCGGCTGAAAAACTTAAAACCAAAACAACAAATTCACGCCTTTGCAAATCGCAATCTTGTTTTATTACTCAACTCAGAATATGGTACAAATTACACTTGGGGCGAATTGTTTAAAAAATTATTTAAACCGGTAGAAAAATTACAAAATGAAATAAATAAACATCTGAAAATTATTAATGGAAATTATGTTTGTGCTGTTTTTCGTTTTCAGAATTTGCTGGGCGATTTTAAAGAATATAATTTCAAAGCATTACTCGACAACGAGAAATCAATTTTGTTAGAAAAATGCAAACAGGCAGTTAACGATTTGCAGAAACGCGAAAACTGTAAAATTTTGGTTACATCAGACAGTGAATCGTTTTTAAAAGAACTTATTGGATTGAAAAACGTGTTTGCTTTTCCCTCAAAAGTAGTACATATTGATAACGTTGCAGGCGAAAGTCAAGACGTTTATATGAAATCATTTTTAGATTTTTTCTTATTATCCGAAGGGGTGAAAATTTTTTGTATCGGCACAAAAGAAATGTATCCTTCGGAATTTCCGCTTTATGCTGCAAAAGTTAATGATATTCCTTTTGAAAGAATTATAATCGAATGAATTTGGGATTTGAACATATAAAAGAAAAAATTTTCAACAACAGAAAAGTTGCTGAAAACTATTTTTTTATGACTTTTTTACAGGGTTCAGGTTTAATAATCGGCTTTTTTTTATATCCATATTTAATTCGTGTCTTAGGTAAATCGGCTTATGGAACATACGTTTTAATTTTGTCAAACATTCAGTTTTTTTCCATTTTCATTTCTTTTGGGTTCGATTTTCCTGCACTTAAAAAAATATCGTTTTCCCCTGATGACAATCAGATAAAAAGCCAAACCGTTTCCGAGGTTTTTACAGCAAAAATATGTCTGTTTGTTTTGTGTGCTATTGTGCTTGTGGCGTTAATTTTTATAATACCTTTTGTTAGAGCGAATGCCATTTTTTACATCATTATTTTTTTAACACTTTTAGTTGATATTTTATTTCCAAATTGGTATTTTCAAGGAGTACAAAAAATGAAATTTGTAACCTATGTCAATCTTACGTTGCGACTATTGACCATTCCGCTGATTGTTATTTTCATAAAATCACCCGCTGATTTGCTGAAATATACGCTGATTATTTCGCTTTTTCCGGTTGCAGGCGGAGTTTTTACATTTTTTTATTTGCAAATCAAAGAAAAAATACAAATTCGTTTAGTTCGGCTTGCAAGTCTAAAACCAGTTTTTGCCGATGCGATGCCGTTTTTTTGGACATCTGCATTCGGCACATTTAAAAAAGAATCGGTTAAGTTTATTATCGGTACATTTTTCAGTATGGAAGATGTGGCGTTATACGATTTGGCAGATAGAATTGTCTCTATTCCGAGGCTTATTATAAACAGTATCAATTCTGCGCTATTCCCCAAAATTGTTAAAAATTACAAAACGGAAAGTGTGAGAAAAATAATCAAATATGAAACAATTATTGGATTGACAATCACTGCTTTAATTGCTGTATTTGGTTACTGGGCTGTTCTTATTTTGGGTGGAAGAGATATGTTGGCGGCATATCCGTTGGCTGTGATTTTGAGTTTTACCATATATGCTTGGTTAATTGTTGGTTCTTATATCAACTTTTTGTTTGTACCTCATCACAAATATTATTTTGTTACAAAAAATCAATTTGTCGCTCTTTTCTCATTTTTGCTTTTGTCTGCAATCGGCTTGATTATCAGTAAAAATATTGTTGTTTTAGTGTCTGCTTATGCTTTATCGCATTTGGTAGAAATTATTTATTGCAAATATTTAATAAAAAAAAATCAATTATTATGACACCCGCAGTCTCCATATTAGTGCCTGTTTACAATGTTTCAAATTTCATTGAACGTTGTGCACACTCTTTGTTTCAGCAAACTTTTGATGATATTGAGTATGTTTTTGTGAATGATTGTACTCCTGATGATAGTATCGAAAAATTACAAAAAATAATAGAGCAATATCCTAATAGAAAAGAACGAATAAAAATCATACATCACGAAAAAAACAGAGGTTTGGCAGCGGCAAGAAACACTGCCATTGACAATTCAACGGGAAAATACATTCAACATATTGATAGCGACGATTGGATAGAACTTGATATGGTTGAAACAATGTATAACAAAGCAGAAGAGGAACAGGCGGATATTGTTGTTTCGGACATATTAATAGAAAAAAAAAATGAAACAGTTTATCAAAAAGAAATCATTGATTTTGAGGATAAAAATCCGTTTTTGCTGATGCTCGAAAATGAAATGATTGCTGGATATTTGGTTACAAAATTTGTAACACGTAAACTATGTGCTATGCCCGAATGCCGAGTACCGGAAGGATTAAATTTTTTGGAAGATTTACACGTTTCGGTTCGTACTTTTTATTTTGCCAATAAAATTGTGAAAATTGACCGTGCTTTTTATCATTATGACAGAAGCAATGAAAATGCAATAACAAGTCGAAAAACTGATATTCATTTTGAAAACCTTATTATATATTGGAAACATTTAGATAAATTTATTACAGAAAAAGAACTAAAAAATGCTTTGAAAAATATTGAATTTTTCAAAGCAAATTCAAAAGTACATTTAATTACTCAAACAGATTCTTACAGAACACGTAAAAAATATGCATATCTTTTCCGTAATTTTGAAATGGAATATATCTCACGTTTTCGTTTAGGTGAAAAGTTAATTCTGTTTTTTACACATTATAGAATGTATTTTCTTGCACAATTAACTCATTTGTTAATATCCTGGAAAAATCACTGAAAATTTTGCTGTTTTGTGAAAAAATTATTATGACTATCCGTAAAACGTTCATAAAATTTTGTAACTATCTGATTGTTAAATATTTATTGTTTTATTTGTAATATTTTGAAAATCAATTACTTATTAACCTGAGTTTTGGATAAGGATTTTAGTTAAAATATAGATAATTGCCCGTGTTGTGGTTCAAAACTGACTTTGATAGCAGGTTTTTTATCAAATAAACAGTATGCACCAAGCGCAGCAATTAGATTCATAATGGAGTTATGAATAGAACGATGTCGTGAATGTTCAACATTACCAATATTTTTGAGCATATCGTTAATTGTTTCTATAGTTAATAATAGTGTTGTAAAATTCAAGCAATATTATTATCTTTGCAGGCAAACAGATATACACAATCGGAGTAATGCGTTGATAAACAAACAAGAGAAGTGTCCACACTGTGGCGGGATTCATTATTATCGCTATGGTAAGTTTAAGGATTCACAACGTTTCAAATGCAAGGATTGCGGAAAAACATTTTGTGAATATACAGGTACATGGCTTCAAGGAATACACAAAAAAGAATTGGTTGCAGATTATCTTACACTGATGTTAGAGCACACCACACTTGATAAGACGAGTAAAAATCAATAAAAAGACGGCGCTTGACTGGCGACATAAAATCCTTTCGTCATTTGAACAAAACACAGAAGCGGCTGTAATTGTTTCGACAGACCGTAAAAAGAGTTTGAAAATGACTCTCAGCACAATGAGTAGAATTACTAAATCAGACATAATCTATTTTTTAAAATAAAAATATTCGTAATTTTTTGCTCAAGCAATATAATATACATATTAATGAATATTTTACAAACTATACTTCATAATTTAGTTGTTTATGAAATTCCAAAAATCGCACATAATACATTTATTATCACTAAATTACATCAGTACACTTTTTACAGCACCACCAGAATTTTTTTTTCAAAAGAATATTTTTTATACCAACCAATAATTTTTTGATAAATTTTCTGGTATGCTTCGTTTCTGAAAAGTTCCGAGTCCTTTGCGGCTTTGTAGGTGAGAAAAATTCCTATCGGGAGCAGTATGGCAGAACTTAACCACATACCTTGCCAAGTATTCCACAGCCCTTCGCGTGCCATCTTGAATCCAGTATTATCAATAATATAATAAAAAATAAACATCACAACCGACACTACTATTGGCATTCCTAATCCTCCTTTTCGGATTATTGCGCCAAGTGGAGCACCAATAAAAAAGAAAATCAGGCAGGCAAATGATAGAGTAAATTTGCGGTAAAGTTCAATCTCATGACGGCGAATTTTGTTAATATCACTGTCGAGGTTGATTGAATTAAACAAATTTGCCTCTTTTTTGCGTTTAACAATATCCATTGTTTCGTTCATAACTCGCTGTTTGTCTATTGAACTCATTTTCATAAAAAGAGAATCAAACTTTTCTGTTTTATCCTTTTCCGAAGATTTTCGAAGTTGAATACCCGGAGTAAGCTCACGTCCTAAATAATTGTTAACAATTAAATTTTTACCTAAAACTACTGCCTGAGAATCAACAATAACTTGCACGGAATCAATAGTATGCAACAATTCTTTAAAATCTTTACTTATATATTCACCTTTTAAAATAGATTCGTCATATCGGTTGAAAGCAGTGTTAAAATCAAGCAGAATTTCTTTTTTGCGAAATGTTTCGCGCCTGTACGGAATTGATTTTGAGGAATAGCTCATTCGCTGTCCTTTGAGATTTTCAAAACTTTCGCCGTGCAACAGCGTAATCATCAAATATTTTTTATCTTCTGTAAAAGCAATTTTCCCTGTGTCGGCAAGGGTTACGTTTGAGTTTTGAAAGCCGCGCGAAAAATCATAAATCATAATATTTTTGAGCCAGCCGCCATCTTTTTCTTCCGTATAAATATGATAACCGCTAATTCCATCATAAAATTCTCCTGTGGGAATTTCAAGTTCTGGCGACTTTTGCCGTAGCGAAAAAATTAAAGTCCAGAGTTTTGTCTGTGCTTTTGGCAAAATATTATCCGAAAAATAAAACGCTCCCAAACACACTATTGAAATAAAGATAATTAGCGGAAGCATTATTCTGAAAAGCGAGACGCCTGCTGATTTTATTGCCGTAAGTTCAAAATTTTCGCCTAAATTACCAAAAGCCATCAGCGAAGCGAGTAAAATAGCAAGAGGCAAAGCCATTGGTATGAGCGATGCACTCGAATACAGAAAAAATTCCGCAAAAACCGACAGCCCAATTCCTTTCCCAACCAAATCTGCTATATGTTTCCACGTAAATTGCATCTCCACTATCAGCAAACAAATTAGGAATGTCATCACAAAAACAGGGAAAAACTGCCTGTAAAGATATAAATCAAGTTTTTTCATTCTTTTTCGGACTGCAAAGATACGTTTTTTTATTATCATATTAATAATCACATAAAAGAGAGGGTACTTCGTCAAAGAATAATTATTCTTTTTAAAATGTTACTTCCTCATTCATTCGTAATATTCCTGATAGAAATGTTTTTTATATATTATTCATAATTTCCAATGCATGCTCAACGGTTTTTACATCAGAAAAAACTATGCTGCGCTTGTTATTTTTTTCACGCAGTTGTGTTCGATGTGGATGAGCAACAATGTATTGTAAAATTTTTCCGAAGGCATCCGACTGATAAAACGGCGAATTTGTATTTGAAACAAAAAAAGCAGTCATTTTTTCATTTTTCAAAAGTAAACGCTCGATGCCGTAAGATATTGCTAACCAGCGAATTTTAACGATAGCAATAAGTTGTTGCGCCTCAGATGGCAGTTTCCCAAAACGGTCTTCAACCCTTGTTACAAAATTATTTAGTTGCGTTTGATTGGTAATATTATCTAATTCCTGATAAATTGTAATTCTTTCCGAAATATTTTCGATGTATTCGGGCGGAAACATGATTTCCATATCCGTATCAATTTGACAATCATCAACATAATTAACATTTTGGGCAAAATTCTCAGGATTATTTTCATACAAATCGGCAAATTCTTCGTTGCGCAACTCTGTCATTGCCTCATTTAATATTTTTTGATACGTTTCATATCCCAAGTCAGCAATAAAACCGCTCTGTTCCGCACCGAGCAAATTCCCTGCTCCGCGAATATCAAGGTCTTGCATAGCAATGTTAAACCCGCTTCCAAGTTCGGAAAATGTTTCAATTGCCTGCAAACGCCGCCGCGCTTCAACAGTTAAACTGCTCATTTCCGGGGCAATAAGGTAACAATAGGCTTTTTTGTTGCTACGTCCGACTCTGCCTCGCAACTGATGTAAATCGCTCAGCCCAAAGTGGTGCGCCGAATTGATTATCATTGTGTTAGCATTTGGAATATCAACTCCGTTTTCAATAATTGCCGTGCAAACAAGCACGTCGTATTCGTAGTTAATAAAATCAATAATCACTTCCTCAAGCACTTCTGTGTCCATTTGCCCGTGTCCGACAACCACACGGGCAGTCGGAACAATGCGTTTAATCATCGCCTCTACCGCATAAATACTTTGTATTCTGTTGTTTATAAAAAATATTTGCCCATTGCGGCTCATCTCGAACTCAATAACTTCACGAATTAAATCCTCGTCAAAAGTGTGTATTTCGGTTTGGATAGGATAACGGTTTGGCGGCGGCGTATTGATAACCGATAAATCGCGTGCGCCCAACAGCGAAAATTGTAATGTTCGTGGAATGGGCGTTGCCGTCATTGTTAGGGTATCTACATTTATTTTAATATTTTTTAATTTTTCTTTTACATTAACGCCAAATTTTTGTTCTTCATCAATAACTAAAAGCCCTAAATCTTTGAATTTCACATTATTACCAACAAGTTTATGTGTTCCTATAATAATATCAATTTCACCTTTTTCGAGCCGCTGTAAAATATTTTTTGTTTGATATGATGATTTTGCACGGCTAAAATATTCAACATTAACCGGAAAATCTTTAAATCTTTCTTTGAATGTATTATAATGCTGCAATGCAAGCACTGTAGTAGGCACCAGAACAGCAGTTTGTTTGCCGTCTATTGCCGCTTTGAATGCCGCACGCATCGCCACTTCGGTTTTCCCAAATCCGACATCGCCGCAAATCAATCTGTCCATAGGCAATTGCGACTCCATATCGAATTTAACATCGTTCGTAGTTCGAATCTGGTCGGGTGTATCTTCGTATATAAAAGAGGCTTCAAGTTCATACTGCAAATAATTGTCGGGTGTGAATGCAAAACCTTTTTCCTTTTTCCTGCGTGCATAAAGCCGTATCAAATCGCGTGCAATATCCTTAACTTTTTCTTTTGTCCGTTCTTTGAGTCGTTCCCACGCACCGCTGCCGAGTTTGTTAACTTTTGGCGGCTCTCCGTCTTTTCCTTTATATTTTGCAATGCGATGCAGCGAATGAATCGACACAAAAATAAAATCGCCGTTTTGAAAAATCATTTTCACCATCTCATGTGTTCGACCATTGACATCAGTGCGCACAAGCCCCCCAAACGTTCCTATTCCGTGGTCAATATGCACCAGAAAATCACCTACTTGAAATTGATTTAACTCTTTGAGTGTCAAAAGCGCTTTGGCAGTTCGGGTGTTGTCGGTTTTAAGCGTGTATTTGTGAAAACGGTCAAAAATCTGATGGTCGCTGTAACATACTATCGATAAATCGTCATCAATAAAGCCCTCGTGTATTGTATATTTAACTGCTTGAAAATGAATATCATCGTGTCTGTCTTCAAAAATTGTATGAATGCGGTCGGTCTGCTTTTCGCTGTCCGAAAAAATATATATTCTATAATTTGCCTTTAATTTTTCTTTTAAATTATTAGATATTAAATCAAAATTCTTATGAAAAATAGGTTGAGGATGTGTTTTAAAATCAATTTCTGTTTTTGACTTAAAATAACTGTTATTAGAAAACTCAATTAACTTAAAATTTTTTAAATTTAAGAAAAAATCATCACCCGTAATATTTGATTTTTTCAAATCGGGCATCTGTTCCATCTCATTTGTTTTTACCAATAATTCGTCATAAAGCGAATTCATTTTTTGACGCACAAAAGCAGGACTCTGAAAACTTATAAACAATTGATTTTTAAAATATTCTAAAAATAAAACGAGCGTTTCATCTTTTGAAAAATGCAAATTCGGCACAATATCAATAAGTTTTTTTTTCTCTTTCGATAGTTGTGTTTCTATGTCAAAAGTTCGCACCGAATCAAGTTCTTCTCCAAAAAAATCGCAGCGAAAAGGCATCTCATTTGAGAAAGAAAAAATATCTAATATTCCACCGCGAACAGAAAACTGCCCCGGTTCATAAACAAAATCAACTTTTTCAAAACCAAAATGGTACAGTTTTTTAATCAAATTTTCAAATTCATATTTTTGTCCAACGGTCAGACGTAAAAAATTTGTTTGAACATCGGAAGGATGTATAACTTTTTGAATTAACGCCTCCGGATATGTTACGATTATACTTCGTTTATCGCTGTTAGCCAATCTGTTAAGTACTTCGGTACGCAGAATTTCATTAGCCGAATCCAAGCGCGACAAACGAATCGTATTTTTAAAAGAAGATGGGAAAAAACAGACGTGCTCGCTGTTTAACATTTGGCACAAATCGTAGTAAAGATAACCTGCAGTATCAACATCATCTGCTATAACCAACTGATTTTCAGAAGTATTTTCAAAAAAAGCGCTAATTGTAAGCGACAAAGCCGACCCTGCCAAACCGGAAATTTTTACATTTTGTTCGGCAGTTTTTGCCCATTGTGTCATCTTAATAATTTGAGGATGCCGGGCATAAATTTGTTGAAAATCAGATAAATCCAACTGAAATGAAATTTTTAAGCGTGCAAAATTATCAAAAATTTCCGTAATTTTTTTAATATATTTTATTTTATTCGAAAAATATTCCGTACCTTTGCAGCCGCTTTTCAAAAGAGAGCCGAATCGGGATATAGTTCAGTCCGGTTAGAATGCCTGCTTTGGGAGCAGGAGGTCGTGAGTTCGAATCTCGCTATCCCGACAAAAAATTAAAGTATTGATTATCAGGCAAACGAAGATAATCAATGCTTTTTATTATGGAAAATTTTAAAATAATTGTTGATTTTTGTCCAATTTTGATTAATTTTGTATAAAAAAGTAGGTAAATTTTTTTTTTGACATGAAAAGTACAAAAATCGTTTTAGATAAACACTTATTGAAAAAGAACGGAAAATACCCTCTAAAACTCCGTTTTAATTTCAAAGACAAGCAAATTTTCATACAACTTGGAATTAATATTGAAGAAAAGAATTTTACAGATGGGAAAATTAAAGGTACTGATAAAAATCTTAACAATGTCATTGCTGCAAAAAAATTGCAGATAAATAGTTTGTTGCAGAATTTGGAATTAAAAAATGAATTGCATTGTTTTTATCTAAAATTACTAAAAAAGTTTTTAGAAAATGGCAGTGAAATTGGAAACAATGAAAAGGAAAAACCGAATTATCACTTCCTTACTAAAAAGTATAGTTTATTTACTAATTTATGTTAAGCATTAACAAAACAGTACTAAATTGATATTATCCTTTGTTGTATAAAAATAAAAATCCATTATATACATGAAACAATTATTTTATTTTCTGACAATATTTACTTTGTGTTTCGGTTTGTTTTGTTGTAATAATAAAAAGCAAGATTCAACGCTTTATAATATAACGCAAAATGTTGATTATGAGGACTTTGATAAATTTATTAAAGAATTCTCGGCAGACAAAAATTTTCAGTTTGGGCATATTAATTTTCCTGTGGAAATGTTTGTGCCTGCTAATGAAAAGTATAACATAAAAGACACCACACTCTATATACACAAAAGCGACTGGAAGATAATCAATTTAACAGATGCAGGAAAATTTCCTTCAAAAGGAGAGGTCTCGTTTACAAAAATGCAGTACGAAAATGGATTTGCAATAGTTGTAAAAGGCATTAATTATGGTATTTATATTACATATTTTTTTGAAAAACAAAAAGAAAAAAATACATGGTTTTTGGTAAAAATTGAAGATACTTCTATGTAAATGATTATGATTAATGCTGTTGTGATAAAAAATACAGGAAGTTGGTACTCCGTCAAAACTTCTGATAACCATGTTATTGATTGTAAAATAAAAGGGAATTTCCGAATAAAAGGTATAAAAACTACCAATCCTGTTGTTGTTGGCGATTATGTGCAGGTAGAACAAAGCCCAGACGGCAGTGCGGTGATAGTCAATTTGTGTGACCGCCGTAATTACATTGTTCGTCGCTCAACCAATCTCTCACACCAGACACATATTTTGGCAGCCAACCTTGACCTTGTTGCTCTTGTGGTTACGGTTAATTATCCCGAAACATCAACCGTTTTCATCGACCGTTTCCTTGCCGGTGCTCAAGCATATCAAGTACCTGTCTGTTTGATTTTTAATAAAATTGATGCCTATAACGATGCAGAACTCAAATATTTGGATAATCTTATTTCCCTTTATCAAAATATTGATTATCAAACTTTTAAAATTTACTCTGTAAATGAAAGCACTTTGACCGAATTAAAAAAATTTTTACAGAATAAAATCACGCTTCTTGCCGGCAATTCGGGTGTAGGTAAAACAACTATTATCAATAATTTAATAAAAAATTTGAATCTTAAAACTGCCAAAATTTCTTCATATCATAACAAGGGAATGCACACAACAACGTTTTCTCAAATGTTTGATATTCAAGCAGGTAGCAGTATTATTGATACGCCTGGAATAAAAGGATTCGGTACGATAGATTTTAAACCCGCAGAGGTGGGACATTATTTTAAGGAATTTTTTTTATACGGCAAAAATTGTCGTTTTTCCAATTGCACCCATACAGACGAACCCGATTGCGCTGTAAAAAAAGCAGTAGAACGACATTTTATCAGCCAATCGCGCTACAAAAGTTACTTAAGCATTCTACAAGATGCAAAAGAAGGGAAATACAGGGAATAGAGCATAAAAAACAAAATGTGATAATTAATTATTATTATGATTATCCACATAATGTCCGTTAAAAGAAATCGTTATTGGAATAAAAAAACATCTAAAAAGTTCTTTTATAATTTGCGCAATCCATTGATTTCCATTAACTTTGCATTGTGTTTTAATCACAAAATTAAGCAAATGAATCTTTTGAATTTTATAGAGCAATACATAGACGAACAGGCGTGCATTGTGAGTTTTAAGGCACAACGCGAGCAAAAAGGCATAGTTTGTTCTAAATGTGGTACTTAAAAGCGGATACTGTTACAAAAATTGTGAAGGAACAAAACCAGTTGATTATAAATCTGAGATTCAAAGCGATGATTCAACTACATCAAGTATAATTTATTTATAAAAAAAGATAAAATTATATAAAAATAAAATATATATTGCATCGATTTCAAATAATTTTAATTAACTTTGCAGCTTATTTTTCAAACAGCAATTTATGTATATAATTTATTGAAATTCAATTAATAATAAATAAAATAATAATATTAATTTCAAAAGGAAATGAAACATAATCATTTAATTTTTTCGGCAGTTGTAACAACTGCATTAGTGATGATGTGCGCTTGCGGAGGAAAAGATGATTCTCCTAAAACCGTAACCTTAACCACGCTGGAAGATAGTATTAACTATACGCTTGGTGTAAATAATGGCGGAATGATAAAACAGCGCGAGTTCGTCAACGACTCCAGCAAAAATGCCGCTGCGAATTTTATCAAGGGTATGGATAAGGCATTCAACACTTTTAATGGTAAAAGTGAGGTCTATATGCAAGGATACTCGCTCGGACAATGGCTCAAAGAGCAAGACAAAGGCATATTGGAAAACTCAAACTATAAATTTGACATCAACTTGTTGAAACAGGGTTTAACTAATGCGTTCCTCAAATATAAAGATTCTGCATTTTCCGAAGCCAGCACTCAAAATTATGTGCAAATGGTCTTTAATAAGATTCAGCAAGCCAAATATAAGGAAGAAATGCAAAAACAGCAACAATTGCAGCAGATGCAAACTCAACCTGCCGACACTGCGAAAAAGGCTGATATAAAAGCACAGATAAGAAATAAACCAACCGAACCTGCTAAAAAAGAAGATTTGAAAAAATAATTTATAACTTACTTATTTAATTTTTTTAATAAATTTTAAGATGAAAAAAATAATAATATTATCAGCAGTAATTTGTACTATGATTGCCTTTGTAAACTGTTCAGGCAATAAAAATGCAAAATCAGTAAAATTAAATTCTGAAAATGATTCGCTTAGTTATACCTTTGGACTTTCCCAAGGCAGTCAAATTCGTCAATCTTTGATGAAAAACGACTCCACAGGTAAATATATTGACGATTTTTTTGCAGGACTTAACGCAGGACTCAAAGCTCCAAAAGAAGACCATACCAACCAAATTGCAATTTTGGAAAAACAAATCGGACAATCATACGCCACTGGGCAGGAAACCGGCTTATTCGGCGACAGCACTTTGACTGCAAATTATCCTCTTTTCCGTCAGGGAATGATAAATGGATTCGACGGCAAAGACATTCAAATGAGTATGAAAGAAGCTGGGCAATATCTGGAAAAAACAATGCAGAAGCGTCAGGCAGAACAAATGGCAGCAGCACAGAAAAAGTATGAAGAGGAAATGGAAGTAAAATATAAAGCCGAAAAAGAAGCGGGCGAAAAATTTATTGCTCAAATTGCACAAAAACCGGGGATTCTAAAAACTCCTGCCGGTGTGTATTATGAAGTATTAAAAAAAGGAATGGGACCAATACCTGTTGATACAAGTGTTGTAATGGTAAATTATACTGGAAAACTGATGAATGATACGATTTTTGACAGTAATGCAAAATCAGGCAAATCTGTCGAATTTCCGGTTACAAGGGTTATTAAAGGTTGGACAGATGCACTGAAAATTATGCCAGTCGGCTCAAAATGGCGTTTGTATATTCCACAGGAACTTGCCTATGGAGCAAGCAGGCAAGGAAGTCCGATCCCACCTTTTTCACCGTTAATTTTTGATGTAGAACTTGTTGGAATTAAGAAAATTAACAAATAAATTTTATTTGCATTATTTATAATAATGCGATAAATACTAAAAACAAAATATAAATATATTTTGGAAAAATTACGAAAAAACAATATGATTTTTTCGTAATTTTTTTTGAAATTATACAAATCGTAATTGAAGATTACACATACTGTGTGGCTTTATAATAGACGCCTTAAATAAATGCGGATAATTTCATTAATTCATCATTTGGTTTTACAAATTGAGCTCAATAATGTTTTAAGTCATACCATAGTTCTTGTAATGAACTAAAAAAACTATTTACACTGTTGAATTGACTGCCGTAGCGGATAGAAGGCAAAAC
>Ga0123357_10003350_pt1 | contig 18334 bp, 11 predicted proteins | sample TergutEmb28metaG_FD_89873 | JGI IMG/M metagenome (GOLD analysis project Ga0123357, IMG submission 89873) | Embiratermes neotenicus P4 segment gut microbial communities from Petit-Saut dam, French Guiana - Emb289 P4 | ecosystem: Host-associated > Arthropoda: Insects > Digestive system > Gut ... | reverse complement strand
AGCTTTAGAAAAAGTTAAAGCGTTTTTCTATGCGCAAAGTGTAAGCGACGCGGACCGTGAAAACATCTTAAGTCTTGAAAAGTCATATTTTCAATTGAGGCAAAATTCTGCCAAGAAGCAAAACACAATGTACGACTTTTTTTGTTAAAAAAAGTGGTTTCCCGGATTAATCGTTTTCCCGCATTCATCGTTTGTTTTCTCCAACCCCTTGAAAAACGATAAATCGAGGTTCTACTGTATATATTCACATACATGGTTGCAGCTATGCCATAAGATTCATAGCATCGAATGCCATATGACAGTTTTATTTTCCCATTATTAACATCCTCCACTACACATAAGAAATATTAAAATGGTATTGCTCTAGGTGCAATACAATTCACAAACTTAACTTTACCAGCAAGATCAATAATTTCCTCTTGTGTGGCTGCACTTAGAGCATGTTCATACTCATCTCCCAAGTCAATAGTAATCTGCTCTTCTGCTTCTACTTCCTTTACTGATGGTGGTGGGGGGATCCACTAGACAAAATCAAGAACATGTGTATTTTAATTTAGGTCTCAGTACAGTATTACTGTAAAGTTATGATACAATGCTCAAGCTTGCCCATTTTGTAACAAGGAATTCTAACATGAATATAACACAAAATGAAAGAGGAAGTGTTAAAAGTTTACCAGCTGTGTTAGTGAAGTGTGAAGTGCATCTTATTCATCAATCAGCAAACACTGCATTGCCTCTAATTTTTGATGGACCCAAAAAAGAGCACCATATTTACACATTCTGTCAGTAGCTCTCATTCTTTGCATAACTGGCCAAAGTTATCACACAGTCAGCACCTGTTGTTACATGCACACTAACAGATGAAGTGCAAGCAAGCAATATCCAATCCACTACCCCAGACCTTCACAAAATGGGAAGTGGGATCAATGAGATTGCCATTTCTCCCTATTCTTCGATTTGTAGCAACACAAAGTTCAATATGTCCACAGATTGTTACCTGATGTCTAAATTAACATCTTCCATGACAGTAGATTGGAAAAATCTTCCATGACAGTAGACTGGGAAAGAAAGTTCACACCTCAGGTGAACTGACTCATATCAAGCATAGACTACAATGTGTAAGAACGAAAAGCATTCAGGACAGGTAACTTAAGAGCAAATTTCAGTTAGCCACCCTCATGAACATTGTCCTGTAATTACTGTTTCTTCCCACATTCAGAACTTCATAAAAATAAAAATTACCACAAATACACTCTGGTGATCTACTTATCAATGCAAATTAAATCATTCCCCCCTGGTCTGACACAATATGCTATCAGAATTTCTAACAAGAAAATTTGCAGTATATTTGTAAACTAGTTCTGAACTTCAGATTATAAATAATAAAAGCTATTACTTTAAACAATTTGCTACTGCCAAAATTAAACATGTCAACAAATCACAAGAATAGCAGGACCCCTATTTACAATGATACACAGCCATAGACAACACAGCGTCTACATACACATCTTAATCAACCAGTGAGGCTGAAAATAATTAAAACTTATTTACCAATTAATGTGACAGTACATGACACTCACCTTCTTGCCTCTGACAGTGCCTGGAACATATGGCTTCAGTTCTGGCTTATCAGGTGTTTCCAGAGCCTGTTTGTTGATGTGCTCAATCAGCTTCTTTCGATTGAGAGGGCCTGTAGGATCCTTGTCACATGCATAGCTACACCTCTGTGATGGAGGCAGCAAGTCGTCCTGTGACACATCAAATGGAAGTATTACTAGTGTTGAATGAACACGAGAGCCATACAAATAGTGGGTACCAGGCCACCCTGGCAACTGCAGTTTGTACAGTGACACCCAGTACTTGTGGATCCTTGGTGGAACCTGCTTCATGTCACCCTTCTGGCACCTATAATTTTGTGGTGACTCAGATTTTTGGAAAGTCTATAAATGTCTGACGTACACTATATTTAGGTTTAGAGATTCTCCACCTCTGCAGTCAATTTTCAATGCTCCCCTTTACAGTCAGGGACTACAACAGCTCAGTCAGTAGACTGGATAAGGGACAGACAACCAGGGTTTGATGCCTGGATGGCACAAACTTCTCCTTGTCATCACTTCCAGACTATTTCTGGACTCATCCAGCCTCCTATTTATTGAAAACGAGGGGTTGGGAAAGTAACTTTCTGTCTAAGAATATAGCTGACCATGCACTTTTAATATACCAAGGAAAACAATGTGTGACACTTTAATTTCACTTCTCCATAAGCCACCATAATGTGATGCTGCTTAATATTTTCTGTTCATTCACTGCATTATTGTAGTTATCGCAAGCACATGGTACAACTGGCAAAGCACTGCAGTTTTGCAAGAAAAATTTCATTACATATCCATTAAAATCAAACCACTAGCACACAGTAACAGGATTTTTAAAAACTCCTCTTCCTGGAGGGTAAACCATTACAGTAAAGTTCAATTCTGCCCACTAGTCCACAGGATTGCCAGATTTAGAGCCCCTGAAAGGTTAATTACCATCAGGACAATATTATCACTTCTATTATCAACCAACAACTGCACTTACATAACTTTCACATAAAACATTTTAAAAACATTTAAAATCACTCCAACATGTTTCGATCTTGTCACATCATCATCAGGGAGCTTTGTTGTTCCTTGCTAATGTTATATTACAACATTCACAATTTAATTCGTTTTTGCAAACAAGGTGTTGTGGCAGCATGTCATGTTGTGTAGGAATGTGCTGTAGAGAGAGCAGTTTGCTAGGTGTGCGTCGTATGCTACGTAATGAGGGAGTAATGAATGAGTCCCTCATTATGTAGCATATGACGCACATCTAGCCAACTGCTCTCTCTACAACACATTCCTACACAACATGACATGCTGCCACAACACCTTGTTTGCAAAACCGAATTAAATTGTGAATACTGTAATGTAACTTTAGCAAGGAACAACAAAGCTCCCTGATGATGATCTGACAAGATCAAAACATGTCCCAGTGATTTTAAGTGTTTTTAAGGTGTGTTATGTGAAAGTTATGTAAGTGCAGTTGTTGATTGACAACAGAAGTGATTCTACAAAAATGCACGGTGCAACAATAAGATTTATAGGACAATATTACTTTACCCCTTTCACTTCAGTATGTTCATAACCTGGCCACTAAACCTGCAAAAACACATTCAGAAAGATACATTTCGTTCTCTTACTAATCATTAACTACAGAAACAACAAAATTAATATGGTTAATGAACCCAGCATTAGAAAAATTAAATATGGGAAAATCAGACAGTTTAAAGTAAAAAAAGAAAATGGAACTGGCATATCATGCCGGGTACTTAACTCACATCATTTTTATGCTGAATACAATGGCACAAGCATCTTTCTACTATAAACTGACTGACTGAAGATATGCATTAGAAATAAAAATGCCCAAAAAACATGTCTCAGTGGTAACACGTCCTTCACCCCGAACTCATAACAGCCGGAGAACTATCCAGCAGTAAGACTGTAAAAGACAAACTGTATATCCTTCAATGTGTTTCTTGGTAATGAAGTTGCTTTTACTAATGTTCTTGGAAGATTTCAAAGCAATTTTAATTCCTCATATTCTGCATACAATGAGGTAGAATTTCCCCACTGAGAAGTAAAAGAACAATTCTAATTCTTAAAACACTGAAATTCATGCAATTTATACAAATAATCATTCTTAAAAGCAAGCGGCTGAGAGTTTTGTAGCTTTTACTAATCTGTTCATTGCCTCTGAGTTACTAGCAACACATGAGATGAATGTTAGTTTGCTGATACCAAATGGCAAACTCATTTAGCCTATAATATTAAAATATTAATATTCCACAATTTGGAAGGTGCATGAGGAAGATAATCACTACTGGCACTACACTATCACTGTGGCTAGAACAGAAGTTATAGCCATGACTCACTTATAAAATGTAACAAATTACAAAAAATATGTCTGCTTTCTATCATTAATCTAAGTAAAACTGAGCCGATTGACTCCCGCATGGCACAGCAATAGCTAAGAGCTGGTTATGTGATCAACTGTCCATCTGGTACAACAACACAACAATGTGATACTGAGCACAGTTTTGTTGTAGGCCTTATTGTCATAATGGCACTGCTGCATTTATAAACAAAATTTTAACAAAAAAATATCAAACTCAGTTCATTTTAGCAATGTGATATGAACAAAAGTTTCATACACATGATTTTTACTCTTGTAACTGTCAGGTGCCATGTACTAACATCATTATGTCGTTTTGGTAATACTGCTGTTACTACCAGGGTAACAGTTACTACAATTATACAAAAAAAAGCACGTTAAAAACAAAAACAGGCCACCTGACGGTCTAGCCAGATTGTTTTGGGGAGGCAATGGAAACCAGTGTAGAGCACTTATTACAATTATTAACATTATTTAACTTACAAAACATGCAAAACAATTATGGTTGCAAATGACACTCAAAAACTGTACTCACATCTGGGTCCACTTCCTTGGCCAGAATGTTTATTTCCTCTGGAGACAGTTGAGACAATAAAGTATCAACATCCACATCATCATACGCACTGAGGTCCTTTCCATACAATTTCGTGTTTGTTGTCATTTTAGTTGTCGTCGTAGTTGACGAAGTCTGGAATATATAAAGAAATACTGCTTATTATTTTAACTGCGACCACTGGGCTATGTTCAGGTTATGCAGTGAACTGTTCATGCAGTAAAGCAACATTTATCAACAGGACGAAGATTCGTTCTACAGATAACCAAAATACATCACTCTTTCATGTACAATTCGCACCTACACTGCGAAAGTGTGAGAACCAAATACCACAGAACAATACTAATTTCTCTGGCAACCTCAAAACCTAAATTACAGCCTTGAACAGGGTCAATCAAGACTTAGCTTAGGCTTCGTACACTGCAACAAAACAACTTGTCTCTGCACGTACTTGCACTCCAGATCGTTAACTTAATAAATGCCCTTTTACACATATATTACTTTAGGAAAGGAAAGCCAACACCCATTGGCATAATTAGAGAGTCACAATTGATGAAGCACCATCGTCAAAATCCAGACACTGCAACGACACATCACCTCAAGGATACATAACGCACGTATGTATTGTCATCGTGGTGCCACTTTTAAGCCCATATAATCATCGCTCAAATTAAACGGCCCATACTTACGCTCCTGTACTTCAAAACAACAACGCCCACCGTTATATCACAACAGCCGATCTATACATTCGGCAGCACAAAAAGCCTCACCCCTCTCACCCATCCCACAACCACTGTGCGAGTATCACTAGATAACAACTTGATGTACGTAAGAATGACGCCATATTTGGTCTTCGTCTTTCAAACATTCACAAATTTCCTTTCTGTGTTGACAGCCGTACAATGGACACCATAGTTTACAGAATTATAGAGAATTACTTTTATGTAACCTTAACAGTATATCAGTAGTCCATGATACGTATTAAATCATGGATGAAATAATTGATATATAATAAGTGAAACCGAACTTTAGAACAGCATCATATCAGTCCAACAAACCTACATATTTTTAGAAAAAATTAAATTATAAATCCAACTATCTTTATTCCCTTTTTGTTTTATTTTTAGGCGACAGCATATGTTCTTTCACGAAGGAACGCAGTGTGACCAGTCGTGTCCGTTCAATCGTACGGACTTTCTCCCGAACATCTTACGGGATTTGGAATGAAGTACAGTAGGGGGGATTGTTTTTACTGTTTTGGGGCAAATCCTTATCGTTCAAATTGGCCCACCTAACACTTCTCACAGGCAGTTTACACAGGTGCGTAAATTATTTTTTTCATAGTTAATGGTATTACATGGAGGGTTTAAACTAGAACACAAGACACCATAACAACACAGAATTTTCCTAGAGCATTTGCTTGATAGTCATTCAGGCACGAGATTTCCGATATTTTGAGGACCTGCTCTATGTAACCGTAAGCCAATTAAATCCGTTTTAATATTATTCTAAAATCTGTGCAGAGGTCTGCAGAGTGCCCACTTATAATTTCGCCACACATACTGTATGTACCAACGATATCGTAATAATATATTATATTGCTTCTTATATATTTCGACGCAGTTCGTCATTTCATTCTAAATATGTCATCCGTACAACAATAACAAAATTGAATCAGAAAGTATATGTTCCGAACCTGAAAGCATGGTGAGGGTAATGACAAATAACAGAATAAATTTTAATAACAGTGTAAAGTAGTGTGTATAAACAATAATCATGAGATTCAGTACACCCCTCCCTCGCCAATCGCGGTTTCGCGCATACGCAGACTTCTGTGTGTTGCCGTGTGTCTTAAACCGACGCAAATGTACACGCATTTTACAATCGCCTCCTCCATCTCTTAACTCAGTGTTTTAATGGCTTGCCTTTCTGTACTCAATACGTCATTTACGATTTGTGGCTCTGTAACACTCAGCCTGCTGCGCAACGCATTCTCCCTGCAGGTAGTTTGCTGCGCAAAATGCGTTTGCGCTTCACCCTGTCGCGGTAAGTTCCGCGTATTTCTATTATACGGTCGCTTGTGTTTAATTATTAGCGCAAATGTCGTTGGTAGTGTATGTGTTAATGACTGGCCCCTAAGCGTGCGACGAGTTAGGAAAGTAAATAAGTAGCTAAACGTACGAGAAACGTATTGAGTCTTAAACAGGCTTGCACTTCGTGAATTGTTTGCTTGCGTGAGTAGGTTGGTTGGTGTCGCATGATCTTACGATTAGAACATTACATAATAGTGAAGATTCGCTGATAGCCAATGTCTGTGACTGGTTCGTTTTCTAGTGCCAACTTACCCGCATTCCTCGTGATCAAAATACTAAACGTATGCCAAAAACACTAAATTTGTGGATAGGAAATAAAATCAGAGAGAACGCTGCCCTAAGTACGCTAATTATTAGAGAAAAGGCCAAGAACCTGTATAAATATTTTGTGTCAGATTCGAGTGAAGTAAATAATTCCAAAGCCTTTCAAGGCTGCTATGAAATATTCAAAAAGTTCCAGGCTTCATGATTTGAAGTGGAAAGTTGAAAAGTGGAATATCTTGCGCTGATTATGAAGCAGCAGCATCGTTCCTTGGTCTCCTCCCGAAACTCACTGAGGTGAAGAGTTAATGGCCAGAGCTGACGACAGAGGGCTCCTCTGGAAACATCAGATCGCACGTTGTACATAAAGCTGACAAGGCCGCTCCTGGATTTAAAGCAGCCAAAGATCGTTATCGCCTTTATATTTTGCTAAAATGCTGCTTGTGACTGTATGCTGAAACCTATGCCCAACTGCACGTAAATGGGCCCTCGTGTTCTAAAATGCAAAAATTAAAATCGCCTTCCAGTCTTTCGGTGTGCAAACAACAAGGCTTCGGTTGACCGCAAAATATTTATGAACTGGTTATACAATTGTTTCGTACGTGAAGTTGAGAAGTATATTCCACGTAATAATTCGGCATTTAAGGTCTTTCCTGTGTTGTGTAATGCTTTTGGTCATCCTGCAACAGTTCAGCATGCTCATCCAAACATCGAAGTCATCTTACTGCCACCGAACACAACCTCCCTCATTCAACTACTCGACTAAGGTATCATAGCTACCTCTAATAGCTAAAACACACGGCTCACCTTCTCATACCTATTGGATATGATGGAAAATAATGATTCCCCCACTGTGAGGGAGTGTTGTAGCTGCCGAACATGTCTTCCCAGGCTTTGCCATTTTTGGAAACGAATCTCCAACAGCAGGGATACCGGAGGGATTGTGGTGAGATGCTTTTGAGCTGCAGCTCCTTATTTTCGCACAGCTACTTTTCTCGTAGCTGTTTTGGTGCTGTGTCTCGCGGTTTTAGCATTTTCGTAAGGTGAGAGTTAAAACACAACGTAAAGCCAGTTTGTGCCTTGTAGGCTTCTATTTTCATGCTAATGTGGAAGATTTTGTAAGGATATACTAGATGCTGGTGAGTTCTAGCAGCATATGAACGTCACTTCAGAGGCAGGAATATAGAGTGACCGGCCCCCCGGATGGATTGCGTTTGGTCTCAATTGTTCGATGCTAACGAGAATATAGCCCTGAAGAGCGATAGATGTCGTGAACGGATAAGTTAACTGGAATAATTTGGATAAATCTCTTAATATGCGGTGTGAAGATAGCAGGTAAAATGGTGGATGTTATGACCAGAAATGTAGGATAGGGCAGTCATGTAAGCGGTCTTAGTGTAAGAAGCTACATAAACGCTGGATTTCGTAGTCCGGAGTGAAAATTCGTTGCACAGTAGGGCTTTTCTTCGCTTTTGGGAGCGACCAATATTGACGGTGAATGTTAAGGTAATTAAAAGTGTGTCTTGTGATTTATTCTGGGCGCCTGAGAGTATTGCACTGTTTGTTTAGGATGCTGGTTCCGGCTAACATTTGTCATAGCTCTCGTTATTCTCCATTTCCAGTAGAGCGATATTTAATATTCGCGATCGGCGGTGGTGGTTGGCGATGTCATTGAGATACTTTGAGATACTCTTCTTAATTGTCACCGTTCCCAGGAACAGTGCTCTTTGTCTGGCGGCTCCTTTATGTACGGGCTGAGTCAACGTACGGATAGTGTGCTGGGCTTTCACCTTTGGTGACCTGAGATTTAGGAGTCTGTTTTATATTGGGCTTCAACGACCTCAGCATCCTTAGCTGAATGTTAGTGTAACGTTCAAACAGCCTCCTCTTTGTCCTGACGGAAATGGTGGGATTTTCCAATGCCTCTATTTTTTTTTTTACCCATTCTTCCACGTCACCATTCAGCTTCGAAGAGGTATTACAGAGTTTCAACACTATGATGAGAGCTTTGCGCACCAGGTTTTTATCACCGGCTTAGTCTGGTGTCGCGGCGACGAAGAGTTCACATCACTTATCAAGGGGTTTGAGCACTTGCCACCACCGGTGTTCGGCTGCGATGTGGTGCTCTCCGTTAATGCTGAAGATACTGTCGTACCAAAATCGACAAAGCATTTTTGCCCAGTCGAACTGAATCTGAACCAATTCGTACCAACTCGATCAATTTTGAAAAACTGCATCTTCGAAAATTAAAATTAATCTACGTTACTGTAGAAGAATTTAGTTCCTTCAGCGCGCAGAGCACAACGTGTTTCCACTAGAATGTATTAATGCTGTGAACGGAAGCAATCAGTATGCCGTAAGAACAGCGTGGAATATAACTTATAAAAATAATGTTTGGGCAAAATACAGAGATTTCAACGCTGTTAGACATGGTGGCGGATACCTCGCATGGTCGTAGTTTCCACTGAAATTTAAAGGGTTGATAGAGACCTTTGACCGAACATTTGTGTATTGTTATCAGCTGTTCTTTGCAGTATTCATCGAGTAAGGCCAAGGCCACCTGGCGGCAGAGATTAAAGGGTCATCTGCCGTCTGAACAGCGGGCGCTCAAGAAAAAAGTCGCAAGGCTAAGAATAGAGAACATTGGCGTAAGGGGCAAAGGGAGGAAGGAGGCTGCGGGCGTACATCGAAGGAGTGGCAGCCGGCCAACACCCTATACTTGGTGATCTCTGCACCAGATTATTTATAGTGATAGAGAGAAAGAGACAGCCCGGTGGACGGCGGCCACTGGCCTTCCGCGTGCCTCCCAACATGGTGCGCGTATGACATGACCCCTTGGTCAGAACAGTGTCTGGCCTGCAAGTTCTTTATAAACAATTACAACTAATGTAATGCGAAGTCTGACCTCAAGATGTTCGGTTTCTCGCCAACAAGAAGCCTGTTTATGATTTCTGGGTAGAAGTATGAAGTTTTACTGCCAAATAAACGACCACTTTGAGGTCCGCCTTCAGCAGATGCCAGATCAGCAAATTTCTGTATGATCTGACGCATCCGAAGTGTGTTGGACTCCTCTGCATGATGGGGGATATTTTACCTGACAACGGCAGAGAGTCGCTTCTCGTTGGCTCGCTTAAATTATAAAGCTTCGACATGCAGTAAACAACGTGTTAGTTGGATGTGACACGTGTCTAAAATATTTCAAAAACTCTCTTTAAATACGGCGAATAAAAATTGATATTAACCGCAGCACATTGCACTAAAATGCGTCGACACCACCGAACGACAAATTGGAATAACGGCGAGCGCTGCGCTGCCTGTCGGCGCGCGAAATGGTCTGGGTGAAGCGTATTGCTAGTTTCCACATAAAATAATGTTCTTGTACCTCATCACCGCATACCATCCGACCCAGTTCCGACAATATAGGGAGAAAAGTTCTCGCACTGCTGTCATCAACCACTTAAATTATAATAAAAGGTCTGTCTTAAATTTATTTTGCAGAATACGCAGATTTCGCAGTAAAAACTATTTAATTAATATTATTAGGTGTAAGATATAATTACTAAGCATGAGTGCAACTCTACCTCCATTCACCATACGCCTTCGTGGCGTGCACGGAGACAACATTACCTTCCTATAATGTCATTGAAAGGATGGGTGAGATAGGTGAGGCATGTAGCACGTGTGACACTGTAGAAAACTGTCTAGGCTTTAAGATGGAAAACCGGAAAGAAGGAGATCGGTTTGGGAGACCTTGCAGAATATGCGAGGGATCGATTTGGCTTAGAATAGGGATCAGTAGTAGACTCTTGTAAACACATTCATGTAACTTCAGATAACGTATGCAGACGTTGGAAATGTTTTTGAATCTCTTTAGGAGCTATTAGACCGTCAAGAATGACTCCCTTTTTTATGTTTTGTTGACCTTGCATCCCTGTACAATCTGTCTGGTATGCTGCAGCAGACCAGACAGCCACCCATACAGAGTGAAAAATACCAGTGTCGCATAGATACAGTAAGTTGCCCTGATGATGGGCACATAGTTGCCCGAAACATGTAGAGAATTTGAAATAAATATACGAAGAAGTAGTGTGCACCTAGTTGATTTCATTTGTAAAAGAATGACTCCGTTTCATGCAGTTAGTGAAATGCTGTACGAGTAATACAGTAAGAGAATGTATGGATATATGAATATTGACATTAAAAAATCAAGCGACATGAAACAGAAGATGAAGAAGCCGCAAAATGAACAATACACGCATGCACAGTCAAGTTTTGGCTCCATGAAAGCCCGACCGCCCGGGCGAGGGTATTCACCCTCACGCACAGAACGAATACCTAATCCCTTCAGCACATAACGATCTTCAGCTAATTGAAACCTTCATTATTACACGGAAACCGAATTTTCATCAACGTATCTACAAAAGGCAGCGCCACATTGAGCCGTATTATGATTTATTCCCATCAAATTCCCATCTTCTTGTTGAAGATTGTCTCGTAATTTTAATATGACCAACCGCACATTTTTGCATAGGTTTCCCAATTTATCTCTTCCCTTGAAAATCTTCGACTAAAATTCTGTTATATACGTTGACCATGCATGAAACGGATTCTCCCCGCCTCATTCTTCCTTATCTGAGCACCACAATTACATAAGGTGAGTACTGTGCGTTAAGAAATTTGTCATTATGTAACTAACTCTAATCATTTGATATTTTACTCAGGCCGCAATAGACCTATTAACCAAGACTCCGATCTCAGCCGATATTTTCTCGCCACAGAAACAATGTTTCACACCTATACAAAAGAACAGCCAATTAAAATTTCATATATTCTATCTTAATGTGTCATATAGGATAGTAAGATAAATATTCTCAGCTCAGTGGTAACGTGACTTTCCCTCCTTAAATCCCTTCTTAATTTAATCACGAATACCATGTCAATGTGTGGGCCGGGTAGCTCAGTCGTTATAACGACTGACTACGGGCTGGACGGTCCGGGACCGAATCCCGGTGGGGACGAGATTTTCCGCCCTTCCAGACCGTCCCTGTGGCCCACCCAGCCTCCCGTAAAATGGTTACCGGGTCTTTCCCGGGGATAAAGTGTGGCCGGGTCGTGCTGCTGACCACTCACCCCCATCTAGTGCCGCGGTCATGGAAGAGTAGAGCTATACCTCTACCCACCCTATGGGCCACACCGGGCCTGTAACAGGATCACTTTAACTTTTTACCATGTCAATGCATTACCGTCGTTCCCACGTACTTGAAACACAAATATACCATTCCATTGGCAATATTACTTGCTGTATGCCTTTACGCACGGTAGTCTGTTTAACAGAACACTGTTCTATTAATGTGTGTATTTGAGTTGGCTTTCGGTTTGATTTAGACAGATGTCACTGGCGACCTAAACCTCATTCCGGCAACCAACAATGAAGAAAAGCAATCTTCACTTTCAAAACACATGACAGACTGCAGGTGCACAGTCAGATATGTTGTGAGCTAGCGAACTCAGACTCAGAAAAGTCGGTCACTCTTCCCACCAAGTCCGACCGAAACACAAAGCAGAAGTTAGCTTCACAGAAACACATGACCCGCAGAGCATAAGTTAATTTCACGGAAGCGCGTGACCCATAAAGCACAAACGTTGGTAACTGATCCTCCGATTAATAAAACACTGTAAATTATTGTATCTTTATTTGTTCATCAGATTCACTACATGTTTCGGACTGCAGCTGGGGCCATCATCGGATAGTGCTGCCCGATGATGACCTCAACTACCGGCCGAAACATATCGTAATGAATCTGATGAATAAATAAAAGTATAATCATTTGTAGCATTGTATCAATCGGATAATCAATGACCAACGTAGATTGAAAAAAATACAACAGGATAATCATCTTTATCGTTGCACCGTGCATTTCGTAGAATCATTTAATTAGCAGACCAACTAATGCACATACATAAAACTTTTTTACATTAAAACATTTAAAATCGCTCCAACATGTTTCGATCCTAAGATCATCATCAGGGAACTACTCTGTGCCTTGCTAAAGTCACATTTTTAAAAACACTCTCTGATTAATTTCCTTATATTAACTCGGTGCTGCATGTCGTATTGTGTAAGTCGTACGCCGCTGAGAATGCGCCTGACTATGTGTGTCGTGTGTTATGCAGCATGCAGCATAACACACGACGCACATAGTCAGGCGCATTCTCAGCGGCGTACGACTTACACAATACGACATGCTGCCACAGCACCGAGTTAATATAAGGAAATTAATCAGTGAGTGTTTTTAAAAATGTGACTTTAGCAAGGAACAATGTAGCTCCCTGATGATGATCTTAGGATCGAAACATGTTGGAGCGATTTTAAATGTTTTAATGTAAAAAAGTTTTATGTCTGTGCGTTAGTTGGTCTGCTAATTAAATGAAAACAGGATAATGTTACCCAAACCATAAATCATGAATTAATTTCACTGAAGCGTTGTATATAAATCATACTGTATTGTAATATTCAAGCACATTTTAATAACAACTGGCTACTTGGTACGCTGTTGGGCAGCCTCCTCCAACAGAAGAAATAGTTACAGAAATTTCGAAAGACTTCAATATTCGATGGAATTTTCCAAATAATATTTAAAGGATAGATGCAAAGCACATCAGAATCCACTGTCCGCCGAACTCCGCCAGCCAATATTTTAACAAAAAATAGTGCCATTCCATTGTTCTGCAGTCTGTTGTGGAAGCAAATCATAAATTTGTAACTGTGGACGTAGGAGCCTTAGGTAAATAAAACGATGGCGTTTTCCGCTCGGCTCTGTATCAGAGCTTGGAAACACCAAGTTTGCAATTGCCTGAAGATACAGTTTTGCCACTTCGTGAAATTACATTGCATCACATTGTGACGAAGCGTATCCCATAACAACCTACATAATGAAACCGTACAGTACAAGAACATTAGACAGAAATAAAGCTATATTTAATTGCAGACTGTCGCGTGCACGACGTGTTGTAGAAGATGCTTTTGGAATTTGCGCTTCAAAGTGGAGGATTCTGGACAAAGCCATTGAAACAAAAGTAGACACAGGCGTGGAAACTGTAAAGTGCATAGCTTTACTACACAATATTATCATAGACGCTGAGGGTTTGCGTTACATTTCATCAAACGATTGTGACAGCCTGGATGCAAATGGCAGTACTCAGTTCAAAAAATGCATAAATCATAACTCTGTTACCGCTTCTGCCAAGGAAACGCGAGACCCGTTTTGTAAATTTTCCCACAGTCCAGCTGGTTCTGTACAGTGGCAAGAGGAAGCTATTGGAGACGTGCAGTAATTCAAAGTCATCATTACACTATGTAATCACATGAACTCGGTTGAGCATATCTGCACATACATTTGTGTATTAACCACATACAAATGCCATGTCTGGGATAAGTTCCTCCATTCCGTGTCAATACTGTCCGTGTTGTGGTAGCCTTTAATTCGATGACCCCACAGTACCGGACCCTTAATAACCTTGGAAATTAGAGCCTCTGTCATCGAAGACGTGAAATCTAGACGTGCAATAACTACTGCTTTTCAAGTCTTTGTCCATGCCAGTTCAACTCTGCTCGTAAACTGCGTCGGCCATTTGCAAAATCTCGGTTATTGCAGTCTGTATTCCCGATAATCTCAACATGACTCATTACCGCTGCCGCCCACACGAGCGGCTACAAACAAGCTTGGTCGCTGCTACCTACAAGAGCGTCCGTTTTGCACGCTCGCTCGCTACACGCTTCCATGCGGGACAGCCCCATTTACTTATGCGTGTTTGTCCGCTAAAGTGAGTGGGCGGTAAACGCGCGTGCACGCTGGTCGCTGACACGCAGGACATAGACTGAACACAGAGGCTATGACAGTACACGAAAGAGAAAATTAAATAACGAGAACTTCATAATGTGTATTGTGAGCCCAATACGATCCAAGTTATTAGCTCAAGGATATACACAATAGGCATGTAGCACGCATGGGATAGACGAGGAATACGTGTAATAGTTTAGCAGGGAAGGTGACGGGAAGAGAAACATAAAACAGTTGGGCGTAAACGGGGTAATATTACCCAGATTTATGTTGCGTAAACAAGAATTGAGGTTGCGCACTGGATTCATATGTTTTAAAAGAGAATCTAGAGATAAACTTCTGTGAACTCGATACTGGACATGTGGCCTCCGCAAGAGGTGGGGAATTACTGAACTAGTTGAGCGAATGTTCTATTCAAAGGAATGGGTGTCCCACATGGAGTCAATAGTAAACATAACACACTCCCGATACCCTTCCAGAACTCTCCTAGATATCGCATTTCTCACGGGCTCGGGAAAATCCTATCCCTCTCTTCCCGCAATCCTGTCACTGGTCATATTATCTCGAATCTACCTATACAACAGACAGGAATTTTTTCCTCCTATAATATCAGCATTCACCCAAGCCAATTCAATCACGCTGAAGATGCAGACAGTATATTCTTTCGAAACGTCGGAACATTTAACCCCTACACAGTGCAGATAGACCAAAAACCAACGCGAAACCCTGAACACTTGTTATATAGGTCTATACAGTTCGGAGTAAGGCTTGACTTTAGACTAGCAATTAAATACTATGTTCAGCTTCATCTTCTGACACACAAGTGACAGGAAATCTCGCACTATGAATTCTAGATAAATGAAATAATGTAATGTATTTCACCCGACTGTGTTTATATATACACACCAATAATTAACGGTCTAAAACAGCATTTATTTACTTAAAATCCACATTCAGCTACATATTTCGGATATGTTAAGGTAATGACAGCTTATTTTGAGAACTTCCTTCAGGAATTGTGGAACGATAACAATAACATGTCATCTAAGCAACCCGACGCGCACAGGTCACTTCCGCGTCTGTCTTCATATTATGCCCTAATTACTACCTCAAACTGAAGCTAGAATCCTCGCCCATAATAAGGTAATGTTCGTGACATTGTAACCGTTGGAGTAGGTTCAACTCTCTTGTCGTAAGGTTATGCATTGGTCCTCGCGTAGCTTTACGAGTCCTCCAGGGTGTCACTACGAGTATAGCTGGGCGGAATTAGTCAGTTTGAAGGCTAATTTGACTTTCTAACAGCAGGGTCGTAAATAATGCGCAGGGGGTTTCTGGAGCGACGGAAACGTGTCCAACTGACATTTTGCAAGGGCCCTTTTGTAGTTTTACGACAGGATGGAAGATGAGGCATTTGACATTTTTCTGTTTAATACGGCCCAACCAAAACTGACTGCTAGAGGTCTTATTTATATCATCTTTTCGAGTGTGGGAGTAGGAAAACCACAAGAGAAAATTAAATTAGTGAGGGACAAGAATTCAACGTTAGTGGTAGCACCCAAGGGAGGTAAATGTGTGCTGGTCTTGTAACTAAAAACAACGGCCGTGGTTACTTCAGATTGCTGGCTGCTAAAAATTGGTGTTAAATTTGAAATAAGTGGTAAATAAAATAAACGATCTATTATCAGGAGCTAGTGCTGACACTGAAGTCCGTCTGACACAACCTTTACGTAAGTATTCCCTGAGATAGGACATGCAAACCGGCGCGAGCTAGTTAGGTCTTTGTACGGGAAGGAAAGGACGGTAGCAACATTAACCCTCGGACATGTACTGCTGTGACAGCTGGTTTCTATGCCCAGCTGAGCAGAAATCCCGTCGTGTTTCCGCTAATTAATTTACAGCAAACGCAACTTAGACTGTATATGGAAATAACAACGGGTGTTCATGCACACCGCACTTTACACTGACGATGTGTTCCATGCGAGATTTCAGGCTTCTGTCGCAGTGGGTGTAAATGAGAGCTTCCCTCTTCTGGGCTGTTACGCAGAGTAGATTGGTAGTTACCGAAGTTTCGGGACAACCTATCGGACCCATCTTCAAGGGTCAAAAGAGCGACGATCGTAAGGTTTTCCATACTTCTCTTTGTGTCTCAATACGCATGTGGCTTGTAGTTCAACCAGTTAACTTCAATACTTCAATCTTTGTGCCAAGGTTTAAGAAGGGAAATCAAGAGGTGAATGCACTACAAATACCGAATCAACCTCACAACTCAGTCCATGTAAAATCCATATGCGTTCTAACATATGATATATTTGTTAACTACATTTGGGTTGACACCCGATGGCAGCAGTACAGTACACATTTACACACAAACAATACCCAAAACAACACAATGAGCCAGAATACCCAGAACGGAACATACATACCAATAAGAATACGTAATTTACAAAATTAAACAGAACCATACAAAGCATACAACAATATACACAATTACACAAAATAGAACCAAAAGAAAATGAAGGAACGTGATAAACGAAACAGCCATATAAGCAGCAAACTTCATATGATCTCTTTATATCTTTTAATAATGACACACCCTGTTGCTGATAAGACACCCTGTTACATGTCACACGGCACTACGTATAATGTGTAGTTCATACACCTTCTTCAAGGAGACCAAGAGTCATTAAGAGACGGTAAGATGAAACGTGATGAGTCTACAAGCAGAACGAGACGAATCTTGCTGAGCGATTGGCAGAACACGGAAGCTCGTTTCAACAGTTGTAACGTGTCAAAGGCACATAGAGCTGAATCGTGGAGACTTTCCGAGCACTGAACTGGCAGAACACAGTAGTTCCTTTCATTACGGTTAGTGCATAAAAGGCACACACAGAGTAACAAGTAGGCTGGTAATAAGTAACTTAACCTTCCAAGTTGCAGATGCGTCAATGAATAACGTGGCAAACAGTTAACTTACGTGTATGCCTCAGGTTCGTTTCTTGCTTTCCTTTGTAATACAAAACACGTTAGGAATGCAAAGCGAGATTTACACGAGGAAGTCCGGGTAGAATTCCCAAAACCCACTTTTCTACTGCAGATTTCAACCCTTTACGTTTTGTTTTGAAGGCCTTTTTCAAAGAAATGTGAATTTATAATAAAAAGTAAGAAGTCCCTTTACGTACGAACAGAGGTGTGAGACTCGTGAGAAACGATCATCCGTACGAACCGCAGTCGAGCCAGTTCATTCTCATTGCCTGTCGTTAGACGATTACTATTATTATTAGTGAATATCAGGGATTGAATAATAATAATAATAATACGTATTATTATTATTGTTATTATACGATATGCATGTCTCTTGTCACAGGCCTTTTCTTCCTGGTACTTCTATTGAACCAGCGATGATCCCCACTGCTCAGGCTTCAAGCTTCACACTGCAGTATTTTCCGTATTATGTGTGATGATGACTTTTGTAGTGAATCTATCGAATGTTTTCCTGGTACAGGTTCCAAATTTTTCTTTAAGCTTCTTGTTACTATTCCAGTGGCTCCAATTATTACTGGTACAATCTTACATTTCAGGTTCCACATTCGTTGTATCTCTATACATAAACTCTT
>Ga0123357_10003349_pt1 | contig 18334 bp, 11 predicted proteins | sample TergutEmb28metaG_FD_89873 | JGI IMG/M metagenome (GOLD analysis project Ga0123357, IMG submission 89873) | Embiratermes neotenicus P4 segment gut microbial communities from Petit-Saut dam, French Guiana - Emb289 P4 | ecosystem: Host-associated > Arthropoda: Insects > Digestive system > Gut ... | reverse complement strand
GTTAATCTGCGCTTTGGTTAAGCGTGGCACAATTACTCCGTCGGCTGTTGTAGCATCGGTGGAGGAAGCCACCACATCAAGCGTAGCCGCCGGTTTATCAAGCGACCCGATAGTTACCTGCGCTTTAAAAGGTTTAAAAATAGTAAATGAAAAAGTTTTAGGAATAAAAAACTCCACCTGTGACGGGCGGAGTTTTCACCGTTGATTAATTTACCCCCCCAATAGCTTCGCTTCATTGAAGGAGTTACCCATAATCTCCATTAACAGAACGTCTTCAGTAAAAATTACCTTTTTTTTTTGAAAAACTCAAAACAAAAGTCCATTATAATATGAATTTTCAAATTTATTTTTTATCTTTGTATGCTTAAGAAATATTATTTCGTTTTCAAATGTTTTTATTTGAGAGGACAAAGATTAAATTTAACAATGTTGTAACATAACAGTAACTTTATGCGTGTAATTTTGCGTTTAAAGTAACAAAAAAAATTATTCTAAAATTTTAAAACAAATTTATGAGAAAGAATTTATTCACTCTCTTACTTCTAATTTTCTTTTGCTCCTCTGCTTTTGCGCAGGGAGCCAAATTGAAAGGAACCGTTGTCAATTCCGAAACAAAGGAGCCTTTGCAGGGAGTTTCCGTCAGATTGAGTAATCAAAACATGACTACGACTTCCGAATCGGACGGGTCTTTTTATTTTGAAAATGTGAAATCGGGCGACGAGACGCTTATAATCTCTTCTCCTGATGTACAATCGACCGTCCGGAATGTGAGTATCTCGCAGGGCGGGGTAACTGACGCAGGCGAAATTGCGGTAGTTGTCAATGCGAGGAGTCAGTTGGACGACGGGTCTTTGAATCTGCTTGACGAATCGTCTGTTGGTGATGATGATACGCGGAGTGATGCAAATATTGCATCCTTGCTGACAACTTCCAATGATGTTTATTTGTCGAATATGTCCTACAATATGAGCGCTGTTCGTTTTCGCTTGCGTGGATATGATACTCGTTATACGAATGTATATATTAATGGAGTAAACTTCAACGATCAGGAAATGGGAAACTTTGGTTATAGTATGATTGGCGGTTTGAATGATGCAACTCGCAATCAGGATGACGTAATTGCATTGACTCCCGGCAGTTTCTCTTTTGGTGCAATAGGCGGCGCTACAAATATAAATACTAATCCTGCTAATTATGCTCCGGGTAAAAAAGTTAGCCTTTCTTATTCAAACAGAATGTATAAAGTCAGAGGTATGGCAACTTATTCAACCGGATTGATGAATAACGGTTGGGCTTTTACCGGTTCTGTCGGTTACAGATGGGCTGATGAAGGTTTTGTCCCCGGTACTTTTTACAACAGTCTGGGAATTTTCCTCTCGGCTCAAAAAGTGCTTAATGCGAAACATAGTCTGACTCTGACGGCTTTCGGATCGCCCACGCAACGCGGACAACAAATGGCTACCGTACAGGAAGCGTACGATTTGATGGGTACAAATTTATACAATCCTAACTGGGGGTGGCAAAACGGTAAAAAGAGAAATGCCCGTATAGTAACCGAGTATAAACCGACGCTTATTTTGTCTCATGATTGGAAGATTAATGATAAGACGAAGTTAACTACAGGACTATCAGGTCAATATATCCGATACGGGGGAACAGCTTTGAATTGGCATGACGCTCAAGATCCTCGTCCGGATTATTATCGCAATATGCCGAGTTATCAGTCATCGCAAGATAATATTGATGATTATACCAATAAATGGCAAAATAATACGTCATACAGTCAAGTAAATTGGGACAGATTATACAGTGCGAATGCTTTAGAAAAAATGTCAACTGAAAACGGGTCTATTTATATGGTTGAAGAACGCAGAAACGATCAAATGAATCTGAATTTAAATTCTACGTTAAATCACAAAATATCGGAAAATGTTACGTTAACGGCAGGCGTTGAGGGTAAAATGACGAAAGGAATGCATTTTAAAACGGTTAACGATTTGCTGGGCGGAGATTATTTCTTAGATGTTGATCAGTTTGCCCAAAGAGATTTTGGCGTTGGTTCACCCCAATCGCAGAACGACTTAAATAATCCCGATCATCATGCTGTTGTCGGAGATATATTCGGATACAATTATAATATCTATGTAAATTCGGCTAATATTTGGTTTCAAAATATTCATCGCTATAAAAAATGGGATATATATTATGGAGCCAAATTTTTATTTACCGATTTTTGGAGAGAAGGAAAAATGAGAAATGGACTTGCTCCCGACAATTCGTTTGGAAAAGGAACAACATATTCTTTCGTAGATCAGGCGATAAAAGGGGGGATAACATACAAATTGAGCGGAAAACATATTTTTAGCGCCAATATTTCATATTCAACGGCGCCTCCTCTTACTTCCAACGCTTATTTGTCTCAGAGAATAAAAGATAATACAGCGCCTGATTTGAAAAGTGAGAAAATTTTCTCGGCTGATGTGAATTACAATTTTTCGACGCCAAATATAAGAGGACGATTGTCGGCTTTTCAGACCAATTTTTATGATCAAATGAATCTGACTTCTTTCTATTATGACGCTTCGAATACTTTTGTAAATTATGCCTTGTCGGGTATTGATAAAATGTATCGAGGAGTGGAGTTAGGGTTGAGCGCCAAAATTAATACGAAATTTTCGGTTTCTTTTGCCGGAACATTGGCTGAATATATTTACACCAATCGACCTACTGGTACTATCTCTTATGAAAACGGTACTCAACCGGATAAAACGACGACAGTTTATTATAAAAATTTTTATGTCGGAGGAACGCCTCAGAGCGCCGGAACTCTTAGCTTACATTATTTTTATAAATATTGGTTTTTTGATTTGAACGGAAACGCTTTCGGTAGAAATTATATCGAATTGTCTCCTGCTCGAAGAACTCCTGAAGCCATTGATTTTCCAAATAACAATTATGAAGAAAAATTGGCGATGGTAAAAGATATTACCAATCAGGAAGAATTTGGCGCAGCTTATACGGTTGATTTTTCTATCGGTAAAGTGCTTTATTTATCAGGACGCCAATTGAATATCAATCTCCAATTTTGTAATATTTTAAATAATACAAATATAAAAACGGGAGGATATGAGCAAGGTCGTTTTGATTTTGCAACCCGGAATGTAAATAAATTTACCAATAAATATTATTACGCCCAAGGATTTAATTGTTTCTTGATGGCGGGATACAAATTTTAAAATACTCAGTTAATCAATTAATAAAAAAATATAGGATATGAAACAGATAAAAAAATTATTATTCATCTTATTGGTGGCGCTTATTGCGAGTGCTTGCGATCAAAGAAACTTCGATATGCCGCCTCTTAATGTTCCTGAATTTTATGGGGGAGCAAACATTACTATTAAAGATTTTATTGCCAAATATAATTCAAATTTGGTTCAAGTAGTTGATAATGATACAATTGGAGGTTATGTTGTGGCTAATGATATTTCTGGAAATATTTACAAGCAAATCCAACTTCAGGATGAAACCGGAGGGCTTTGCATTGCCATAAACCAAAATAGCATTTACAATGATTACAGGGTAGGACAACAGATATTTATTGCGTGTAAAGACCTTTATATGGGTAAATATGGAGGTTACCCGCAACTCGGAGATATATACCTGAATGCAAGTAGTGTATATGCGATTGGTCAAATGACATGGGCAAAAGCTCAAGATCACTTTTTTCTGATCGGAAATCCCGACACAACGAAAGTAAAGAGCGACACGGTGACCATTGAAAAGTTATCCGTTACATCTCCATACGTCGGCAGATTGATTACTGTTACTGACGTACGTTTTGAAAAAGGAGGGCAAGAGGTTTTTGCTGAACCGGGGGCAAATAATGCACCTCAAACACTGAGTAAAAATTTAATTTCATCGACTGATCCGAATTCTAAGTTAGTTTGCCGTAATAGTAGCGCCGCCAATTTTGCAACTACAATTATGCCGTCAGGAATTGGTTCGGTTACCGGCGTGTTGTCTGTTTTTAATGGTACGCTTCAAATAACATTCAGAGACTCTTTGGATTGTGCGCATTCACGCTTTGGCGACTTTGGTACGGGTGATAAAACATCTCCTTGGACAATCCCTTATGCCTTATCACACCAAGACGGAACAACTAAAGGCTGGATACAGGGTTACATTGTTGGCGCCGTAGCTGCAGGTATTACTACAGATAATCCCATTACCGGAAATAACAACGGCATTATTTTCGCAGCGCCGTTTTTGCCTAATACTGTTGTCTTGGCGGCTTCTGCCGATGAAAAAGACTGGACAAAATGCGTAGTGGTAGGATTGCCTATGGGCTCAGCTATTCAAACGCAAGTGAACTTAATGGATCATGCCGGTAATTTAGGTAAACTGTTGGAAGTTAATGGAACGTTACAGAATTATTTGGGAGCTGCCGGATTGGCAACAATCGGTTCTGCAAATGATTTTGTGTTTGGCGGAACTACGCCCGGCGGCGGCGACGGAACGCAGGCAAATCCGTTTACGGTAGCGCAAGGTATTGCCAACCAAGGCGCTGCGGCAAATAATAATTACAAATGGGTAACAGGTTATGTGGTTGGTATCTGGGAAGGAAGCGATGCCAACGGAAACGATATTTATCCAAATAACTTTGCCAAATTTGAACCGCCGTTTTACTCCAATGTAAACTTATTATTAGCCGACTCGCCGGAGGAAACCACATTAAGAAATTGCTTGAATGTTCAGTTGCCGGCATCAATGAGATCCGCATTAAGTCCGATGAATAACCCGAATATTCTTAAGCAATCAATTAAGATAAACGGTTCTTTGGAAACATATAATTCAATGGCAGGCGTAAAAAATCTGCAAAGTTATGAAACCGGCGGCGTTAATCCACCGCCTAATCCAAGCGGCGTAATCTTTTTGGAAACTTGCGGCGGCGATGGTCAAGTTTCAGGACAAGTAGCGCCGGCGGATTATGCGGGATGGGATAATAAAACTCCGGTTGCTTTTTCGGGCAATGTTGTTATTCGAAAAACCAATTCCATGGACACGCATGTTTGGTTTGCAGCTTGGTCGGCACAATATCCCGATTTAAAATATCTTACGGTATCGGGTATCAATACTGCCGGTTGCACAGGTATGACATTGTCGTTTGACGTTACTCACAATCTTCAGGGAAGTTCGGTAAAAGCTAATTTGATGACTGTTTCGGTAAAAGATATGAATACCGGTACGGAAACGGCGCTAACGGTTCCGGCAACCGATTTGGCATATAATAGTTTTGCGACTATATCGGGCATTACCGGTATTCCGGCAACATCAAATTTGCAAATTACGTTTAAAACCACCGAAACGAATACTATGGGTATGCGTTTGGATAATATTCGTATTGAAGGCGTAAAACCGTAAAAAGTATTTGGTTCCCAAAAGAAAAATAAATTGAGTAAACAAATTATTAACAAACAGGGAGGTTATTTAATTTTAGATAACCTCTCATAAAAATTATAAAAAATGAAGAAATTTACTTTATTGCTTTTTTCCCTGGCATCTACTGCCGTTATAATGGCAAGCACGCCAAATGTAGTAATTTCAGGAGTATATGGCGGCGGCGGAAACAGCGGCGCTCCTGTGCTGAATGATTACGTTGAGTTGTATAATACAACTGCGGCGGCGGTTGACATGAGCGGTTGGACGATTTATTACGGTGCGGCAACCGGAACGAGCGTTTCAGCCACTAACACTTTCACATTCCCTTCGGGAACATCTATCGGCGCAAATGGTTTTTTGTTGTTGCAAGCATCAAAAGGAGCCGGAACGCAGACAAACCCATACGAGTTTGATATAGACATAAGCGGTAGCGCAGGCTCTAATTTTTCAATGGCGGGAGGAGCCGGCAAAGTGCTTCTTCTTTCGCAATATACCAATTTATCAACTGCAAACAGCCTTCCAACGGCTTTAGCAGATATTCAAGCGCTTACCGGTTTTGTAGATTTTGTTCCTTACGGTTCCACTTCTACTCCGAAAGTTGGAAACTCGACGGTTGATTTGACGGCAACTACGGCTGCTACCCGAATTATTGCAGGCACAACGGTTTCTTATACTCCGGATATGGCTGCGGATTTTAGCGTTGTGACATTAACCGCTTCTGTTCCGAGAAATTCTAAAACAAACCTGTCTAATTCGGCGGTAGCTATGCCTGCATTTTCTGTGCCTTCAGGATATTATACGGCGCCTGTAACCGTAACCATCTCTACCGCAACAGACGGCGCATCTGTTCATTACACGACAGACGGCAGCGATCCAACCGCAAGCTCAACACTTTACACAGAGCCGGTAACTGTTTCTACCACCACAACCGTTAAAGCTATCGCAACAAAAGACGGTATGGATAATAGCCCTGTTGCTTCGGCAACCTACACTTTCACTACGGAAGTTGCTAATATTGCCGGATTTAATGCTTTAGCCAATAATACGACTGCTAAAATTACAGGCGCAGTTACGGTGGTTTATCAAAACGGCACCAATTTGTTTGTTCAGGATGCTTCAGGATGGGTGTTGATTTATGGAAATTCAGGAAAAACCTATCAAAACGGCGACCGGTTGACAGGCGTTACCGGAACTTTGGTGATGTATGAAGCGCAGACGGGCGCCGGAATTTATTATCCCGAATTATCAATAATCAGCAGTATCGGACTTCCCGCCGGAGTAGCGGGCGATCCGGCTATACCGGCTGTCGTTAATCCTGTCGATTTGACAAATGCCGATTTGAACAAATATGTTTCCGTTCAAAATGCAGAAATTGCCGCTGATGTAACTTATTCGACTACAGCAGCTACCGACGGTACTATCGTTACGAGCGCCGGAACAATGATCGTCCGCGATAATTACAGATTATTCAGTTCCTCATTTTCACAAGGCGACAAAGTAAATCTGACAGGTCTTGTAAGGTATTATAACGGAATTCAAATCTATCTGCTTTCAATAGGAAATGTTACCGGAATTAATAATCCCCAATTCGCCGCCTCCAATGTTTACGCTGAAGATGGCTTTATCTGTATAAATAATCTGCAGAAAGCTGAAAAAATCAGCGTATATGATTTATCGAGGAAATTAATTTTCCAAACCACAGCAACTGCCATAACAAAAATTCCGGCTACCAAAGGGGTTTATGTTGTGAGAGTCGGGGCTGAAACATTTAAAATTGTAAATAAATAAAATAATCCCCGTAGAGACGGGGCGCGCCCCGTCTCTACCATATTTCACATAAAATTATAAAAAAATGAATAAATTAAATTTTTTATTAAAAACAACGCTGATTGCAATATTTGCAATATATGCAAGCATGAATCTTAATGCCGGAACAATAACAATAGTACCGGATCAAGCAACTACCGGAACGACAGGAACTGCTTATGTAGCTACATTAACTAATTTTACTGTACAAGGAGTTGAATGGGCTATAAACAATTGGAATCCAAGCAATTTACAAGTAAGAGGAAACAATGGTACGGTGAGCGCTAATTTTCAGTTCTATAACACAACAGCCATACCCGGTAATATTACAAAAGTTACGCTGAACGCATTTAGTACAACAGATATAGGCGGTACAGGCGCAAGTCGTTTAAATCCGGCTTCAATATCATTAGTTGCCGGTACTGATATTCAAAGCGGAACAAGTACAGGTATTGCTACCACAACAGGAACCGGTTGTGTTTATTGGGAGCTATCCGGAGGAAACAATTTTTTTAGAATTCAATTTGTAAATGGCGCAACAAGTGGAACTGCACGAATTTCAAGTATTGAAATAGAATATTCCGAATCTTCAAATCCGGTAGCCGCAACGCCAACGTTCTCTCCTGCCGAAGGATCTTATACCGAACCTCAAGATGTGGCTATCTCTACCGAAACAGAAGGCGCATCTATTTATTATACCATAGACGGCGGCAATCCAACTGCAAGCTCAACGCTTTACACAGCGCCGATAACCGTTTCTACCACAACAACCATCAAAGCTATTGCAGTTAAAGAAGGTATGAACAATAGCGATATTGCGATTGCAACCTACACTTTCCAAGTCGTAGAACCGGAACAGGTAGAAGCGCCTACATTCTCTCCTGTTGCAGGATTATATACTGCGCCTCAAGACGTAACTATCTCTACCAAAACGGAAGGCGCATCTATCTATTATACAATAGACGGCAGCGAACCGACTGCAACTTCAACGCTTTACTTGGCGCCAATAACTGTTTCCGCCGCAACAACCATTAAAGCTATTGCAATTAAAGAAGGTATGAACAATAGCGATATTGCGACTGCATCTTACACTTTCCCTGAAATTGCCGATGGCGAAGGAATTGTTTACCAAACGGGGTTTGAAAGTTCGGAAGGTTTTGCTGTAAGTTCAATTTACAACAATCCCGAAATGGCATATACAGGTCCGGCAGCCACTCAATGGGGCACAATTTATGGAACGCCTACTGCAACGAATTTCATCACCGGCGCTCAGTCAATGCAAATGCGATGGTACACTACTGCTGCAACTACATTTGGAAGTACTGAAACAAGATTTGATTTACCGAATGTAACAAAAGTAACATTCAAAGCAAAAAACACGGTAGTAACAAACGGCATGGATGTCACAGTCCTTTATTCAACCGATGAAGGAGCTTCATGGACAGGCGGCGAAGTTTTCAAGTTAGGAACAACTGCTGCAAGTTTTCTCTACAACATTTCAGCCACAGGCGAATATGCAAACGTAAGAATTAAATTTTTGGTAACGCAATCCGGAGATGCGCCAACCGGTACCGTGCAAGTTACCATCGACGATGCGGTTGTTTATGGAATGGCTGGCGAAGAACCGGCGCAGGTGGCAACTCCTACGTTCTCTCCGGCTGAAGGATTTTATTCCGAACCTCAAAATGTGACTATCTCTACTGCCACAGAAGGCGCATCTATTTATTACACAATAGACGGCAACGATCCGACTGCAGGCTCAACGCTTTACACAGAGCCGATAACTGTTTCTGCCACAACAACCGTTAAAGCGATTGCAATAAAAGAAGGTATGACCGATAGCGGTATTGCTGCTGCAACTTACACTTTACCTGAAATTGCCGACGGCGAAGCAATTATTTACCAAACGGGGTTTGAAAGTTCGGAAGGTTTCACGGCAAGTACGATATACAACAATGCTGCTATGGCATTTACAGGTCCGGCAGAGGCTCAGTGGGGTACGATTTATGGAACGCCTACTACTACCGCCAGCTCTATAATTTCAGGCGCTCAGTCAATGCAAATGAGGTGGTACACAAATGCTACAACTACATTTGGAAGTACCGAAACAAGATTTGATTTACCGAATGTAACAAAAGTAACATTCAAAGCTAAAAACACGGTAGTAACAAATGGCATGGATGTCACAGCGCTTTATTCAACCGATGGAGGTACTTCTTGGGTTGGCGGTGAAGTTTTTAAGTTAGGAACAACTGCTGAAAGCTTTATTTATAACATTTCAGCTACAGGCGAATATGCAAACGTAAGAATTAAATTTTTAGTAACCCAATCCGGAGACGCGCCAACAAATACAGTGCAAGTTACTATTGACGATGTGGTGATTTATGGAATGACAGGGTTAGAGCCGACGCAGGTAGCAGCGCCAACATTTTCTCCTTCCGGAGGAATTTATACTACGCCTCAAAGTGTAACTATCACTACTGAAACAGAAGGCGCATCTATTTACTATACGACAGACGATAGTAATCCGACTGAAAATTCAACGCTTTACACTGAGCCAATAACGGTTTCTACCACAACAACTATTAAAGCTATTGCAATTAAGGAAGGTATGGATAATAGCATGTCTATTGGTGCAATTTATGTTTTTCCTGTGGAAGTTGCTAACATAGCTGAGTTCAATGCTTTAGATAACAATACGATAGCGAAAATTACAGGCGCGATTACAGTTGCTTATCAAAACGGTAGCAATCTGTTTGTTCAGGATGCTTCAGGCTGGTTGTTGATTTATGGTACAACAACAAAAACCTATCAAAACGGCGACCGGTTGACAGGCGTTATTGGAACATTTTTGATGTACGGAACTCCTGCATATCCTGAATTGACGCCCATCGCCGGCATAGGACTTCCCGACGGCGTAGCAGGCGCGCCTGTCACACCGGCTGCCCTTGCTCCTGCCGATTTGACGAATGGCGATTTAAACAGATATGTCGCTTTGAATAATGTTGAAATTGCCGCCGATGTAACTTATACAGGATCAACCGGCGTCAGCGGAACGATTGTAAACGGAGACGGAACAATGATTATCCGCGATTATTGGGGATTGATTAAGAATACATATTCACAAGGCAATACAGTAAACGTGACAGGTTTTGTCCGGTATGCAAGCAGTGCGCTTATGATTTATGTGCTTTCAATAGATCCTTATACGGGAATTAATAATCCTCAATCAGACGCAGCCAATGTTTACGCTGAAAATGGAGTTATCTGTATAAATAATCTACAGGGGGCTGCAAAAATCAACGTATATGATTTGTCCGGAAAATTGATTTTCCAAACCACTGCAACTACTGCAACAAAAATTCCGGTTGCTAAAGGCGTTTATGTGGTGAAAGTCGGAACGCAAGCGTTTAAGGTTGTAAATAAATAAAATACATATAATTTGTATTTGTAGAGACGGGGCGCGCCCCGTCTCTACCATTTTTCAATGGTTTTCCACATATACATATATGATTAATAAACATTTACATAAATTCAACTAAAAAATATGAAACAAATTATTTTAGCTTCGATTGTTCTGTTTTGCTTGACGGTTTCAACGCAAGCAGAAGCTCAAAACAGAAAACTTGTTCCTTATGCCGTTGCTTTCTACAATCTGGAAAACTTGTTCGATACCATTAACAATAACAGAAATTATGATCTGGAATTTTCTCCTATGGGAGACAAAAAATGGGACGGAAAGAAATACCATGCAAAATTGGAAAATCTCGCTAAAGTACTAAGCATGTTGGCAAAGGAAACTTGCCCGTTAGGACCTGCCGTTATCGGAGTTGCGGAAGTTGAAAATCGCTCGGTATTGGAAGACTTGGTGAAAACGGGCGATTTGGCAAAACAGAATTTATCAATTGTTCACTATGATTCGCCTGATTTAAGAGGGGTAGATGTAGCCCTTTTATATAATCCGCAATTATTCACGGTAACATCCTCAAAACCTTATCCGTTAACGATACCCGACAATAAGGCTTTCAAAACAAGAGATCAATTGCTTGTGAGCGGACTTCTTGCCGGCGAACGGTTTCATTTTATCGTTAACCATTGGCCCTCCAGAAGTAACAAAGAATATCTCCGCATTGCCGCCGCCAAATTGTGCAAGCATATTACCGATTCGATACGGGCTGCCGATCCGGAAGCAAAGGTCGTGATCATGGGCGACTTAAACGACGATCCATCCAATGCAAGCGTGAAAAAAACTTTGGATGCAAAAGGGAAAATAAAAGACGTTAAACCCGAAGGATTATTCAATCCGATGGTAGCGCTTCGAAACGCCGGAGTTGGTTCAATCGGATACCAAGGGAGCTGGAATATTTTTGATCAAATCATTATTTCCGGAAATATGGCGGGAAAAGACAAATCTACCTTTCAATTCTGGAAAGCCGAAATTTTTAACAGGGATTTCCTGATGGAACAGACAGGAAAATACAAGGGATATCCTTTAAGAACATTCAGCGATAATACTTTCATAAATGGCTACAGCGACCACTTTCCCGTCTTAATTTATTTGGTGAAATATTATGAATAAGGCGAATGGCGAATGGCGAATGGTACAGGGTAAACGGTACAGGGTAAACGGTACGGGGGGCAGGGTAAAAAGTCTTTGCACCCTTATAACATTTTGTTTGTGGGGATTAGGAAGCATTTTGTCGGCGCAACCGCCCGCAGGTTATTATGATGCCGCTTTCGGTAAGAAAAAAGAAGCGTTGAAAACAGCGATGATGGGAATAATCCGTCCTCACAGCGAGCGTACTTATGCTCAATTGTGGACGGATTTTCAGCAAACAGACCAGCTTCCCGACGGCAAAGTATGGGATATGTACTCCGATATTCCAGACGGAATGGCGAAATATTATTTTACTTTTACCGACGATCAGTGCGGCAATTACGGCAAAGAAGGGGATTGCTACAACCGTGAACATTCTTTCCCGAAAAGCTGGTTCAATGACGCAACTCCCATGTACACCGATCTTTTTCATATATATCCTACCGATGGATATGTGAACAACCGGCGAGGCAACGATGCTTTCGGAGAAGTCGCCTCCGTCAGATGGACTTCAACCAACGGCTCCAAAGTAGGAACGGGAAATGCGGCTTTGGGTTATACAAGCGAGGTGTTTGAGCCGAGAGATGACTTTAAAGGCGATTTTGCCCGCACCTATTTTTATATGGTTACCTGTTATGAAGATTTGCTTTCGGGTTGGAACTGCGATATGATCGACAATTCAAGCTATCCGGCGTTGAAGACATGGGCGTTGAATTTGCTGCTTAAATGGAGCCGGAACGACAAAGTCAGTCAGAAAGAGATCGACAGAAACAATGCCGTTTATGAAATACAGGGGAATCGAAATCCGTTTATCGATTATCCTCAATTAGCCGAATATATTTGGGGCGATTCTGTTGCATACGTTTTCAATCCTAATTCTGCCGTTTCGATCCCCAATGTATATGATGATGAAACAAATCAACCGATTGTGTATGCGGCATCGGGCGTGCTGTATGTTGCAAATGCGCATGCAGGCGCTACTATCCAGATTTATGACATAATGGGCAGGCAACTGTTTCAGCAATCAAATATTTCCGGACTCTTTTCGACCAAACTGCCGGATAACAGGTTCTTTATCGTAAAAATAACCGGTAAATCCGGTCAAACGAGCGTGCACAGGGTTGTTAGATATTAAATATGAATTATACAAATGACATGAACAGAAAATTGAAAAAGTTAGTATTTGTCTTTGGATATATTATTTTTTCGATTAATACATTCTCTCAAATACCGCCGGGCTATTACGAAAAAATAGACGGAAAAACGGATCGTAATCTGAAAACGGCTTTGTCCATTATCTTGAAAGAGCATACCGTATTGAATTACAACGACCTTTGGTATTATTTCAGAACAACCGACGTCAGAGACGACGGCAGAACTGTATGGGATATGTATTCCAATAATATTCGTTATTTCAGCGCTTATCCCGGACAAAGCACAGCCGGCATGCAGAAAGAACATTCTTTGCCGAAAAGCTGGTGGGCGGTTTCAAGCGATGTTGATAAATATAACGCCTATACCGATTTAACTCATTTGCTTCCCTCAGACGGAGACGCTAATCAGGCAAAATCAAACGATATACTTGGCGAAGTTGCATCTTCGGCGATATTTAATAATGGAGTAACTAAAGTAGGGCAAAATACATACGTCTATTCAGGAAGTCCGAAACAGGAAGCGTTTGAACCGGATGATCAATACAAAGGCGATTTTGCAAGAACTTATTTTTACATGATTACGTGCTACGAAGATTATGCGCAACAGTGGCGGAGCGAAGCTTTGTCGATGTTCAACAGGGAAACCTATCCCGTCCTGCAACCTTGGGCTAAAGATATGCTTCTTAAATGGAGCCGCGAAGACCCCGTAAGTGAAAAAGAAAAAAAACGGAACGAAAATGTATTTTTGTATCAGGGAAATCGAAATCCGTTTATTGATTTTCCAAACTTGGCGGAATATATCTGGGGAGATTCAGTCGGTTATGCTTTTAATCTTCCGGAAGAATATAAAGCGCATGAAGCGATTATTATGACGCCTGCGAATTTGTCGGACATGTATTTTGGTGAAATTCAACCGGGTGAAATTTCAGAGAAAACGATTATTGTCAAAGGTCAATATTTAAGCGGTAATCTTACGGCAATGCTTTTCGGTTCCGCAACAGGGAATGAATATTTCAGGGTATCGGCAACATCAATCCCTTCCGCCTTGGTTAATTCCGATGAAGGATATGAATTTACGTTGACTTATACGCCTTTAAGTTATGGAACGCACTCCAATTCGCTGGTTCTTTTGGGTGGGGGATTTGTGGGAAGTACCGTCATTTACTTAAACGGCGCGTGTTCGAACGAAACGTCTATTGTTCCTGCCGGCGCCGATTTTCCGGATATTTATTCTCAAAACAGGGAAATCTTTTACCGTTCTTACGCTCCTTCCGGCAAAGTATATGTATATGATATACTTGGAAATTTAATTTATACGAATGTCTGTACAGGTACATGGCAAAGTTATTCATGCCCCAATGCCGGCATTTACATTGTGAAAATTAATGATCGCACAACGAAAATTATAGTTAAATAATTAAGAATATGAAAAATTTTGTGTTATACATGGTTACTTTTGCCATGTTTTTATTAGCTCAATGTACGTCTGCTCCGAAACGGTTCATTGTCCGGTTCGACAATGCGAAAGAAGTTTCCGGAAAAAAGTTCGCAATCAAGGACATCACGCCCGGTTTGCCTCGCGATTGGGATGAGTACAATTTTGTGGTTCTGGAGTTCAAAATCACTACGGCTCAGCGTTTTAATGTAGGATTTACTACCGATTCGGGATACAATGAATTGCGGATAATAAGTTATACGCCTAATGCATGGAATAAATTAGCGATTCCGTTAAAATTTTTCCGCCGGATGCCGGATGCCAATATCGACTTGGCGGCGACCTACAATCAGCCCCGATATACAGGGTGGATTAATCTGGGCGGAAAACGCGGCGAGCTTCATGGAGTCGATTCTATCGGCATCCGGATGCGCGTTCCTATCGGGAATCCTGAATTTGAAATACGTTCCATTGCTCTCACAGTAGATGATCCGGGCGATAAATACTTGGGAGAAAAGCCTGCCGTCGATGAGTTCGGACAATCCAATCTGCTCGACTACGAACAGAAAGTTGATTCGCTTGAACAGTTGCAGGCAGAATGGAAAGCCGAAGAAAATGATACTGTTTGTCCCGACTACAATTATTCCCGCTATGGAGGTTATCTTCAGAAACAGGTGAAAGGCTCCGGATTTTTCAGGGTGCAAAAAACGGACGGACGCTGGTGGTTTGTCGATCCGGACGGATACCTGTTCCTTTCCTTAGGCGTGGATTGCGTGTATCCGGGCGGAGGCGGGAATGCCCGCGATTTGGACAAACGGGATGGAATGTTCAAGCAATTGCCTCCTGAACAGTTCATACAAAACTTCAGAAATAGAAAAGTCGCTTCTTTTGGATCATGGAATCTTTTCCGCCGCTACGGAGATGATTATCAGGCAAAGGCTTGCGAGATGACAGTCAAACGCATGAACAGATGGGGATTAAACACGATCGGCAACTGGTCGGGCGCCGATGTCTATAATCTGAACAAAATAGCCTATACTCAACAATTGCACGGCTTGGCTATGGAAAGCAAACTGATGGGGCTTGCCGATGTGTATGCGCCCGGATTTGCCGCGCGGATGGACTCGGCAATGAAATCGTACCTTCCTCAGAACAAAGACAATCCTTGGATAATCGGATACTTTGTTGGGAATGAACCCTCGTGGTTAAGGCAGGAAGTCCGCCTTTGCGACCTCATCCTGCAAGGAGAAGACCGCCCTGTAAAATCCGAATTGGAAAAATTCCTGAAAGGCGGAGATACGCCGGAACGCAAAAAGGAATTTATCTACCAAACTTTCCGCATCTTCCTGCAAACCGTGAAACAGACGATGAAGCGATACGATCCCAACCACCTGAATCTCGGTATCCGTTTTGGCAATCTTGCCGAATTGGATGAAGAACTGATGGGTATCTGCCATGATTCTTTCGACATTCTCAGTTTTAACTGTTATTCCCTGGCGCCGGATAAAGACCTGTTGGATCATACCCTGCAAGTAACTGATATGCCTATGATTATCGGAGAATACCATTTCGGAACCGTTGACCGGGGCTTGTCGCAATCGCTATGGCAAGTCAATTCCCAACAAGAACGAGGAGTAGCTTATCGTTATTATACAGAAAACGCTTTTGCTCATCCCGGATTAATTGGTACGGCTTATTTCCAATGGTGCGATGAAGATTTGACGGGACGTTTCGACGGCGAAAATTACAATTGCGGATTTGTGGATGTCACCGACCGTCCATACAAATATCAGGTTGAAGCTGTCATGGAAACGGCTAAACGTTTGTATTTCGTTCATTCGGGAGAAACTTCGCCTTTTGATCAAACGCCTGTAAAAGCTCGCGGTCATGAAGCGATTCCTGATGTTTGGAGCGAATAGAATTTTAGATTTATCATTTAAAGTATTACCTTTGCGGGTAGATTTTATTATTCGGTAATTTATGGAAACAAAAGTAACGCTTGATCAATTCCGAACTAATTTGTTTTGGGATGCAGACCCGAATGAGTTGGATATAGATAAGCACTGCGCATATATTGTAGATCGTGTATTGGAGTGTGGATCTTGGGACGATTGGTTATTAATACGTAAATATTACGGACTTGAAAAAATAAAAGAAATAGCGCTTAATATGAGAGGGATGTTTCCCGATACATTATCTTTTATTTCGCTAATGACTCACACCCCTGAAAATCAATTTAGATGCTACGAACTTTTACAATCGAAGAATCGACCCTGGTACTTCTAAAACGCCTTCAACAAATACCAATGTTGCAGGATACCCGTTTAGTCGGCGGAACTGCGCTCGCTTTGCAATTAGGACATAGAAATTCGGTTGACTTGGATTTCTTTGGCGTAATTGATAAAACGTCGGAGCAAATCATTGATGAATTGAAAGCGGAAGGATTCAATGTTGTTATTCCTGAGCGTGAATCAAAAATGATAAAAATTATTTGGGTAGATGATGTAAAAATAGATATTGTAGGAGGACACAGTGATTGGTTTAATCCTCCAATCGAAACAGAAGGCGTGAGAATGGCAAGCTTGCAAGATATTGCCGCTATGAAATTGCACGCCATAACAGGCAGAGGAAGAAAAAAAGATTTTATAGACTTTTATTTTTTGCTACAACATTTTTCCTTGAAACAAATGATTGAGTTTTATCAGAAAAAATATCCTCAAAACAGTTTGTTTATGGTTATGAGGAGTTTAAGCTACTTTAACGATGCCGACCCCGACTCTATGCCGACAATGTTTATTGATGTCGGTTGGGAAGATGTGAAATCGAAAATAAGAAACGAAATAGAAAATTTTTAATTTTATGAAAACAGTATTAAGCGGAATCCGCCCAACAGGCAATTTACACTTGGGAAATTATTACGGCGCTATGGTTAACTTCCTGAAAATGCAGGAAGAAAATAATTGCTTTTTCTTTATCGCCGACTGGCATGCCTTGACTACGCATCCCGATCCTGTATTGTTGCATGAAAATGTAAGAAATGTTCTTTCGGAATATTTAGCTTGCGGATTAGACCCCGAAAAAGCGACAATATACATCCAAAGCGATGTGCCGGAAATAGCGGAATTATATCTTTTGTTAAATATGCAGGCGTATTTGGGCGAATTGGAAAAAACCGTTTCGTTCAAAGAAAAAGCGCGGCAAAATCCCGATAATATCAATGCCGGTTTATTCACTTATCCCGTTCTGATGGCAACCGATATTCTGATTCACAATGCCGATTATGTTCCGGTTGGAAAAGATCAGGAACAGCATCTGGAAATGACCCGCAATTATGCCAAACGATTTAATTACCGCTACGGAGTTGAATATTTTAAACAGCCGGAAGCATATAATTTCGGACAGGAACTCATTAAAATTCCGGGCTTGGACGGTAGCGGTAAAATGGGAAAATCGGAAGGCAATTGTATTTACCTGATGGATGAACCGAAAGTAATTGAGAAAAAAGTTAAAAGCGCTTTGACCGACAGCGGTCCCGAAGGTCGGAACACGCCCAAACCGGATTATATCGAAAACCTGTTTACCATCCTGAAAGTGGTTTCAACGCCTGATGTAGTAGCTCATTATGATAACCTGTGGAATACGGGCGAAACGAAGTGGTACGGCAATCTGAAAAAGCAATTGGCAGAGGATATTATCAAAGTAACCACTCCTGTTCGCGAACGGATTAATGCTATCAAAAACGATAAGGATTACCTTCACAAAGTACAAAAAGAAGGAGCGGAAAAAGCGCGGGAAAGCGCCGGTAAAGTACTGCGAGACGTCCGTAAAATCATGGGATTCAAATCCTTTTGAAAAATAAACGACAATCATGAATGCGCCTGTTATAGAAGTCGGCGTCTT
>Ga0123357_10003347_pt1 | contig 18339 bp, 15 predicted proteins | sample TergutEmb28metaG_FD_89873 | JGI IMG/M metagenome (GOLD analysis project Ga0123357, IMG submission 89873) | Embiratermes neotenicus P4 segment gut microbial communities from Petit-Saut dam, French Guiana - Emb289 P4 | ecosystem: Host-associated > Arthropoda: Insects > Digestive system > Gut ... | reverse complement strand
CGGTCTGTTTGCGCTGCCTGCAGGAAGCCGTGTCGCGGACGCGATCGAGGCGGCAGGAGGGCTGACAGACGAGGCGAACGTAAAATTCATCAACCGCGCGGCCATATTGAATGATGGCGACCGACTATACGTACCGACGGAAGCCGAAGTCAGAAACGGGACGGCGCCGCCCACGGCCGGGCAGGTCACGTCAAACGGTGGATATATGGGCGGATCGGGTAGCGTATCCGGTGGATCCGAATCGAACAAAAGCGAAACCGGGAATGCAGGCTCTCCAGGCCAGGGCCTGATCAACCTCAATACCGCGGATTCGGAAGAGCTGCAGAAATTGAACGGCGTAGGGCCGGTGACCGCGCAGAAAATCATCGACTACCGCACAAAGCGCGGCGGATTCAATAAGATCGAAGATTTGATGAACGTCAGCGGTATAGGCGCCAAGACGTTTGAAAAACTAAAAGACTATATCACTGTGTAAAACGTCTGAAAAAGCCGGAACGTGATAAAATATGGGAATGGAACAGCAATCTTTATTTCAGGATATGGCCTATGCGCCGCTCGCGGCGAGGGTGCGCCCCGAAACGCTTGACGGCTATTTCGGGCAGGCGCATTTGCTCGGGCCGGGCAAGGCGCTGCGCAACCTGATCGAGAGCGACCAGGTCCCTTCGATGATCTTTTGGGGGCCGCCGGGTGTAGGCAAGACGACGCTCGCGCGTATCATCGCCAAACACACGAACGCGCAATTCATCGACTTCTCCGCGGTGACAAGCGGGATCAAAGAAATCCGCGGGGTCATGGAAAAGGCCGAGAACAACAGGTTTCTGGGGCAAAAGACCATACTTTTTATCGATGAAATACACCGGTTCAACAAAGCTCAGCAGGACGCGTTCCTGCCGTTCGTGGAAAAGGGCAGCATCATACTCATAGGGGCCACGACGGAAAACCCCTCATTTGAAATCAACGCGTCGCTGCTGTCGAGATGCCGCGTGTTTGTGTTGTACGCGCTGGCGCAGGAAGATATCAAGGCGCTTTTGCGATACGCGGTGGATTTTCTGAACAACGATCCGGGAGGCGGCGCGAACCTCGAAATCGAGGACAGGTATCTCGACATGGTCGCGTCTTTTGCGAACGGCGACGCGCGCATTGCGCTCAACACGCTTGAGATGATATCCACAAACGCGGCGGGGGCCGTGATCGACGACGACGTCATCGGGCAGTTTCTCGGACGCAAATTCCTGCTTTACGACAAAGGCGGAGAAGAGCATTACAATATCATATCCGCGCTGCACAAATCCATGCGGAATTCGGACGCGCAGGCGGCTGTCTACTGGCTCGCGCGTATGCTCGAAGGGGGCGAGGACCCGCTGTATATCGCCAGGCGCGTCGTCAGGTTTGCGAGCGAGGACGTGGGGATGGCGGACAGCGAAGCGCTGAAGATCTCTGTTGCGGCGTATCAGGCGTGCCACTTCATCGGAATGCCCGAATGCAGCGTCCACCTGACGCACGCGGTCGTGTACTGCGCACTCGCGCCCAAATCAAACGCGCTGTATACCGCTTACGGGATGGCCGCGGGCGACGCGCAGGAGACTATGGCGGAGCCCGTGCCGCTCGTGATCCGAAACGCGCCTACGAGGCTCATGAAGGATTTGGGCTACGGGAGCGGCTACAAGTACGCGCACAATTACGAGGACAAAATCACCGATATCGAGTGCCTGCCGGACAACCTGGCGGGGCGGATATATTACAGTCCGACCGACCAGGGCCGCGAGGCGCGCGTGCGCGAGTGGATGGAAAAGCTCGAAGAACTGAGAAAAAGGAAATAGTCAGATCGCGCAGAGGATCAGCGATTCATTGTGCGCGAAATTCTGTGTTTCCTCAAGGCCCTGAGGACCAAGCTCCCCGTAGCTGTAAAAGCCGCCTAATGTAAGGCCGGCCGGGAATTCGGTCAAAAGGCTGTTGACTTCCGCGTCGTTGTTCGGCGACATCAGCAGGTGACGGCCGATACAGGACACCGCCAGCACTGTGCTGTATGAGTAGCCTTCGTCTTGAGGCCCGGCCATCTTCTCCTTGAGCGACAGTAGGCCCGCCGCGGCTGCCTGCTCGATCTCGTCGCGATGGAGAGAACAGATGGAAATAGTTGCGTCCACGGGGATCTGGCCGATAGCGGTTCCGGAGCCTTCTTCAAGATCGATCTCATGCAGCGTACGGGCAAAAGAATACCCGTCCTTCACATTTTCGAGCAACAGGGGATTTGAAACAAATGTGATAGTAGCGTTTCCCTGTGTCAAGGTGTCCACCGGAAGGCCGACTTCCCGCATATAATCGGTAAAAGTCTGGCTGCCAACGCGGTATATGGTGTTGTTTTTGGCTTCGGTAACCTTGCGCTTGCGGTCCGCGTCCACAGAGCAAACGTTGTTCACGGAAAAGACCGGACGCAAATTGCCGCCGATTGCAAGCAGCACCAGCCTGTCAGGATATGCCTCGCCACCGAAAAGCGTCAGGTTTTCGTCACCGTTGGCGTTGTAGGACGGCAGCCCTCCAAGCACCGGTACTCCTGGGCAGCGCCGGTTAAAACCTGTAGCGTATTCATCCAGCATGATCTCCAGTATGTATGGCGGCAAAGCGAACAGGAGCTTCGGCTCATCCGCCCCTAATTTTTGGCAAACAGCGTCGCAGGCCCGGTCGATCTGCTCCGCCACGTTTTCAGGGGTGATCGGTTCGGAAACCGCAGTGGCAAAGACGCAGTCGTCGGCGGTCAGAACGATCAGCATGGCGGCTATATCATGAAATCCATGGTGTTCCATGGTGGCGATAGTGGTACAGCCAAGAATAGGAAAACCAACCTTTTTGGAAAGCTCAGAAACAAGCCCATTGGAATCCATATCGGAATAGCAGAAGAGAATGCCGACGGTATTGCCTTGGAGCGCGCATTCGCCGCCGCCGCTAAGCAGTTCCTCAGCGGCCAACGCAAGATCGTCAATTTGCTCAGTGACATTGACAAATGAATTCATTATGATTCTCCCCTTTCATATGTTTTGATTGAATGATTTGATGATTTATCATAGCACCAAACCATGGCGCAGACAAGGACAACTTGCTTGACAATCATCGGGTATGGTAATATGGTAAATAGCTTATATAAAAGATTTTTTAGTAGAAGGAAGAATAATATTATATGGAAACCCATGGATCCGGTTCCCTGCTTTCCCTTCAGGAACAACAGGCGTTGATGGAAGAACTCGTTCAGGCCCGACAGGAACTCGGGAAAAATCAACGGCTGATCCGCAAGCTTGAGCATGATCGGGAATCCATCAATGTCATGTATGAAAACGCTATAAACCTGCGGGATAATGCCGCCAGGGAAAAGGACAAGCAGAATATTTACAACCGTCTGCTGCTTGAGGCATTTCCCAGTACCCTTTTTGTACTGGATATGGAGCTGCGGTATACGATTGGGACCAGTTCCCTCATATGCAAAAGGTTTGACTTTACGGATGAAAAAGAACTGACGGGGCTCGCGTTTTCTGAAATCATCAGCCGCACGGCCGACAACGCCTGGGCTGAGAGGACGCTTGAGAACTGCCGACTGGTGCTGGAAAGCGGTGTTCCGCTTGCTTATAACGATTGCATCGTCTTTCAGGACCGGGAACAGATGGATGTCAACGCGGTGATAACGCCCGCGTTCAACGACCTCAAGGAATTGTGGGGAGTGGTTTTGCTGCTTCATGACGTGACTGAGCTGATGCGAATGAAGGAGAAGGCTGAAGACGCGGCCAGGGCCAAAACGAACTTCCTGGCAAATATGAGCCACGAAATCCGCACGCCGCTGAACGCGATCATCGGCATGACGGCCATCGGCAAGACTTCCGGCAGCATCGAGCGGAAAGATTACTGTTTTTCCAGGATTGACGGCGCTTCGAATCATCTCCTCGGCGTGATCAATGATATTCTGGATATTTCGAAAATCGAGGCCAACAAGCTGGAGCTTTCGGCGGCTGAATTCAATTTTGAGGATATGCTCCGGCGCGTTGTCAATGTCGTCAGCTTCCGCGTGGACGAAAAACAGCAGGAATTCACGGTGCATATCGACCGCGCCATTCCCAAGTTCCTGATTGGCGACGATCAAAGGCTGGCGCAGGTAGCCACCAACCTGATCAGCAACGCGGTCAAGTTCACGCCAGAAGGCGGATCCATTGGTTTGCGTACCAAGCTTTTGCGGAAAGACAAAGGCCTTTATACGATTCAGATTGAGGTGACGGATACCGGGATAGGGCTCAGTGACGAGCAAAAGGAGCGTCTGTTCACGGCTTTTCAGCAGGCGGAAAGCAGCACTACGCGCAAATATGGCGGGACAGGGCTTGGCCTGGTGATTTCCAAAAATATTGTGGAAATGATGGGCGGCCAGATCTGGGTCGAATCAGAGCCGGGGAAAGGCTCAAAATTCACGTTCACAGTCGAGTTGGCGAAGGGGCAGGAGAGAAGCCCGGACGCTTACGGGACTATCGACTGGCAGAACATGCGCATACTTACCGTGGATGACGACCCGGACGTGCTGACATATTTCAGCGAAATCATGCAGGGCTTCGGTTCCCGTTGCGACACCGCCAAAAGCGGGGAGGACGCGCTTGCCCTGGTGGAAAAGAATGGCGACTACCATTTCTATTTTGTGGACTGGAAGATGCCGGGCATCGATGGCATTCAATTGACGCGGGCCCTGAAAAACAGGCATTCCGCAGTCGGCAGCGTCGTGATCATGATATCGTCATACGATTTGAGCATGATTGAGGAAGAGGCGAAAAAAGCGGGCGTCGACAAATTTCTCACAAAACCTCTGTTCCCTTCCTCAATCGTTGATATCATTGCGGAATGTCTCGGCAGCGCCTTGTTGCAGACACGGGTGAAGAGCGAGGATGAAACGCCGGATTTTGCCGGTCACCGTATTTTGCTGGCTGAGGATGTGGAAATCAACCGGGAAATCATGATTTCTTTGCTTGAACAGACTCATCTGGAGATTGATTGCGCGGAAAACGGCGCAGAGGCCCTGAGGATGTTCGGCGAAGCGCCCGCGAAATACAGCCTGATTTTCATGGATGTGCAAATGCCGGAAATGGATGGCTATGAGGCGACGCGCCGCATCCGCATGCTGAAAAACTCGTACGCGAAGGATGTCCCGGTGGTGGCGATGACGGCGAATGTCTTTCGTGAAGATATAGAGCGCTGTCTGGAAGCGGGCATGAACGCGCATATAGGCAAGCCGCTAAACTTTGACGAAGTTTTCGCGATACTGAAAAAGTACCTGTAAGACAACTAAGACAACTAAGACAACCATTTTTAAATCCCGAACACTGCAAAAACGATTGATTTTTAGAATGTTTTATCGTATATTTCGTATGATGATTGTCGTAATTACGATTGTTGTTCTATTACAATTATTGTTTCATAAATAGAGTAAAAAGAAAGAGAATCTGAATGGCTGACGTGTGTGTGACAAGGAGGGAAATCAAGTATCTTCTGGACCGATGTACTGCTGAAATCCTCAAGGCCAGGTTGCGCGCGCTTTTGCCGACGGATCAATCTGGGAAGGGCGACGGGTATCTTGTAAGGTCTTTGTATTTCGATACGGCGTTCAATCAGGACTATCTGGACAAAATCGACGGCCTTGAGATAAGGAAGAAGATCCGGCTGAGGATATACAGCCCGGACGACAAGACAGCCAAGCTTGAACTCAAAAAAAAGCAGGGCGTTGACCAAAGGAAGTATTCCGCCGCAATCGCAAAAGAGGACGCGCAATTGATGGCAGAAGGGCAATACGTGAAACTGCTTGACAAATACGAATCCCCATTCGTCCAATCCCTGCTGCGAAAGATGGAGCTTGACGTTTACGCGCCGCGGACGATCGTTGAATTCCGCAGGCTGGCTTTTATGCATGAAACCAATGATACGCGTATCACGTTTGATACAGGGCTTTGCGCGACCGAGGCAAATTTCGATTTGTTCAGCCCGCGGCTCGCATTGTACCCGGTCCGGTATCCGGTCATTCTTGAGGTGAAGTACAACCGTTTTTTGCTCAGCCACATCAAAAATATTTTGCAATTGGCGAACAAGACCCCCGTATCTACCAGCAAGTATTGCCTCGGCAGGCAAGTAAGCTATTTTTGAGGGAGGGGCCAGTGTGAGCGCGGTATTGAAAGATATTACGGTGACCCTGACCGTTCAGCAAATCCTGGTGAATTTTCTCGTCGCTTTCATCCTGGGGCTATTGATATTCCTTTCGTACAGGTTTTCGCATTCGGCCGCCGTATACAGCGCGCGTTTCAACGCGTCGCTTTTGATGCTGACGGTCGTGGCCACGATGGTCATGAGCGTGATCGGACACAATATCGCCCTGTCCCTCGGCATGGTAGGGGCGCTTTCAATCGTCCGGTTCCGGACCGCTATCAAAGACCCAAGGGATACGACATATATATTTTGGAGCATCGCTGTGGGCGTTTGCTGCGGCGTGTCTGAGTACATGGTTCCGGCTATCGGCAGCGGCGCGGTGTTCCTGATCATGCTGCTGCTTGGCGCCGTCCGCTCGAACGAACGGTATTTGCTCATCATTCACGCGCGGGAATGCGCCGCGGTTGAAATAGAGCGCGCCGTCCTGGTCGCTTATTCCGGCAAGGCGACGATGCGCGTCAAAAATTCAACGAAAGAAGACCGCGAATATATCTATGAAGTCTCCCGGCAGGTATATAGCCAAAAAATGCCGGAAAGCAGGAGCATCAATGACATTTTGTACGGCATCGAGGGCGTAGAGCGGGTTGACGTCATCATGCAAAGCGAAGAAGTCGGCCAATAATGGGCATATCCGAGAAACGGCTGATGCTGTATTTTGCCATATTGTTGATCGCCTTGCCCGTGGTCATATGGCTTGTCTTCACGGCAAACAAGGATAGCGACGCGTACGCGGTAGAAACCGCCAGCGCAAGCCTGGCCCCGGCGACTGAGCAAGGCATGCAGAGCGTCCCGGACGGCTCGCTGGAAGAGCTGTCGGGCTTTGTGACCAACCTGCCTATTGTCGTGATGGACGTGGGTGGGCAGACGATGCATGTGCATTCCGTGTGGGATACCGAGAAAGGGTATTTTGTAGGGGTTGACTACGATCCGAACATAGAAGGCTCTCTGAGTTTGATCGATGCGAAAGACGGCGGTGACAACCATCTCTCCGATCCGCCGCAACTGACTACCGGCATGCGGATCCATATCAGAGGGGCTTCATCCCAGACATTTCCCAAAAAGCAGTACCATATCACTTTCCTGAATCCGGACGGGACCACAAACGAACAGGATGTGCTCGGGATGGGCCTGTCGGGTGAATGGGTACTGAATATTTCCTATATCGACAAATCGCTGCTGCGGAACTATCTGGCTTATACCATAGCCGCGCAGGTAATGCCGCATGCGCCGAGAGCCCGTTTCTGCGAGGTCTTTTTTAAAGAGGGCAGCATATATCGTTACAAAGGCCTCTATCTGCTGATACAACCAATAAACAGAGGCAATTCGATGATCCCTCTCTCAAAGTATGACAAAAACTTCACTGAGTCATCCTATATATTGCGCCGGGACCGTTTCAGTGAAAGCGGGCTCATACTCAATACGTACGGCACAAAGAACAAATTGACAGCCGAGTACCTTTCGGTGATGTACCCCCCGCAAGACCGGATAACAGCCAAAACAACCCAATATATACTCGATGATATCAACAAATTCGAGGAGGCGCTCTTTGCCGAAGACCGGGACGAGTTTTTAAAATACAAGGACTACATCGATATCGACTCCTTTGCTGATTATTTTATCCTGAACGAATTCTTTGGGAATTACGATTCCATAGAACATTCCGCGTATATGTACAAGGAAGTGAACGGCAAATTGACAATGGGCCCGGTTTGGGATTTTGACCGCGCGATCGGCAATGATTACCCGAATATATTGAAAATCGACACGACCGCCATGCATGACGGGGTATGGTTCCGGCAATTGCTGCGCGACGGCAATTTTGTAAAACTGATCATCGACCGCTACGCCGAATTGCGAAAGGGCGCTTTGTCGGACGCGTATATAGACGCTACTATCGACGCCGCGATCCGGCATATTTCGCCCGCGCAACAGCGGGACTGGAACCGCTGGGACTACAATTCCGTATATGACGCCCAGGCGAACGGGGAGGCGGTAGGGATTTCCTTGCTGCCGCTGACGGCAAACAATTGGGATTATGACGAAACGGTCGCGAACCTGAAACTGGTCCTGCGTGAACACGGCGCCTGGATGGACAAGCGCCTGGACTCGCTGTACCAGTTTTCGAATATTGAACCTGCTGCTTCCGGGCAGGATACGGGCGGGCTCAAGGCGCTGTGGAGCGTATTGGCATTGCTCGTGGTCATAGGGTTTTTTATCAGCGTTTATCTGATACAGAAGGAATGACGATCCCCATGTCCACGGTAAAGAGTTATTTCATATTGATTTTACTGGTGCTGAGCGCTGTGGCCTATATAGGATGGCGCGTCATGGTGACGATACCGCTGCAACAGGGCGTCCTTTCCATGGTTTTCGGTATAGCGCTTGTCGTGGCCGAAACCACGGCGGTCGCGGAAGCGATCTCCCACTTTATCAATATGCAGACTTCCAAAACGCCGGAAAAGCCGGATATACCGGATGATATGTACCCCGACGTGGATATCCTGATCGCTACCCACAATGAGGGCGCGGATCTCCTGTACAAGACGTTGAACGGATGCCTCTTCCTGAAATACCCCGACAAAAGCAGGATCCATATTTTCCTGTGCGACGATACCGACCGGGCGGAAATGCGGCGGCTGGCCGAAAGGATGGGGGTGGGGTACTTTGGGCTGTCCGGCAACAAACACGCCAAAGCCGGAAATCTGAACAACGCCATTTCCAAAACAAGCTCGCCGCTCGTGGCTACATTGGACGCCGATATGATTCCCAAAGCCGACTTCCTGATAGAGACGGTCCCATATTTTTTCCTGCCGGAAATGATAAAGGAGGATGGCGTGTGGCGCCGCCGCGAGCAGGGCGAATCGGACGAAAACGCGAAGGTCGGGTTTGTGCAAACGCCTCAAAGCTTCTACAACGCCGATCTGTTCCAGTTCAATCTGCACGCGGAAAAAAATATTCCGAACGAACAGGATTTCTTTTTCCACGAGGTGAACGTCAGCCGCAACATCTCAAATTCAGTCATCTACGCGGGCTCGAACACCCTCATATCCCGGGAGGCGCTCAAGAAGGTCGGCGGTATCACGGTAGGCACCATCACTGAGGACTTCGCGACCGGGCTGAATATCCAGTCGGCCGGATATATCACATACGCTATCAAAACGGTACTTGCGCACGGCCTCGCGCCGAACGATTACAAAAGCCTGATCAAGCAGCGGCAGCGCTGGGCGCGCGGCTGCGTACAGGCGCTGCGCAGCAGCAAATTCATGACGAGGAAAATGCCGCTACGCACGAAGGTCAGCTATGCCGCCAGTTTTTTGTATTGGTGGTCCTTCGCCCGCCGTTTCATCTATGTCATATCGCCTATCCTTTTTGTCGTGTTTGGCATCGTCGTCGTGAATTGCGAGATGTGGGAATTGCTGATGATCTGGCTGCCGTTCCAGATCATCTACACCATAGCGCTGAAAACCATGTCCGGCAATATCAGAAACCCCAGGTGGAGCAATATCACTGAAACCATCATGTTCCCATACCTGATAGTCCCTGTCGTAATAGAGGCTATGGGTATAAATATGAAGAAGTTTTCCGTCACGCCGAAGACGGCGGCTTCGGCGAAAAATTCCCAATTCAAATACGCGATCCCGCATATCCTTATGTCGATGTTTTCGGCGCTTGGCATTGCGTATTGCCTCTATTACTTTTTCGCAATGCATAGTTTTGGATGGATCATCATTTTTTATTGGCTGTGCGTGAACCTGAATTCACTGATGTTTGCCATCGTCTGCATTTTCGGCAGGGTAGAGTATCGCGAAAACGACCGTTTTTACGCGAAAGTGCCTGTAAGCCTGCAGGTGGAGTCGTCCGTGATCATAGGCGAGACAGCCGATTTGTCCGAGGCGGGGATGTCAGTGCTCCTTGAAAACCCCGAATACCTGCCATATAAAGACAGCTATGCCATTGAACTGACGTACAAGGATTACCATGCGCAAATAATGGTCACTACGAAGCATGTGCGGCGCGACGGGGACGTATGGCGATATGGTATGAAGCTCACAGGGTGTACCGAGGAAAACCGCAGACAGTATTTGCAAATCGTGTATGACCGCGAACATACATTGCCAAAATCCATCACTTCCAACATCCTGAAAGACATTGCGGCGGCTGTTCTCGGGCTTTTGACGAAGCGGGCTACGTCTCACCGGAAGCTTCCGCGTATACCGACGGACCTGGTCCTGCCGACGGAAAGCGGCCAGATGGTGGAGCTGATAAGCTACAACTATGAATATGTGATGGTGAAAAGGAAGCCCGGTTTGGAAGATGACCCGACCATACTATGGGGTGACAGGTTCCTGCTCAGGTGCCAAAGGGTGCGCGCGCGGCATGTGAGAGGGGAAATGCTTTTCAGAATAGAAGATATCTATCGGCGTTATTGAAGAATAGGGTGGATTCGATGAGGAAAAAGATGAGACATATTTTGCAGGATAAAAAGCTCAAGGCAGTATTTTTGTGCGCCATATTGGTTTTGTCGTTTTTGGCGGGCGCTGTGGTGTTCAGGGGGCCAGGGCAGACAGGGCTTTCGCGTCAACAAGAGGATGCGGCTCGCGAAGGGGATACGGAAACGGAAGACTATTCTCCAAACGGCGTGTGGTTTCACGGCGGCCTGGCTGTCGACGGCGGGCGTTTGGTAGGGCAGTACGGTGAAGACGTACAGCTCCGGGGCGTAAGCAGCCACGGTATACTCTGGTATCCGCAATACGGCAACTACAGGTCGCTCGAAACCTTGCACGCGGCTGGGGCAAACGTATTCCGCATAGCGATGTATACCTCTGGAGGGAAGGGGTACGACAAATACCCGGATGAATCCTATACGGCCGCGCGCGGCATACTGGAAAACGCTCTGGCTACGGATATGTACGTCATCATTGACTGGCATGTATTGGATGATAAAGACCCGAATGTATATATCGACCAGGCGATTTCGTTTTTCGACAAAATCTCGGCCCTCTACGCGGGCGAACCCGCGGTCATCTATGAAATATGCAACGAGCCGAATAGCGGTACGAGCTGGGACGCGGTAAAAAACTACGCGGAACGGGTCATCCCCGTCATCAGGAAGAACTCGCCTGACGCCGTCATTTTGGTGGGGACGCCACACTACAGCACCGGGATCAAAGAGGCCGCGGACGCTCCGCTTGATTTCAAAAACGTGCTTTACTCATATCATTATTACGCGGATTCGTCGCAGAGCGATTTTGAGGCAAGCGTAAAATATGCCATGGGCAAAGGCATAGGCATTTTTGTCAGCGAATGCGGCATCGGCAACAACATCACGCAGGAAGACGCGTCTTATCAACCGTTGATCGATAAGTACGGGGTTTTTCTTGATTTTCTGGATAGAGAGGGTATCAGCTGGGTGAGCTGGGCGCTTTCAAACAAGGACGAGGGGAATTCGCTGCTGAAGCCGGAGGCGCAGGCGTGGAGCGGCTGGACGGCCGCGGATTTGACGGGATACGGCCAATATGTTTTCGCGCGGCTGGAGGATTGATTTTCGGGGATTGGCTTTCTGGAGAAATTTTATCTATATTTGTTGTTTACATTTTTTCTGAAAGATGTATAATAAATTCATTCGGGGCGGACAAATCGTTGCCCCGTTCAATTTGTAGATGGTATGGACGATGCTTGAGAAACACAAAATGGATCGGATCAACCAACTTGCGCGCACCGCTAAGGTACGTGAGCTGGGAGCTGATGAAAAAGCGGAACAGGCGGCGTTGAGGGCGGAATATTTGGAAAAATTCCGCGCGGGCTTCCGGGCGCAGCTGGAACAGATCGAGCTGGTGGACGGGGATGAAACGCTTCCAAATTAGTAAATATGTATATGGATTGATATCAGTATGATGGAAACAAACGAAAAAAGACAGGTCTATTTGGACTACGCGGCGACTACCCCGGTAAAACCCGAGGTGCTTGAGGCTATGTTGCCGTATTTCACGGAGAACTACGGCAACCCGTCGAGCCTCTATACGCTCGGGCAAAACGCGAAATCCGCTTTGGGCGAAGCGCGCGGGAAGGTTGCGGAACTGATTGGGGCGTTGCCCGCCGAAGTATTTTTCACGGGTTCGGGTACAGAGGCCGACAACTGGGCGGTCATCGAAACCGGCATATGGAAGAGCGGCAAAGGTCGGCATATCATCACGAGCAGGATCGAACACCACGCGCTGCTGCACAGCGGCAAGGAGTACCTCGAAAAGGAAGGTTTTGAAGTCACATATCTGCCGGTAGATGAGGAAGGGTTTGTGCGCGTCTCTGATTTGGCAAATGCGCTCAGGGATGACACGACGCTGGTAAGCATCATGTTTGCCAACAATGAGATCGGAACGATCCAGCCTATCGGCGAGCTTTGCGCCGCCGCGCATGAAAGAGGGGCGCTGTTTCACACGGACGCGGTACAGGCGCTTGGAAACCTGCCGATCAATGTGAAGGAACTCGGCGTCGATTTCATGAGCATGTCGGCGCACAAGATATACGGGCCGAAAGGCGTAGGCGCGCTTTATATCAAAAGAGGCGTCAATCTGCCCGGGTATATGCACGGCGGAGCGCAGGAATCCGGCAGGCGAGCGGGCACCGAAAATGTCGCCGGCATCGTCGGGTTTGGCAGGGCCGCGGAACTCGCCGGGCAAAATCTCGAATCGCATATAGAAAAATCCAGGGAGCTGCGGGATTATCTGATCAAGAGGCTTACGAATGAAATCCCGGATATCAGGATCAACGGGAGCATGGAGTCGCGGCTGCCGGGCAATGTGAATGTCACGTTCAAATATATCGAGGGCGAAGCCATCCTGCTGCTGCTGGACATGGCCGGGATCTCTGTTTCAACAGGCAGCGCCTGTTCGTCGGCCTCGCTCGAACCGTCGCACGTGCTCCAGGCGATCGGCGTACCGACAGGGGAAAGCCACGGCTCAATCCGATTCACGGTCGGAGACTATACGACAAAGGATGATCTCGACTATACAATCGAAAAGCTCAAAGCCGCGGTAGAGAAACTCAGGAGCATTTCTTCACTTTTGTAGACAAGGAGAATCCGAAATGTCAGCAATGTACAACGACAAAGTCATAGAGCATTTTACGAATCCGCACAATGTAGGCGATATGGAAAACCCGGATGGGGAAGGGGTCTACGGCAGCCCGGTCTGCGGCGATATGATGAAGATCATGATCCGCGTCGAAAACGACGTGATAACGGACGCGAAGTTCAAGACCTTCGGCTGCGGCTCGGCAATCGCGTCTTCATCGGTCGCTACCGATATGATCATAGGGAAAACCATCGAGGAAGCCCTGACCGTGACAAACAAGCAGGTGCTCGACAACCTCGGCGGGTTGCCGGCTATCAAGATCCACTGTTCGGTGCTGGCCGACCACGCCATCAAGAGCGCGATATACGATTATGCGCAAAAACACGGCAAGACCTACGCCGGGCTGGAGGGTTTTGACCCGAATGCGGACGAGGAGGACACGCACCACGGATGCGATATCGAGTCGTCATTGCCCGAACGGTTTTCCGAGCTATAGGAAACGCCGTGCGGGATAGCCGCGGAACGAACATAGGATAGCCGCGGGACAGGGTCGATAAATAGCGGAAGCGGCTACAAATAGATGAGCGCGCGGGTAGGGCAGACGTACGCGCAATACCCGCAAAGGACACATGCATGATTATCAACGACGGCGATCCCCTTGTCATCAAGGCGGATCGCTTTTGACGTACAACGGCCTACGCAAGCGCCGCAGCCTTCACAGTCGCCGCGGTCGACAAACATGCGCTTGTGCGCTACGTCGGGAGCGAAGCCCTCGGGAAGCCTGCCTTCGGCCCACGCTACCGCGTCATCGACGTCTTTTTTGCAGCCGAGCCCGAGCATGACGCTGTCAACGCCGGGCAAGCCGGCTACGTAGCCGAGCGCTGTTTGGTAGTCGCGCGCGAGGTTGCCGCCCCCGAACGCTTTCATGGCGAATACGCCAACGCCATGCTCCGAGGCGGACGCTATTGCGCGCGCCATTTCTTCGGCCGTGCCCGCGCCGTCGCCTTTGCGGATGCCAAGCCCCTTGTAATTGATCAGCGGAAACAGCGCATCCAGGCCGGGGGCCCGCGCGGCGTCTTCGGCCGCGTCGGTGTGGTGGGTGGATATCCCGATGGCTTTAATATGGCCTTTCGCTTTCTCGTCGCAAAGGCAGGCCCAGGCGCCGCCGCGGCTTTCAAAGTCCGGCGACTGGCGAATCTCATGAAGCAGGAAGATATCTATCACGTCCATGTCCAGCGCGGCGCGGCATTCCTCGATTGCGAGGCGCATACTCTCATAGCCGCAGGCAAGCGATTTGCTCGCTATGACCGGCCGGCGGAGGGCGTTTTGCGAAAAAGAGGGCGCCAGCTCCCTGAGCGCGCGCCTGATTTGCGGATAGGTTTGGTAGCATTCCGCGGTGTCAAGGAAACCTATCCCCTGTTCGACCGCGTAACGGACTATATCGGAGCCTTCCGTTATCGGAAGGTCAAGCTGGGTCGAGCCGACGGTCAGCACACCCATACCGATGGGCGTCACAAAAATATCCGTATTTCCAAGGCTCTTCGTTTCCATAGGCTATCTCAAAATTATTTTATCAAAAAAAAGAGCAAAATAATTCCGGTTTTATGTTTCAATTAAGGAAAACGGGGTATAACTAGATCATAAAGAAGTTAACCTCCTTCTCAACTCTCTCAATAAACCTGTAAAGGAGCCCGCGTTTTGAACGGACTTCTTTGCTTTTCCGGGGTATTTTTTTCGGTATATCTTATTTGTCATATTTTCGTCATATTATTTTATGTTTCACTTAAGGTAAAAGGTGTATAAATAAACTATAGAAGATGATGACCTCCTTCTAAACTCTCTCAATAAACCTGTAAAGTGGCCCGCGTTTTGTAACGGACCTCTTTGCTTTTTTGGAATAAAAACAGGGTAAAACAAAATATAATAAAAAAAATCTGTTTTATGTTTCAATTAAGGAAAACGGGGTATAAATAGAACATAAAGAAGTTAACCTCCTTCTCAACTCTCTCAATAAACCTGTAAAGGGGACCGCGTTTAGCAACGGGCCTCTTTGCTTTTCCGGGCTTTTTGATTATTGCGGCAAATTCAACTACAATATGGCTATGGGCGTGATTGGAATCAAATATCCGGAATTGATGACGGTAAAAGACAGGGACGGCGCGCAGACGACAGGCGGGGATCAGCATTGGTACCCGAAAGAGGGCTATATACCGCCCGGGGCGTGTGGGGCGACGGCCTCTTCGAACGCGTTGGCGTATGTATTGCGGTCGAGGCCGCGGCTATACGGCCTAGCGGCTGCGGGAGGGCTGGACGGCCTTGCCGGGCCGGTCCCAGGGCCGGTTCACGAGCCGGTCACAGGGCAGGAAAGCGCGGCGAACGCCACTGGGATCGAGTCAAATACTGTCACGGAGGCCGGGTCAAATACTGTCACGGAGACCGGGCCAAATACAAAGGACGGGTACCTCGAATTCATGAAAAAGGTCTATCGGTTTATGTATCCGCGTATCGGGGGCTTGATGTCCGGCGATTTTTTGACCGGCATGGGAGAACTGAGCGGCGAATACGGGCTCCCGTTTGAAACGGAACGGCTCCCGATACCGATTTCCCTGGCAAAGCGGCCGGCCATAGCCGAAGTCTGTTCATTTATCGGGGATTCTTTGAAAGATGATATTCCCGTCGCGTTCCTGATACTCTCAAACGGTTGCGTCGAAAAACTGGATACGTGGCATTGGGTCACCATACTCGCCATAGACGAAGAAACCAGGCATGTTCAAATAGTCGACAATTGCGAGGTGTTTTGGGCGGATTTGGGTATGTGGCTCGACACGAGCATCATGGGCGGCGCGTTTGTGCGGCTGCGCGTTTGCGCGTGATTTAGAGACAAGCATTTACTTCGATCCTTCGATCCTTTGATAACGGCTTAGATAACGGCGCGGAGGAACGCTGCAAGGCGTTCGGTCTTCGGCGCGCCAAAGACTTCTTCGGGCGATCCTTCTTCGGCGATAAGGCCGTCATCGAGAAAGATGACATGGTTTGAGACTTCGCGCGCAAATCCCATCTCGTGCGTTACGATGATCATTGTGAGGTTTTGGCGCGCGAGGTCTTTGATGGCGAGCAGCACTTCGCCGGAGATCTCGGGATCGAGCGCGCTGGTCGGTTCGTCGAAGCATAGGATATCGGGATGGAGCGCAAGGGCGCGGGCTATCGCGACGCGCTGCTGCTGTCCGCCGGAAAGCTCGTGCGGGTAGTTTCCAAGCTTGTCGGAGAGGCCTACCTGACCCAGCAGGGCTATAGCCTCGTCCTGGATGGACTTCAGGATCCTTGATTTGTTCGATTTGAAATCTTCCTGCTCCTGCGCAAGCAGCTCTTTTGCGAGCGTCACGTTTTTCAGGGCCGTGTATTGCGGAAAGAGATTGAAGTTCTGGAATACGAGGCCGAAGCGCAGGCGCTTTTTCCGTTTGTCCGCTTCGCGTTGGGTCGCGGGGTCTGTCGCGTCATAAAGGACGTCCCCATTGACGACGATCCGCCCTGTATCAGGCGTTTCGAGAAAATTGAGGCAGCGCAGCATGGTCGTCTTGCCGCTGCCGGACGAACCTATCATCGAAAGGACTTCGCCGCGTTCGAGCGAAAAATTGACGCCGCGCAATACTTCGGTCCTGCCAAAGCTCTTATGGATGTTTTCTACATTGAGTATCACGCGCTTACCCCCGGACGCTTGCGTCATGTCCTGAAATACGAAAGCTTCTTTTCCGCGGCGCCGAACAATAGCGTCAGCCCTCCGCAGAACACCATATAGAAAACGCCGCTGTAAAAAAGCGGCCATATAAGCGCGTTCGCCGAAATATATTCCTGGGACATCATGATGAGCTCTTTGACGGCTATGATACGCGCAAGCGAGGTGTCTTTGACAAGCGTGATGATTTCATTGCTCATAGGCAGGAGTATGCGCTTGACCACCTGCAACAGCACGACTTTGAAAAAGATCTGGCTGTTCGTCATGCCGAGTACCTGTCCGGCTTCATACTGCCCCACGGATATATTTTGTATGCCGCCGCGGTATATCTCGGAAAAGTAAGCCGCGTAATTGATCACAAACGCGACGATGACGGCGGTGAGGCGTTGAAAAGCATAGCCCGGGCCCCATATGAGGCTCGGGCCATAAAATACGATGATCACTTGAAGCATCAGCGGCGTTGAGCGAATGATCCAGACGAAGGTCTTTGAGATCGCCCTTATGACTTTGAAACGGCTCATCGAACAAAACGAGATGAGCAATCCCAGCGGCAGGGCGAAGACGAGCGTCAGGACAAAGATGAGACAGGTTGTACTGAAGCCGCTAAGCAGCCTGAGCGTGACGTCGAGAAAACCTACCTGCATTGTCTGTTGTTTTTAACTCCCTGGCTACCGGGGCTCATTCACGGCTTGCGGCCTACGGCAAGAGCTCGGTCAGGTCGTACTTGTCCGCGAGCGAAGCCATCGTGCCATCCTGGGAAAGCCCGTCTATGAGCTTGTTGACTTCCGGTACGATATCGCTGCCAAGGCGGAACCCGATGGCGTATTCTTCCGGCGCGAGCGCTACAGCGTCAAGTATCATCAGGTCGCTGTAGCTCGTCCCAGGGCCGACAAGCGACTTCGCCGCCGTATAGTCGAGTACCGCGCAATCCGACGTTCCGGCTTTGACTTCCATCAAGGTGTCGGTTTGCTTGCCCATAGCCGTGTACGGGGCAGTCGAAAGGGTGGCGTCGGTCAGGATCGCGGTTTCTCCCGCGCTCTCGGCCTCGGCGCAGAGCCTGGCGTTCGCGAGGCTTTCCGTAGATGTGTATTTGTCCTTGTCCGCCGCGCGGATGACGGCTACCTGCCTGTTTTTAAGATACGTCTCCGAAAACGATATCTGTTTCGCGCGGTCAGCGGTGACCGTGAACCCGTTCCAGATGCAGTCGATATTTTTCGCCGCAAGTTCGGTCTCTTTCGTATCCCAGTTGATTTCGATAAAGTTTGGCGTGACTCCAAGCTTGGGGCAGAGCGCCTGCGCAAACTCGGTGTCGAACCCGGT
>Ga0123357_10003346_pt1 | contig 18341 bp, 24 predicted proteins | sample TergutEmb28metaG_FD_89873 | JGI IMG/M metagenome (GOLD analysis project Ga0123357, IMG submission 89873) | Embiratermes neotenicus P4 segment gut microbial communities from Petit-Saut dam, French Guiana - Emb289 P4 | ecosystem: Host-associated > Arthropoda: Insects > Digestive system > Gut ... | reverse complement strand
GACCTTGCCGCCAATGTTTCCTGAAGTTTGGCCTCCATGTTTCTTCCTCCGGTCATTCTTTGGTCGCCCTTCAAGTCAGATCTCCTGCGGCGGCGGGTCGGACGTCTGCTGCTCCAGGGTGCCGGTGGCCTCCTCCAGCCCGTCGCCCACGCGCCTCAGCCATGGGATGCCGTACTCGTCGCACATTTCAATCACCCGACCAACCACATTGCTATCTTGATCGCCCACACGATGCTGAATCGTTGCCAACAACTGATCCATGGGGACGCCCAAAGCCTTTCTCAGCGCAGCAGTGTCCGTGGCGGTAAGACGCAACTGATTCGTCAGGTGGTCTGCCCCGTCGTCCTGGAAGAGCTCGTTGATAACAAGCTGCGGCTGAGCCCCGACCGCAGGCAGGATAAAGGCCTCAACCTTCGTGCCGTCCTCATACACGCTCATTGTGTAGGTGGGGTCGTCGAAGAGAACATAACGCTCAGCACCGTGAATCACGAGCGCGTCGAAACAGTCACCACCATCACTGCGCGGGTGGTCGGTGTGTTCGTCAGCGTATTCGCCACTCCACCATTTTCTGCTCGGTTTCGGATTCACCCGCCGTGTGCGAAAGACCTCCACCTTGCCCGGGTTGTCCAACCCCTCCTCATAGCCGTCCACAAGCACCGGCATGGCATCAGGATACTGACCGAGAATCTTCCGCAATTCCGCCACAGTCATCGTTATCGTCCTTCCACTATTCATTGCTGCCAATTCCTCAACACTTTCCTGGTCCACCGCCGCTACCTCCGTTACAACCGGCGATAGACGGCGTACCCGCCGCCGTCTAGCAGTTGCTCCACGACGCAAAGATAGGGTTCAACATCGTCGTCCGTGACGGTCACAACGTCGCCGACCTGAAGCTGGCCTATCAGTGTGAACGGGAAGATCATGGACGTGAACCGGTCTGAAATGCCTGTGTGCATGTGGTCAACATGTACCGTCGGATGGTCTGACCTGTTCTGGGTACCAGTCATTCTTGGGTCTCCTTTCAAGTCAGCTCATCAGCGGCGGCGGATCGGACGTCTGCTGCTCCATGATGCCGATGGTCTCTTCCCGCCAGTCGCCGACGCGCCGTAGCCATGGGATGCCGTGTTCGTCGCACATCTGGCGCACCAACTCCACCGCATCGATAGCTTGATCGCCCACACGCGACTGGATCGTTTTCAACAGTTGCCCGAGCGGGATGTCCAGGGCTTTGGCCAATGCTGCGGTGTCCGCTGCGGTAAGACGCAATTGGTTCGTCAGGCAAAAGGCCCCGTCGGAACAGCGCACAGTGATCACGAGCCTCGGGACCTTCTCGTCGCGGTGCAGGCTAGCACCAACCAAAATTCCTTCATCAAAGTCGTTCACTGTGCCGTCATAGAGGACGACGAAATCGTTGTCAATTGTCATGCTGACCATCTTGCACCCGAGCGCCGACAGTATGGAAGACCTAGATGCCAACGAGTTTTCGGGCACCATAGGTCTTTCGACGACGCGCATGCTGCACCATCGGCCAGAACCTGCAATTCCGCTCCGCTTCGCGACGCTTCTATGTTTGTCAAGCGAACTAAACATGACTACCGTTGTCGAAGCGGTAGAGCCATTCACCCCGTGCCTGTTCGGCCTTCGGGTCGATCAAGACCTTATCCCACTTATCAGAACTCGTCATCACTGCCAGCGTTGCGATACGTCTCGTCCTCCAGCGGGTCCGCGTGTTCCTTTTCGGCGCACGCCGGGCAGCGCGTCATCAGCCACTCGCCTGAACTGCGCATTTGGCCTGGCGCCCCACAGACCTCACAGATGTGGCACGCGGCGTCCTCGGCAGCCTTGATCGCGGCACGAAACTGCCGCTGCGCCGGGCTATTGGCCGGGTCATCATCCGGCAGCCCAGACATAGCAAGACTATTGACGCTCACCCCTGGGACGTTCGCGTCGACCGGCCGGTAGGCATAAAACATCAGCCAGCCATACTTCTGCTTCACCTGCAGCACCTTGTAATCCGGGTCGATCGCGCTCAACTCGTCGTCAAGATCAGCCAACAGCGAAAACCAACCCGGCCCGATACTGAAATCGAACCCACAGTCGAACCGCTTCTCGAACCTGTCCTTCATGTCCTGCTCTGTCAGTTCTGTCATGCTCTCATCCTACGAACACCCACCGACGTTTTGTGACCGCCATTGCTGCGATCTTTGTCGGTGGGCGCTGCAACACTGGTTAGCGGAACACTTCAGATAACAGAAGGACGAAGATGCGACATATTGATGCTGAAGACGTACGTCGTCTTCCAGCGCAGTCGTCACGAGCAATGTCTATTGGTAGTAGACATCGCGCGTCTAGTACGAGTAGACTGCATCATGGTATCTGATCAGCGAACACGAAAAGTTCAGGCTGAGCTTCGCAACGCGGGGTTTCAGCCCACCCGCACGGACGGCAGTCACACCTGGTGGCGAAGCCCACACGGCGAGTCCATCGCCTTGCCTGACGGGCATCGCACTATCTCGCCTGGGGTCTACCGAAAGGTGCAAAAGGCCATTTCGGCCGCGATCGAAAGGAGCAGCAAATGAAGACATATATGGCGGTCGTCGAGCGCGACGGCAAGTGGTGGATGGTCTCGATTCCAGAGATTGACGGACTGACGCAGGCCCGCACTCTTGCCGAGTCCCAAAAGATGGCATCCAGCCTCATCGCGATCACTTTGGACATTCCGGTTGACGCTTTCAACGTAACCCTTGATGTGCGCCACGTGGGTAAGGTGTTCGACGTCTCGTCCAAAGTCGCGACCATCAAAGCCATGCGCGAGCAGGCCGCAGAAAAGGAGCGCCAGGCTGGCGTCAACGCGGCGGCTTTAGCCAAACAGTTGGCCGCGGAGGGACTGACGGTCAGGGATATCGGGTCGGTGTTTGACGTCAGTTTTCAGCGCGCACACCAGATGGTGAACGCCTGATCGATCGCTCCGCTTCGCGCAGGATGACGGGGCTGGGCTGTACCTTTTGGGTTACACTCATTTCCGTGATAGAAAGCGCTAACCGAACCAACGACGGAAAGAACGGTTCAACGATGCCTAGTATCCAAAACCTGCCACTATTCGACGCGGCTGAATATCTTGACAGTGAAGCCGATATAGCCGAATATCTGGCGGTTGTCGTCGATGAAGACATCGCCATGCTGCCTATAGCTCTCGGCACAGTTGCCCGCGCCCGAGGGATGACCGCGCTGGCCCGCGAGACCGGACTATCGCGGGAAAGCCTATATCGGGCGCTGTCCGAACACGGCAACCCCACACTAGACACGCTGGTCAAAGTGCTGTCCGCGTATCGTGTCAAGTTGTCACTGCAACCGAAACCTCGCCCAGTTGATGCCTAGCGGATTCGCGCCATCAAGGAGTTATGCCTCAATCTTCGTACTTGTGAGCAACGGGTTTTCGGGAACCATGGATGCTGAGGCCTCGTGCAGTCATCTGCTACCTCAATTCCTCTATATATGGTAAATACGGGTACAGATGACTATGCCGCGTTATTCGTTTTGTTCCTCAATGGTTTGGCCTTTTCCTTGACGGCGCAGGCCGGGCACAGCGTCATCAACCACCCGTGCCGGGTGGTGTGCATGAAACCTTGGTCGCCGCACTCCTCGCAGATACGATATGACGCATTTTCGGCCACCCGTATCGCGGCATAAAACCGCTGGTAGGCCGGGTTTCCCTGGTCGACTGGCGTCCCCGCGGCGCCGTCCGACATGTTGGCATAGAAGCTCAGCCCGCCGAACTTCTGCTTCACCTGCCGTAGCCTGTAGTCGGGATCGATCGCGCTCAACTCGTCGTCAAGGTCAGCCAGCAGCGGGAACCAACCCGGACCGACCCCGATGTTGCACCCCCGATCGAATCGCTCCAGAAATCGGCCTTCCATATCTTCACTTGTCAGTTCTGTCATGCTTTCATCCTACGAACGCCCACCGACATTCTTGAAGGTCCAGACGGAACGAGTTTTCGGGCACCATGGATCAGACCTGCCCGCTACGGTCGTCGATGACGGCGCCTTGTTCGGCCAATTTCTCCTTCGCCTCGCGGTAGTGATGAAGGCAAAAAGTCAAGCACACCGCACCGTCGCCGATGTTGACGCTCGCTTGCACCATCCCTTGCGCATTGCAACGGTCACACCGCACCGTCGCGTCGAAGAACTTGCCGGACGGGGCGTTAGTAGGCGCATCCGCCGGCTCGTCCGTAGACGAATCTGCGCTCGGCGACGCGCCCATGGACGCCGTCGGGGCGATGGCGCGGCGGTTGGGGCCGAAGTTGTCATCATGGCTGTCGCAATCGTCGACGGCGTCCGAGTCGTCACGGTTGCGATCCCGATAGCCCAACGGACGGGCTGTGGTTTCGCTGACCTTAATACCCCGCTCTCTCAACGCCTTGATGATCGGCCCCTGGCTTTCGGCCGGAATGGCTGCTGCCGTTGGGTGGCCATCGTCTATATCCAAATACAGAAGATCAATGCCGGCACGTTTGGCTTCCCGTAGCGCCATTTCAATCATCTGGTACGACCCCAGTAGCCACGTCCCGTTGTAGAAGCCGAGATCAAGCACGTAGAGCATGCCTGGATCATTCTCGCGTTCAACCGGGCCAATCAAGTGGTACTTGGTGTCAGGCTCACCATTGCCGTCATATTGCACCCTGTAAGCAAACGCGTTCTGCGAAACAAGCAGCAAAGCCAACGCCACCTGTTCGATGTTGACGGGCGGGCGCGTCCAGATGCCGTCGACGACAATGCCGCGCCGTTCAGCCACGTCTTCTATCTCTCCAGCTTTTCCTTCACTCATGTTCTCAGCAATTTCGCGCAGGTCGAAGTCCAGTTCCAATCCTGCGTCATGCAAGGCTCGGACGGCCAAGGTTGCGCCCATGCGCGTCGTCTCAATGTGAATTCCGCCGTTCTCGTGTTCAATCGCTAACATGTCGCATCCGCCACGTCCGTAGAGGTGGCCCCAATATGGTTCATCAGTTCTCATGGGCACAACAGTATGACCCGCCACCGACAAAAGATAGGCCTAAACACCAACGAGTTTTCGGGCACCATGATCCGGGGGACTTCGCGTGCTGCGCGATGGACCAGATCCTGCGACTTCGCGCAGGATGACGGAAGAAGGACTGGGCACATGACGCAGCGGGTTACGCAGAATCATGGGGTGTTGGCGCACGATGGCGGTGTCGACAATGATCGGGGTGACAGTGTCGACAGCCCGCATAATGACGGGTTGCCATGGTGCCCGAAAACTCGTTTCCTCTTTGCCTATCGAAATGTCGGTGGCGCGTTGTACCGTGGGTTTCATGGAAACAGAACAGAACGAAAACAACAAATTGCCCACGCCAGATTCGGTGGCAGGCCAGCCCGAAACGTTCGACGATACCGAGGTCACTACGCTTGGAGCCGCGATCATCGCTGAGCACCTTCACGCGTTCGAGGTGTTGGCCAAATGAAACGACTCTCGAAACCACAGATTCTGGCGTTGCACCGCCAGCTTTGCGACGCCACCGGCGGCGGCCAAGGCATCCGCGATGACGGCCTCCTTGACGCCGCCATCGACGCACCCGACGCCGGGTTCGGCGGGCAGGAAATGTACCCGACCGTCGCCGCCAAAGCGGCCCGCCTTGCCTTCGGGCTGGTCAGCAACCACCCATTCGTCGACGGCAACAAACGCATAGGCGTGCTTGCCATGCTGGTGACGCTGCGCGGAAACGGGATTGTCATAAACACCAAAGACCACGACCTGATCGCGTTGGGGATGGGCCTCGCCGAGAGTCGCCTGAATACGGAAGACGTGATTTCGTGGGTGGAGAGATCCTGCGACAGCACACAGGATCACGGCAAACAACGATGAGCGGCACGGGCACACGTCGACAGGTGGTCGTCACCGCCGAGTGCGGGGACGGTTGGTGGGCGCTTTCATGTGTCGAGGCGCATGCCGTCGGTCAAGTTCGCCGGCTAGATGACGCCGATGTTGAGATGCGCGAAATGATCGCCGAGGCCCTTGGGATCGACCCGAGTTCCTTCGATATCAGTCTGGAAATCAGCGCCGGCATGGTGCCCGAAAACTCGTTGAAGTAAAGCCTGTCGAACTGTCGGTGCCGCGTTGTACCGTTGGTTTCATGAGCAAAAACAAAAAGAAACCAACGAGAAAGGCCCGGCGCATGGGCGCCCCGCGAAAAACTCGCCTGAAGTATGTCTACACGCTTGACGACAAAACCATCTGCGCCAACACGGCAGCGGAGATCATCGCGAACCGGCTCAACTCCGACAACCCGGACGAGTATCTCGAAGCGGACGAGGACACGCAGGCAGCGACCCGACGCAAGGTTATCGTCCAGCACTTCGGACTCATCAAGTCATTCTTGGCAAACGAAGACCAACACCCAGAGTTCTTCGAAACCCTGGACATGATGGACGCCGCCGAATCAGAAGTGACCGCGTTCTGCCAAACAATCAAGGAACCCGTCATCGGCTTGCCCGACAACACCTGGCGCTTCGACAAGTCGCACGTCCCTGACGGTCGTGACCCGATACCGCTTTACATAATTGCCAGCGACTATGAGCCATTCACGGAGGTACCCCTGCCGCGAGGTGACGAGGTCTATGTGCTCGACTGGACAGATGAGGTCGCCTTTCTAGAATCGATTAGTAATGCTGGGTTGGGTGAGTTCGCTGTGGTGAACGCGATGTCTAGGACCGAAATGTGGGAATTGATCGACGCCCTAGTCGCCGCAGCGAAAGGTCAGATGCCGCCAGAAATAGTTGCAGAATACGATAGCTCTGCCAACTACGGCGAGTGGGGTATTGCTATCGATAGTGCCATAGAGGACGCGCTTGACGGACTCTGGACAATACCAGCCGATCTTTGGCCGGCTATCATCAGGTGGACCGCGAGTGGGCCATACCATGAACTTTCATCCGAATTTGTTCACCGAGTTAAGCAGGCAAGCCAAGCCGCCGCCGAAGCAAGAGACGGCTACCTGACGCTAGCCGTCGATCGAGACAGGATTCGCGCAGTCAATGAGTTCGTGTGCCCGCTGGCCGAGGGAATGACGCTTGACGCCGGCGACATAGTCTGGTTCACGGATGTCGACGGCAGACCATTCGCGGCCCGGGTGATCTATCTGCTTTACGGTGAAAAGGAAGCCCTGTTCGAAAGAGTCAACAAATACGGCCGGCCGAAACCACCGTCAGCAGATCCGAGCCCGCGATGATCGAGAGAACCGAATGACGCCAAAGGATCGGCAAACACTGGCAAATACTGTGCCACCAGCGGCAACCGCAATGGGGCTGGTAGACATGGCTTACAAGGGGCGACTTGACCATGACACGCTCATGTACTGGCTGCTGCGATGGAATTTTGAGCCACAATATGTTGCCACCAACATGTCTGACGACGGGATTGATGTTCCGAACAGTTGGGATGCGGTAAACATGGCACACTTCTACGGAATCGTATCTGACGACGAGTATCGACAAATATCCCGGTCTGCGCAGATAAGGGGAATCCCGCTACGTTGACAAACACGGCTTTAGGCGGTTGCCGAGGTCAAGGGACATCGACACCTTTTAGTGCTTCTGGCGGCCGCGGGCCATTGCCTCTGCCTTATTAATACCCTCGGCTAGCTCGGCGTCGCTCAATTCCACGGTCATGTCCAGCCAGCGGCCCCATTCCCGCTCCATCTTGTCGCGGCCTTGGTTAACAGGTGCTCGCTTGTCCGTCATCCAGGGCTGGATATAGACCATCGCCCCGTCGTCTTGCACGCCAATCACCAGGTTGACATCGGTTGATGGCATCACGGTGGCCAAATCGGTGCCAAGCACATGAATTGCCCACCACGTCGAACGTCTGTTATGGCCGCGTGACAACCGACAGTTCGCCTGCAAAGCCTGCCACGACACAGCGTTAGCCACTCGATACCCAAGCATCTCACTGCCAGAATGGTCAATACTCATCCCGACCCGCATTCCGGCGTTGGCCATGCCCTCACGCCATGACCATAGGTCCATATTCGGGTCAAAGATGAACGCGGACGGTTTCGCCACCTCGCTGTTGTCCGGCGTCCAATCGTCAATCGAGACGTAGCTTCCCCACATCCGGCGTGACACGCGTAGAGCTCTCAATGGCTCGGACGTTTCCCCAGGTGTCGCGCCACGCGGCCATACCTGAAGGATCTCAACCCGAACCACGCTGGTTGCCAAGGCCCAATTGGCCCACTTCTCCAAGCTCGTCACCGACGCGAAGGTGCCTATATTGTCTTCGTGAACGCAATACTGCGAAACACCGCTGTCAAGCCGATGTATCTCGTCGTAAAGCCAATCTTCAACCTGGACGTCACGGCCAGCGGAAATGCGAGCGTGCGCATCCGTCAGAAGGATCCAATCACACCATTTGATGATTGGCGCAACAGAAAGTTCCTCCAACGTGGCAATCTCGCGGCACTTGGCGGGTTTGCCGTCGACCGTCGCTATCGCCTTTTTCGGCTCGTCCGGCAGCGGACTGATGCGGTATTCGACAGAGTCGCCACGATCGTCCAACGCCCGTATCTTCCACCCCATCGGCAGTCCCGGCGACGGCGGCCAACACTCGAAATCCTCCAGCGTTAGCGGCGTCCCATAAGGCAGCAGGGGCATTTTCGCCCACCCGTACTCCACCTCGAAAAGCTCACGCAAGCTTCGTTCTGCCATTGTGTTGTCATTCATTGTGACCCCCACCATTCCTATTCCATCGTTCCGAAACCCGGCATATCGAGCCAGGACCACCGTGAGTCCAAGTCGTCAACTAATGCCTGGCGAACCAGGTACAGCGCATAATGCCGACCGCAGAAGAACAGCATTCCTTTTCGCACATCGCCGTCCTCCAACTGCTCCCACCTGATCTGGTGGGTAGCCTTTTCCGGGCAGTAATCCTCGTCCCAATCGCACGTCAGGTAGCCGCCCCAATCGTCGTCATCAAAGATGAACCCGGTGCCATCAATATCATCCAATACATCGATCTTCTCCATGTACGAAAGCTTGCCACGCCGTACCGACAAAAGTCACGGGCTAGACCGAACCAGTTTTCGGGCACCATGTGACTAGGGCAAATAGTCTTGACACGTTGATTTGATACCTTCCGCGTTTAGACAGATCCTGCGTACTGCTACTCCGCTATCGCTCCGCGCAGTATGACGCGAACGTGGTCACATGGTGCCCGAAAACTCGTTGGCTCTAGGCCTGTCGAAATGTCGGTCCTGCATTGTAGCGTGGGTTTTATGGAACAAGAGGAGCAAACAGCATGAGTTATTTGGTTGATCCAGACGTCGCGCCTGACGCCGACACGTGGCTATATCGGTTCACTGTCGACGGCCACAAGGTGTACGCCAACAACATCACGGACGCGACGGCCGTCGTCATAAACCCGGCCGACCCGCAGGCCTATCTGCGGTGCGACCCGGCGACGCAATTGGCGCTTCGCGACCGCTTCATACACGACCGCTTCGGGCCCGTCAAGGCCGAACTGGCTGATTTCGACAAGCACCCCGAATTCGCCGAGACATTCAAGCTGATGGACGCCACGGATGTTGAAATCGCCGCGTTCACCCAACCACTGGACATACCCGTCGTCGGGTTGCCTGATTATTGCAGGTGGCGGTTTGACAAGCACAGCGTGCCTGAAGGGCGCGACCCGATACCGCTGTACGTCGTCACCACCCAATACTGGGACCCTGGTTGGCCCTCACTGAAGACCATGCCGCAAGGGTCGTCGGTGGTGATACTCGACCCGGAAGAGGAGGCCTGGTTCATCAAGTCGCTCGACCGCGTCAAGTCCGATTCACTTTCGGTTGACGTCATTTACCCCGAGCACTTTGCCGACTTTGAAAGGATCGGCTGGTCCAATACCTTCAACACCCGCATCGACTATCACCTGCGCGGGCAGGTCACCGTCGGCGATGTCGTTTGGATTATGGAAGATACTTCTGTCGAGCCGTCGCTGTGTCGCATCATCGAATGGGTCAACGAGGAACGCGAAATCGCCAGATTCGACCGTCTTGAGCCATGGGAATCACCACACGACAAATAGCCACACCACCCACGACAATCATTCAATCGAGAGGTACCAGCAAATGAATTACATACTCGGGCATGACGCCGAGCCGAAACACACCCGGGAACGCTACGGCTACGCCCTCGCCGGTGAAACCGTGTATTCCGATGATCCCGGTTGGATCGTCAGCCACCGGATGAATCCCACGTACGGCAGCGAGTACTACTACAATGACGACCCCGACGCGCGGGCCGCCGCCAGACGAAACGCCATCCTGGCGCACTTCGGCGCAATCAAAGCGACGCTTGCGGACGCCAGACGAAACCCACAATTCCGTGAAACTCTCAAACTGATGAACGCCGACCGGCGTGAGGTGACGGCATTTCGCCAGCCCATCGAAACGCCCGTCGTCGGGTTGCCCGACAACCGCTGGCGGTTTGATGCCGCCCACGTGCCAGCCGGGCACGACCCGCTGCCGCTGTATGTCGTCGCCAGCGACTACCAGCCATACACCGACCTGCCGCTGCCCCAAGGCGACGAGGTATATGTGCTCGACTGGTCGGACGACCTGGCTTTCCTGACGTCAATCAGTAACGCCGGCATGGGCAAGCTGATCATTTCGACAGCGATTTCGAATGACGAAGTCAGCGCCCTCGCACATGACCTACTCGGCGCTGCCATCGGCAAGATGCCCCCCGAGAGGATCGCCGGCTATCGGGAACACGTCGACCGGGGTTATTACGATGACTTCGCAATAGACCATTTCATCAACGACTCGCGAAACGGGTTGTGGGACATCCCGGAAAGCTTCTGGCCGACCATCCTGAGATGGTCAGACACCATGAGTATTGGGCCGAAGTTACGCGAAGCCGTAGAATCCGGCGAATTGTCGCACAACAACGCCGGCACATCTGACGGGCAGGCAGACGGATACTTGTTGATCACCACCGAACCCGTCACGTTTCGCGTCCTCAACGAGTTCACCTGCCCAGTGCCACCGGGCATCACGCTCAAGGTTGGCGACATCGTGTGGGTCACCGCCACCAACTACGACCCCTTCGCGTGCCGAACGACGGAGCTACTGGACGACGGTGCAAAGGCCCGTTTCGAGCGAGTTTACAAGTACACCGGCCAAACGAATTAGGTGATGTGTGAATGGGGCAGATACTGCGACTTCGCTACCGCTACGCGCAGCATGACGGGGTTTGAGCGGCACAGTAGGCCATTCAGCATGGTGCCCGAAAACTCGTTGCCGCCAGGCCTATCGAAATGTCGGTGCCGCGCTGTACCGTGGGGTTTATGAATGAAGAAGAGAAGAAACTAATAGAAACGGCCCAGCGCATTGCCACCTCGGCACATGCCGGGCAAACCGACCAAGGCGGGCAGCCCTACATCGGCCACCCGCAGCGCGTCGCCGCGCGTCTTGCTGACCAAGGCGCGGCACCTGAACAAATCGCCGCCGGCTGGCTGCACGACGTCCTCGAAGACACCGATTGGACGGCCGACATGCTGCGACAAGAGGGCATCTCGGACGCGACGATCACCCTCGTCGAAGCGATGACACACCCCCACGGCGAACCGAACGTCAAGTATGCCGCCCGCCTCCGTGCCTGCCCCGGCGCCGTCCAAATCAAACTGGCCGACATTGCCGACAACACAGACCCGAAGCGCATGGCCGTCCTTGACGACGAACGGCGCGAACGCATGACGGCCAAGTACGTCAAGATGCGCCGCCTGCTATCCGAAAGTGACACGGCAGAAGAGCAATCACATGATGCCAAAGAACCGGCAAACACCGACTAATGCTGTGCCGCCAGCATCAACGGCGATGGGACTCGTCGATCTGGCTCGACGCGGCCATCTTGACCACGATAGCCTGATGTTTTGGCTGTTGACATGGGACTATGAACCACGGCATAGAGCCATTAACATGGCCGACGACGGCGACGACAGCCCAAACAGCTTCGAAGCCATTCAATGGGCACACTTTTCAGGCGTAATCACTGATGACGAGATGGGCCAGATTGTCCACCACTTATTCGCCACGGGAGTGCTTCCTGATTAGGCCGCCTGATGCCTACCTCGGGAAGTCTGCCAACTTGGGGTGTTCGCCCCTGGCTACCGCTTCCGCCCAGGCTACGCCGCGATCCAACTCTTCTACCGTCAACTCGGTTGATGGGTCAAGCCAGCGGCCGAATTCACGTTCGTAACGATCGCGGGCGAAGTGGAAGGACGCGCGCACGAACGTTGACCATGGGTTGATGGACGTCATCAAACCGTCCTCGTCCACCTCGGCAAATACGTTGGTGTTGAACGACGGGAAGACCATGGCCAAGTCAGTCTTGAGCACATGGACACCCCACCATTTCGACCGCCGCCTGGTGTTTCGCGTCAGTTTGGCTGCCTGCTGCAACTTGACCCAGGGGATGCAACCATACGCCTCATAACCGGTGAACTGCCCACCAGAGGCTTTGACGCTCAAGCCAACATGCATATTCGTACGGCCCATGTCGTGTAGCCAAGACCGCATGGTCAGATCTGATGAAAACGACACTTCGTCCAGCATCAGAATTCCCTCCGACCCGTCCAACACCGTGCCATCCCCACCATCTGATTCGCCAGTCCAAGTTGCGCGGGCCATCGTCAAAAGATCCGATGAAGGCATGCCGTCACCCATCTGTCGCGGCCACACCTGAAAGACTTCGGCGCTGACCGGGCTGCTGGCCAATACCCAGTCAAGCCAATCCTGGAACGCTTTCACCGTCTTGAAAGTGCCAAGGTTTTCCTCACCGCTGATGTAATCCGTAATGTCACGTTCGAGCTTTTTCATAGTGGCGGCCAGATCATCCAGCGACTCGTCACCCGGATTCTCTTGCGGCGCCGTGCGGTAATAGGCGTCTTGCCTCAGTATCCAGTCACACCAGTTCGTCACTCGATCCACTGGAACCAAGAGTCGGGTGTCCACACGCTGACATTTCAACGGAATCAAATGCCTGTCGCTGAACCCGAGCAGGACCGGCAGATAAGTCTTGTATGCCTTCGCGACCCGAGGCCTACCGGGCAGCGGCTTGATGACGTACGTCGTCAATTCGCCGTCCCAGTCAAACGCGTCAATTCGCCAGCCCATCACGCCGTCCGAGTGGAACCTGTGCGGTTCAAAGTCACTCAGCGTCAGCGGCGTGCCATAAGGCAACAAATACTGCTTCCCGGGACGCGAGTATTCGTCGTCAAACAATTCTTGCAGCCCATCCTGAACCTGCCACTCATGTTTCGCATCGGTATTCATCCGTCATGCCTCCTCACGCTCATATCCGCCCAAAACGCCTAAAGTGCTCGTTTATGGGCACGCCGCAGTCGTGATGCCAGGTTCTGACGAACTTCAGCAACCAAAGAACGTAGTGTCTTGCACACAACAACTCGGTCTCTTGCCGCGGCTCGTTGCAGCAAGGGTCGACCCAGACGATACGATAGGTCGCCGTCTCACTGCAATAGTGTTCTTCCCACTGACAGCCGACTCGGTGTTTATCCCGTCGACGGCCGACTTGGCCCCAATGGTTGTCAGTATCAAGCGCCGCAATGTCAATATCTGCTTCAAGGGTCGGACTCACCCCTTCACCTCCTGTGACTTTGTCCCAGACCGTTGCTCCAGCATCTTGATACCCTCGTCCAGCGCGTCGAGTATGACGCTTTGCGGCGTCGCGCAATGCCCGGCGTTGAACGCCAGTTGTGTGAGCTTGATGAGCTTTGGGTCGAAGAACTCGAAAAGAAACCATCTTTCATAATCAGGCACGCCCTGAGTGACGGTGGAGCACCTTCGTGGGCCACCGCTGTGTTCCAATTCGGCTTGCCGCACCACTTGGGCAATCGAGTCAGCCGCTACGCGGCGAGCGTACTTGTCGGCGCGTTCCCCCGCCCTTCTTGTGACGGAATCTACGGCGTTCACAACCACCGGCGGGAAGCCCGCAGAAGCAAGGAAATCCAGCGTCACCCAGGTATGGTTCAAAGCATCACACAGCCACGCGACGGCGGTTTCCTCGGGCGTGCCGTCGCGCCTTTCGACGAGTCCCGCAACCATATGCGGATGCTCGAAATAGGGATAGCCAGTCTTGTCCGCCTGCCAGGCATGCGCGATGCAGGACAGACGCAGAGCTGCTGCGACAACCCCTTCATCGACGTCCTTGATCTCTTCGTCCAACCAAGCCGCCAGGGCGTCCCTGGCAACGCCGACCGTCCTGAATGAGGCGAAACTGTCGCCCGGTGCCGGATTCGAGATTTCCTCACACGACAGCACCTCACACCGCTCATCCTTTTCACCCGTGAACTGCACCCACGCGATGCCATGATCGTCGCACCAGCCGCGCAGCGTCATGAGGACGTCACCGTCACCGAATTGCTTTTCAACGGCACCGAGCAGGCCGTCAGTTTCGACACCCAGGCTTGCGGCCAAAGCGACGGTCGTGTCGGCGTGGAGCGCGAATTGTGTTATCGATTCAACTGCCCCATGCCCGCCGGGTTTGACGGCAGCGGGCCTGCGCCAGTCGACCCAAAGCTGCGGCCGCGGGTCGGGCCAGCGATGCAGGTACACGATCAGCGATTCGCCGGATGCACCCTCCTCTGGATCAGCGTATTCCTTGAGGACGAGCTTCTCGTCCTTGTCCTTGTATGGCATATTCACCTTTCTTTTGCCACGTTCTGTTGTCGATAGAAAGTGTTGCAGCCGCCACCGACAAATACCGTTCGGTGTCGGCCGCACACTCACATCAATTGCTGCAAGGCCCATCAAGCAGGGCGTCACCGTGACGTACGCCTTCGGCCAGTTCGTCCGGTGTCAGCGTCACCTCAGGGTCAAGCCACCGTCCCCAGACGCGTTCGAAATGATCGCGGGCAGTGTTTCGCCTTTCGCTGAACTCCGTTTGAGTCGGGTAGAAATGGAGCCCGGCGCCGTAATTCCAGAACGTCAGACAGAGATTCGATAACCCCGATGGAAACACTGTTGCGAGATCCGTCCGCTGCAGGTGAAGACCCCACCAAGCGCTTCGACCCCAATCGGGTATGTCGCCCAGCCGGCAATGCGACTGCAACCAGGCCATCGGTATGACGTTTGACGCCTCATAGGACAAAAACTGAGACCCGGACGTGGTGACGTGGGTGCCAGTGCGAGCGCGGGCGTCACCCATGGCCTTGCACCAGTCATACGGATCGGTGCGCGGGCCCCACGCAACTTCCCCCGGCGTCAACTGGCCCTCGGAACCGTCCAATGCGACGGTGGCGGCGTCCCCAGGGACGTCCCCCCATTCCCGTGAGCAAAGCAGGGTGGTATCAGCATCTCGAGCCGGGCCCGAGGACACGCCGGGCCACACCTGAAAAGCCTCGATCTTCAGCTCACTGCAAGCGAACTTGTCATCCAACCAAGCCTGAAGTTCGCCAATGGTCTTGAAGTTCGCCAGGTTCTCTTCCCATTCCCACGTATCCTCAAAACCGGCGTCGATCTCGCCAAGTGATTCAATCGGGCTATCCGACATCTCGGCGCGACGCTGGGCCACCCGGCGCCCAGCCGCGTCAGTTCTCAGAATGAAATCGCACCACGCCGTGACGCGGTCAAGTTGCCGCAGCCTCAGGCTTCCGACATCGCGGCACAGCACCGACTTTCCGTCGGCCGTCACCGTGGCATACATCGGAGCGCCAACCGTCGGGCTGATTTGATAGGTGACGATCAACCCATCAGCCGAGCAGGCATCAATTGACCAGCCAGGCATGCCGTCGGCCGTTGTCCATGCCTTGAAATCGCTCAAGGTGAGCGGCGTCCCGTACGGCAAGAGATACGGCTGGCCGGTTCCTGCACTTTCATCGTCAAAGTATTCGGACAACCCGACACCGAACAGCGGACTCTTCGGCGCACGAGGTTCCTGATTTCCACGCGTATCCATTGCTATTTCACGCCCCTAACTCTCCACGTTTCACATGATCCTTCAGTGGCGCCACCGAACAATACGGGTGGTCGACCGTCACAAACCGCACAAGCGACAGCGCATAGTGCCTGTCGCACAGAAAATCGAAATAGTCTGTCCAGTGATCGTCACATGGTGCATTCCAGAAGATGTAATGCGTGGACGTTTCCTTGCAGCACCCCTCGTTCCAGTCGCAGCCAGGACGGCCGCCGCCTTCTTCCTCAAACCCAGACCAATCGCTGTCACCGTCGTCTATTTCCTCAAACTTGTTCTTTTCCAGAACCATTTCAGTCATTTTGTGTTTTCCTGCTCCCTTCGTTTTGGACGCATTTCTGCGGCCGTTTTCTTGGCGGTTGAGACTATGCCACCGACCACCGACAAAGTCACCCCCTAAACGCCAACGAGTTTTCGGGCACCATGGATTTGCTTGGGCCGATCCTGCGACGGAGAAGAGGATCGGCAACTTTCAGCCCATGGGGGCAGCGCGGCCACTTCCCGGCGACTGTAAAGTAGGGGCGAACGTCAAGCTCGACGGACCGACCAAGCAACGGGGCGCGCAGAAATGTTTGACAAACTAGGACGGGCCGTGACGCGGCACCCGCGGGTGTTCATCGTCTTCTGGGTGGCGGCGATGGTGCTCACCGGCATCGGCGTGCTTTGGGGGTACGGGCAGGGCGGGCTGTTCGACCGTCTGGAAAACTCGATCTCGCTGGTGCCAGGCTCCGAATCCGACCAGGTGAACACCGCCACCACCGACGCTGGCGGCGAGACGATCACCGTCGTCGTCACAGGTGTGGGCGTCAAGAACCAAATGGCGGACCTGACGCAGTTCGTCAGCGGGCACCGGGCCGGCATCGCCGACGCCCAGGGCGTCATCAAGCAGACGGACCCGTTCCAACTGTTGGCGGTCGACGACCCGGCGACGCAACAGCAAGCCCAGGCGCTGATCAGCACGAACAGTGACGGCTTCCTGATGATCGTCACCCTCGACCCGAAGCTGCAAGACTCCGGCCAGAAAGCCGCCCTCGACGCTGCGCACACCGCAGTCTATGCCGCCGTCGACCAGTTCAGCAGCGACATCGGCACGCAATTCCCTGGTGCCAGCGCCACCGCCGTCTCGACGGCAACCATGGGCGATTCCATCGTCTCGCAGGTGCAATCCGACCTGGTGACGGGCGAAGCCGTCAGCCTGCCGGTGGCGTTACTGCTTCTCATCATCGTGTTCGGCGGCGTCCTGGCCGCCGGGCTGCCGCTGATCGGCGCGCTGATCTCGATCGCCGTCGGCCTGGGTGCCGTCTGGGGGTTGACGTACATCACCACCGTCGACTCGTTCATTTTGAACGTCATTTCGATCATCGGCGTCGCCTTGTCCATCGACTACGGACTGCTTGTCGTCGCCCGCTACCGCGAGGAATTGGCCGCCGAACTGGAACGTCAGGGCTACCCCCGTGACGGCTCGCACGTGCCCCGCAAGTTTGCCGCCCGCCAGATCGTGCAGACAGCCGCGCAGGCGACGGTCGCCAGCGCCGGACGGACGGTGACGTTCTCGGCCGTCACGATCGCCTGCGCCATCTCGGCCCTGCTGACAATGAACTCCCCCATGCTCAAAACCATGGCCATCGCCGGCATCGTCGTCACCCTTTTGGCCGTCATGATGGCCGTCATGGTCGTGCCGGCGGTCATCGTCGTCATGAACAGGGTGCTGATCCAGCCGTCGGTGCTGTCGCGCATCCCGGGGCTGCGGCAGGTCAACAAAGCGCTCGGCGACACGGCCACCGATCACGGTTTCTTCCTTAAGCTGGCGCACGGTGTGCAGCGTCACCCGTGGATCGTGGTCGTGGTGGTGCTGGTGGTGTTGGGCGTCATGGCCACCCCCATCGGCGGGCTGAAAATGCGCACCACTTTCGACGATTTCCTGCCCCCCGGCGACCGGACGACCATCGCCTACGACGCCCTGCAACAGAACTACCCGGCCATCCGCGGCGCGTCCATCATCGTCATCGCCGACGAGCCGCCAGCCAGTACCGCCAGTCTGGTGACGCACCTGCAAGGCTTGGACGGCGTCGACTACGTCAGCCCGCCTGCCACCCTGACGAACGACGACAGTCGCACCGTCATCAACGTCCACGTGGACGCCACCGACCAAGTGGGCTCGCAGGTGACGGACCTTGTCAAGGCCCTGCGCGGTTACGACGCCGGTGTCAAGATCCAGGTCGGCGGGCCGGCGGCGCTGCAATACGATTTCATCCAATCCGTTCTGGGCAATGCCTGGCGCGCGTTGACGATCATGGTCTGCGCCGTGCTGATACTGCTGTTCCTGATGACGGGGTCGCT
>Ga0123357_10003345_pt1 | contig 18342 bp, 13 predicted proteins | sample TergutEmb28metaG_FD_89873 | JGI IMG/M metagenome (GOLD analysis project Ga0123357, IMG submission 89873) | Embiratermes neotenicus P4 segment gut microbial communities from Petit-Saut dam, French Guiana - Emb289 P4 | ecosystem: Host-associated > Arthropoda: Insects > Digestive system > Gut ... | reverse complement strand
CAATATTGCCGCTTGATTTATATTCTTCGAATATATTATCTAAAAATTTTTTTGTAATATCAAAACAGTCGTGCAATATCACTAAAACCGGCAGATTTTTTTCATCCTCTGAAAATTCCGAAAAATTAATCTTTTCTTCTCTATATTCGTCGGCCGACATATCAGAAAACTTCAGTAAAAATCTATGCCCCGGTATATTATAAAACTCCTGCAGATTTTGTTTTAAAATTTTACGCAGCGGCTCAAAACAGTAAAGATTCTCTTTATGAAACGGTGAAATGTAATCGCCTATTTGATCTGTTATTACAACGATAAAATTATTATCTGTGCTCATGCTTCCGACCTCCAAAAATTTATATCTCTGAAATTATATTTTATACCTAAACGGGAGATTTTACAAGGGGTATTTTGTCTGTTTTTTATCTTTAAATTCATGGGAAATCCCTAAGTTTTAAATATTAACACAAATTTAACATTCCATATATAAAGTTTTGATAATATATAATATAATATTATCCCGGATTGGTTAATATATATAATTTTAGGAGTCTAATTTTATGCAAATTTTAAGCAAAAAGTACAAATACTGTAATTTATATAAATATATAACAGTATTTATAATTCTTGCGATTTTATTCGGACTGTTTCCCCAATTATATCAAATAAATAAAATAAATAAAGTAAACGCCGCCGACATAACAAATCCAACAGATACAACTGATACGGCAACAGATACGTCTGCTCCGCTCGAAGACAAGACTCAGATAAAATCAGTTATCCCATATGTGGAAAAAAAAGAGAATGAAGTCACTCAGAATGTGCCTATAGAATCGAAAGACGACATTACCAATTATCCGACTACCGTTTCGCTTACAGTTCAAGTCTATGTAAGCGCCGCTGATGCAAGCAAATATTACGGACAGTCTTTATATATTTTTAAACTCAAACCGTATGAGGAGATAACAGATGTGGCAGGTAAAGATCCGGCGGCGCATTTCGATGTGAACAGTTCAGACAGTTTCACATACAACGTCTCGCTCTATGTGGATTTGTCCAATCTCAACAACGGCGAAATATACAATAAATTTGTAGCCGCCGCAAAAGACGGGGATTCATACGTCCCGCTGTCCGACGCGCAGTATATAAGCAATATAAACTGCCTTTCCAATAAAAGAGAAACTCCTCCTGTTTCAAAAACAAAAAAGGGACTGTCTACAATTCAAATGCTCGGCGAAGCCAGCCTTCTCGGCGTCGGATACACTACCGTTAAAATGACCGTCAACGATTTTATGTCTCCCGGACCTACGGCAAATACGGAAACATATGTATTCAACGGCGAAAATTTTTATTTTAATATAGATAAAATTTCGGATTATGATAAAAAAATAAAATATTTTACGAACGAGGGAATAAATGTAACGGCGGTAATAATTATTTCAGCGGACGGATATTTGCAGTCTCTGCAAGCAAATCAGCCAAATCAGCCAAACGGAAGTTCCGGAAATGACGCAAATCCTGATTCAAATTCGGATGCCGGCGCTCCGGTTAATCCTGTGGAAGCTCTGATTCACCCAAACGCTCTTGCTTCTTTGCAAAATAACAACAATAGCATAAAACCATATTACTGCGGCGTAAACTCCACAAATGAGGACGGGTTTAAATATTTCGCCGCACTGATGTCTTTTATCGCTGACAGATATGTCAAGCCGGAGGATTCCGGATACGGAAGAATATACAATATAATTCTGGGCGATCAGATAGACAGAAGCACTATGTATAATTATTGCGGGCAGATTGATATAGTGCAGTATGTAAAAGATTATCTGCGCGCCCTGAGAATATGCGACACGGCTATACGGTCAAGGTTCGGGGGAAGCAGGGTCTATGTCCCGTTTGACAACTGGTTTGCTTCAAAACCCGACGGAGACAACGATTATATAAGTAAAGAAATAATAGATTTGCTGTGCGATTACTCTCAAAAAGAGGGGAATTTCATTTGGGACGTCGCATTTCACGCGTATAACGCAAACATATCGAGCCCGCAGTGCTGGCTGGAAACTTCGCCGACAAACGGCTATGAAACCCCGATTATAACGATGAAAAATATACAGGTTCTGTGCGATTATCTGAATCTCGAGAAAAAAGATTATCTGCCAAACGGCGAAACAAGAAAGGTTATGCTGTCAGATCAGGGATTTTCTTCTGTAGACAACTCGAAAGAAAATATGGATTTGCAGGCGGCAGCCTTTGTTTACGCATATCTTAAAGCGAAGTATATTCCAGATATAACGGCTTTTATATACCACGGTCAGGTGGACAGCACAAACGAGTCCGGCAAATTCGGACTTTGGACAAATGAGCCGGACACAGTAAACGATCCGGGCGTCAAAAAGAAAATATACGATGTTTTCAAATATATGGATACAAACAGGGAAGCGGAACAGATAGCGTTCGCCAAACCTATTCTCGGGATAAAAGATTTTACCGAAATTGTCCCGCTTTATTCAGAAAATACTGAGCCGGCAGTCGTATTGAAAGAAGTTGCGGGGAAATCTTTAAAGCCAAATTCAATGACAAATTCAAATATCGGGAGATTCAGCAAAACGGATTTATCGGGTTTTATAGGAAGCGCGAATATTTCCGATTTATCATTGACGACGCAATACTCAAATCCGGATTCAAAATGGAATGGTTATAACATGCTTTTCGCGGGATTTATCGCTCCTAAAAAAGGAGATTTCGGCGGTATTCTGAAAATCTACGCCGATACCGACCCCATAGAAAATCTCAAGGGCGAAAAATATGTCGGAGTGAACCTGAGAATAGATACTGACATCAGCTTGCCGCCGGACCAGAAAATACAGCTTATTTTGACTCTCGAGGGAGACGCAGGCGATTCCGGAGCGTTCGGCACATCAGCCTCCGAGACTTCCACCGGAACGATTGTCTCTGCGTTGAGTTCAGCAAGCCCCGCGAAGACCCTTGATATTTATGAAGGCATGATAAATATTAACCCAAACGAAGACACTACCGTTTATTTTGACATAAGCCAATGGGACGGGAGAGTAAATATAAAAAAAATAAAGCTTCTTGTAAATCCATACTCGAATTCATCGGTGCAGAATATATACTCCACATCGAATGCGGATGCTGCTGCGCAGGATTCAACCGATCCGTCAGGTTCAGGGATTGCGGACATAAGCAGTTTGAATTCGTCAGATTCGACAGGCAAAAATTATGATTTTAAACTGTACGTATATTCCATAGTATCTTCTCATAATTCAAAAGCGTCGTTTATTCAGGCGTTTCTGACCGGGATAGTAGTGATAGTCTGCCTGCTTGCCGCCGCATATGCCGCATTATATATAAGAGCGAGAGTGCTGCGGGAAAGACACCGCAGGGAACGCGAATTGCTGAGAAAGAGACGGGCGCGCGCGGCAGCGCAGGGGCGGCTTACTCAGGGAGCGGTACGCGCTCAGCTTCCTCCCGGAACCAAGGTTCAAATGCCGCCCGGAAACGCCGATAACATCAATAATCAAAGCGGAGGCGTACGCGGTGAAAATGCAAAAAATATGAGCGATATAGGAAATATCGGATACGCGGGTCAGCCGCGGAGCGTTCAAAATTCGCATACTTCACATAAGCATCCGACACAAACGCATCATCCAAATGCAAATACAAATATTCCGCAGAAAAAACCCGGAAGCGCCTCAAATAATGTAAACAACTCCAATAACCCGAATAGAAATAATAATCCATTCAGATAAAACTAGAGCCACAACATAAAGTGCAAGAGCGCCGCTTGACGCGCTCCTGCACTTTTAAATTCCCCGATTCGATATTATTTTTCCATATATCCCAATATTCTAATAAATCTTATTTTTCTCCATTGATATGTATTCAAGGTGCGGTTTTTAGAATCAAACGAATGAGCGCATATTTTAATTTGCTCATAACTGAAATCATTTTCCGTATTTTCTTTATCGCGTTTTACTTCTACAATAAACGGCGTGTGCTGGTATGTTTTGCCGTTAAAAGAAAGCTGTGCGATATCGCCGGCTTCGGCTTCATTCGGACTGATTTCTTTTGCGATAATGCCAAAATCTTTATCTTTTGTAATATAGTTATAAAACTGTTCCACTCCTGTCCATGACGGGCTTTTGTCGTTTCCGTTTATATAGTACCAGCCAAGCACGGGAGTCATATCCATTTTACATCCCCCGGCAAGCAGAATCTGAGATACATAATTTGTACAGTCGCCGCCGAGATCGTCAAAATTAAGGAAATTCGGATTGCGGTCAAGAGCCCAACAGAGAGCGTATTTTATTGCGCTTTCTTTGTCAAATGGAATTAATTTGGAATTATCCGGTATTTCAGCATTTTCAGGTTGTTCAGGCTGCTCAGGTTGCTCAGGTTGCTCAATCGACACGGGAATTTCAAATTCTTCTTTTTTCATCTCAACATTTTCGGTTTGCTCTGATTCCTCCAAAATTTCCGGTTCTTGCGGTGTCTTGGAGATATACGAAATATTCGACATAACCTGAATATCAAAATCTGATTCGGCTTCCGGCTGAGTTTCGTCCATATTTTCCCCAGTTTCTGTATTTTCTGAAATTGCCGGACCTTCTTCAAAAAAGGCTGGCATCTGAGTTTGTTCCGGTTCAGGCACATATTTGTGTATATAATCTTCAACGTCTTCAGAGTTCTCAGCAGGCGGCGAAAATTGCTGAAGATTTTCGGGCATTATGCATTCCTCATATTGTTCATATTGCTCAGATTCTTCTGCGAGTTGTATTATTGGTATATCCTGACAGTACATATTATCCGGTATTTCCACACAGATTTCTTTTATTTCAGGTATATCCGGGAAATAAATTTTCTCGTTTTCTGCGGATTTGCCGTAATTGTCATATTCGCCCGGAGTAAAATTGCGCGTAGGCTCTTTTGTCATGTTTAATTTTTTATCGATATAGTCGTTTTGCATATTATCAAGCTGTTTATATGCGGAAGAAAGTTTAATGTTGTTAGGATATAATAAATCGTTGTAATTTTTCACTTCTTCCGCTCTTTTGGAATTTATGAATTCATCTTTTTTCGGCAAAGCTGACGACTCGGATATATCCGACATGTTTGATATATTTGACATATTTGATAAAGGATATAAAACCGGAGGTTCATATTTTTCTTTTTTCTCTTTTTTTTCGTCGTCTCTGTTGTATATATTCATATCATTGTTTATATTAATATTTATATTTTCGCCGTCATAATCCGTTTTATCTGTATCGTTTATGTAATCCTGTTCGTTTTGGTTTTGCCGTTCAAATTCTTCGATTTCATCGTCAGTGTAAAATTCAGGGTAAAAACGCCTTCTTCGTCTGTTTATTGCCATTTTTATATAATCCCCCCATATAACATAAAGTTAATATATAAATATTTTATGCAGTAAAATTCAAAAATTGACAAAATTCTTTATATTTATTAAAGAATAAAGTATATAATATAGTTATACTATATAAAATATATGATTTGATTTTAATTTATATAACTTATGTAACTGAGGGGAGGATATATACTATGTACAGTGAAAAAGTTATGGACCATTTTTCGAATCCGCGGAATGTCGGGGAAATAGAGAACGCGGACGGAATAGGCGAAGTCGGCAACGCAAAATGCGGCGACATCATGAAAATATTTTTGAAAATCGACGACGATATTATAACCGATATAAAATTTAAAACATTCGGCTGCTGCGCCGCTATCGCAACTTCGTCTATCGCTACGGAAATGATTAAGGGCAAACCGGTTAAAGAAGCCCTCGGACTGACAAACAAAGCCGTTATCGAATCCTTGGACGGACTGCCTCCGGCAAAGATTCACTGCTCCGTTCTCGCGGAAGAAGCTGTTAAAACAGCTATCGCAGACTATTACAGGAAAAACAATATCCCTATAGATTTTGAAACCGGATGCGACGGCTGCTGCGAAGCGTGCGCGGTTGAGGAATAGATTTCTTCAGTTTGTCTGCGGAATGTATAATTAACAAAAATCAGGGGATGCCGAGAGCGGCGTCCCCCTTTTTATTTATATTCACAAAATTTTACTAATCTGGGAATGAGATAAATTTTATTTTAACACGGAAAGTGCTTATAATCAATCGGACTATATGGTTATATATTTATTATATTTGTGCGACAATATCAATACCATTCCCATCAGGGTCTTTAATATTGAAAAAACGATAACCCCAAGGCACGTCTTTTGGCGGTTCTTTTACCTTTATACCCAAGTCGCATATCCGTTTGTATTCCGCATCGGCGTCGGCTACACGGAATTCAAAACCTTGACAAGCGTTATATGTCTGAGGCTTAAAACCTTCGTCATAATTTGCAACAATACAAACATTGCTTCCGTCATTCGGACCAAACCGTATTTCGATACGGTGCGGACCGCCGTGGTTTTCCTCTATTTCAGCACCTAATATGCTGCGGTAAAAATCAGCAAGTCTTTTCGGGTCAGACGAAACGATATTGATTAAAACAAGGTTATTTAATTGTTTATTGCTATTAATGTTGTTCATGACTTTTTCTCCTTTATTTAAATAATTTTCGGGAGATAAAACAAGCGTTTGAGAAGATAACGTAATCAGGCATGGATTTTTCCGGAAAACATATGGCGTGTATCCATATGCCAACTTTAACGCTCTTGTCAAAGCTTCCTGCGACGAGAATCCATACTTTACCGCTATGTCTATTATCCGTTCCTGCGTATCTCTTATGTCGAGCGCAGCATGATATAAACGGCAGTCTGCAATATACTTTTTCATTGTCGTACCAACAACTAAGCGAAAAAGTCTTGAAAAGTAAAACGGCGAATACCCCACGTGATTGGCCAAGTCGAACAGAGTAAATTCATCCGTTATATTATCATCAATCCAATCTAACGCCTTTTCTATTGTTTCAATCCACTCATTCATATTGCTTCTCTCCTTTCGATTATATTATATCATTAAAAGAGAGATTGTTTTTGATATAAGTTGCGGACATTATTTATCGTCGATTATATAAATTTTCTGCGTTACAAAAGTCTGTCATATAACCACCTGTATAATATAATAAATAACCGGGATAAATATGGCGGGCAGGAGATTGCCCACTTTTATTTTGGCAATTTTCAGCATATTAAATCCGATGCTCATTATCAGAACAGAGCCTACAAGCGACATCTGCGTAACAACCGTATCTGTGAGATACGGCGCGATAAACATAGAAAGCAATGTCAGCGCGCCTTCATATACTCCAACCATAACCGCTGAAAAAAGCACCCCTACTCCCATTGTGGAAGCAAAAATCATTGCGGTAATGCCGTCTAATATAGATTTCGCAAATAATATGTCGCTGTTTCCGTGAATACCGTCTTCAAGCGAACCGACTATCGCCATTGAACCTACGCAGAAGACCAGCGTCGCCGTGACAAATCCCTGCGCAAAAGTGGACGCAGATGTTTCGCTGGGTTTTACAAACTTTTTTTCGCAGAAATTCGCAAAGGAATCGAGTTTTTTCTCTATTCCGATAAGTTCGCCGATTAACGCTCCGATAGCAAGGGATACTATCATCAAGAATATGTAGTTTGTAGAAATTTTACCGCCGTCAACTGTGAAAGCAGAGCCTAAAGCTCCGCTCAGACCTATAATCATAACCGCAAGTCCCACAGCCTGCATTACCGTATCCGTGACGCGCTGCGATAAGATTTTTTTTAATACAAGACCCGCCGCTCCTCCGGCAATAATCGCTCCCACATTGACAATAGTTCCCAAACCAACCATATTTGATATATATTCCTTATTTAAATTTTTTCCCCGACAATATGCCCTGATATGTGTCCCGTTTTTCAAGTTGTTTATCTATATCGTTTATTACAACGAATTTTTTGCGCACCCATGACGGAATAGGTTTCTCACCGTCAGAGAGTTCCGGGTCGCCGGTCAGACGCATGAGCACAATTTGCGGCGGAAGAATTTCAAGCTGTTTTACAACTGTGTCGATATATTCTTCTTTTGTCATAAGATATATTTCCCCGGAAATATATAAATCGTAAAGCTCCGTATTTTCTTCAACATAAAGCATATGAATTTTCACCCCAAGCGGCAGAGGGTCAAGATTTGCGATATACCTTGCCGTTTCAATCATCATGCCGGGACTTTCTCCCGGCAGAGAATTTATTATATGCGCGGAAACAGGGATTTTGAAGTCCGATAAGATTTTGTACGCTTTTTCAAAAACGTCGAGAGTATAGCCGCGGTTTATAATTTTTGCCGTAGCATCATGGCAGGTTTGCAATCCGAGTTCAACTGTCATATCAGTCCGTCGGTTCAACTCAGACAAGTACTCCGCGATTTTTTCGTCTATGCAATCGGGACGGGTTGCAATGTCAATCCCGACAAGATTTTCTGTATCAAGAACGCTCTCGTAGATTTTTTCCAGTTCGACGAGACTTGCGAAAGTATTTGAGCCTGCCTGAAAATACGCTATATATTTTGTGCTTTTCCATTTTTTTTCAATCATTTGCTTTTTTTCGTCAAACTGTTGTACAATTTCCTGCGGTGACAGGAGATTATTGTTTTTGCTGTGATATTTTTCCCCGCAGTAAATACAGCCTCTGCCGTTTCTGACAATATGCGGACAGGAGAATCCGGCGTTCAGTGCGATTTTCGCAACTTTTGAGCTGTATTTTTGATGGAGATAATAGTCGTATGTGTGATAACGCTTATTGTTATTTGAATATATAAAGTTACTTTGCATATTATTTTATCTGTTTATGTTGTCAAACAACCACCCTATATATCTGCCATCATCTGTTAAATATTCTTCATATTTTTCCGGCGCAGCATTTTTAACCGCTTTCCTCCAGAAATTTTGTGCAACTATGTTTTTTATTGGAGTACTTATGGTCCACTTGCCTTTATGTAATTCAAATATTTTGGAACTCAATATTGACCCTATACCCAATTTTCTATACTTTTTCATAATGAAAAATTCAGCAACTTCAAAAGTTAAAGGAATAGGCTCAACTACTCTAATAAGTGCCAACCCGGCAAGGTTTTGGTCAACTGTCAATAAATACGGATACCTGCCTTCTTCATTCCAGTAATAATCTAAATATCCATATCCATATAAACCAGCATCGTTTAATTCCATTTTATCATATTCGTCATCAAATTCACTCATATCATAAAAATAAAGTTCAAGCATATTTCTTAATATGTGTTTTTTCTCAAAAGGAACTTTTAATATATCTATTTTAATATTATTTTCCCGTTCTATTTCTTGTAACATGGTGAGCAATTTATTATAGATTGAGTTTAATAATTTTACCTCATCTTGATTAACGGGAACAACCGTGTCATTACCAAACTTACTGCCACGCTCTCCCATTAAACCAATACAATATAATAATGTGTAAAATGTTACCACTTTTCTTTGAATAGTGTTCGCTTTTATTTCGTCAAGCCAATAATCAATATACTTCGTATCCTCATTCATAAAAAGTAATATCGAATTCGTAAGCCCCACAATTCTAAACGGGTCGCCATAGCCTATTTCATCAATATCAACAATGCCCTCCAATTTACCGTCATGGATAAGTACGTTGTTGGTTTGTATATCGTTTAAATATGCTGTGGGTTTTACATTTGCAAAATAATCTGTAAATGTTTTCGCTAAACCTGCAACAGCATCACAAAGGTTAGGGTCAAAAACTTTGTTCTCCGCTATACTTTCGCGTGACATTTTAATTTTGCATTTGACGTTTTCCATACAAGTCGCCGGAGAATAATTATCAGAGCCGTCTATCATATCCGATGGCAGAGTTGACACTTTCCTTTGAATTTCGACTAATTCCCTGACAATATCACGTTTTTCAGAATCGTTAAGCGTATGATATACCTCGCCTAAATCCTTGCCGTTGATGTATGTTATAAGGGTATAATATACATTCCCGTACTGCCCATTCTTTAATATTTGGGGTATTGGTATTTCAAGCCGCGCAAGCTCATTCAGCCATTTAACAGAGCCGTCATAATGCCATTTGCTTTCCGTTACCCTTAAAACAAATTCGCCGGTTTCTGTTTTGACATAGTAAACACTATGGCAGAGTCCGTTTGGAAAACGCGTCAATTCCATAGGCGTTATGTTTAATTCGTTTTTCAATATTTCAAATGCAATTTCTTTTTTTGTATCAAATTCATCAGCCATAATAATACCCTCATTTTGTACTTAATATAAATTCTATGCGATAATATTATTTAAACAATCCGTCGCGATATTACTTCACATCTTTTTGCGTTTCCCTTATCTCATACACAGCCGCGCACCGCCTGTCAACCCACATAGAAGTCGAAAACGCGGACTGTTTGTCTGATTGCATATCTTTCCACCCGCCGAATATATCCCATGCCGTGTCTAAAACTTTTACATAACTTTTTGTTACGTCAGGCTTTATATATCTCCAGAAATCACAGCTTTCAGACACGTGAAAATTAAACAGAAACAGAAAATTACCCTTTGTAAATGCAATAATTTTTTTATCTTCGTTTATATATAACAGTTTTGTCTTGTGTTTCAATATATTGTTCGCTCCGACAAATTTAATCATGGCTTCGTCAAAGTTCTGCAGATACATATATTTTAGATTTTCGTCGTCGGCTAAATGCCACTGCCTTTTTGCGTAGTGATAACTTAACTTGTTTCCCGGTCGAGGAAAATCAATCCATTCGGGATGTCCGAACTCGTTTCCCATGAAGTTCAAATATCCCTCGCCTGCGCAAACGCACGTTATAAATCTGATTAATTTATGCAATGATATAGCCCGGTCGATAACTAAACTGTCGGATTTTTTATCCATATGCCAGTACATCTCTTTATCCGCGAGCCAGAACATGATTGTCTTGTCGCCGACTAATGCCTGATCGTGGGATTCGGCGTAACCTATGACTTTTTCTTTCGGACGCCGCTGGGTTAATTCATACCACATATGACCCATATCCCAGTTTTCGTCTTTCTGAGTTTTAAGAGTGCGTATCCAAAAATCGGGAGTGCCCATGCCGAGCCTGTAGTCAAACCCTATGCCACCCCATTCAACCGGAAGGCACATACCAGGCATGCCGCTCATATCCTCCGCTATCAGTATGCAGTCGGGATTTATCTGTTTGCACAGTTCGCACGCGAGCTGTAAATATGTCATTGATTCTGTGTCCGTATTAAGCGAAAAATATTTCTTGTAGCTGTCAAACGCTTCGCCAAGCCCGTGGTCGTTATATAACATCGACGTCACCCCGTCAAATCTGAACCCGTCGAATTTGTATTCGTCGAGCCAGAATTTCAGGTTCGACAGCAAAAAATGCACAACTTCAGGTTTGCCGTAGTTAAACAGTTTTGTCCCCCATGCGGGGTGACTGCCCCTTTTACCGACGTGGAAAAACTGATAATCCGTGCCGTCAAACTGCGCAAGCCCTTCAAGAACATTCGGCGCGGCGTGGGAGTGTATCAAATCTAAAAGAACGGCGATTCCCATTCCGTGCGCCGCATCTATAAGCTCTTTCAAATCTTCGGGAGTTCCGAATCTTGATGAAACGGCGAAAAAGTTCGAGACCTGATAACCGAACGAGCCGTAATACGGATGTTCCATAACTGCCATTAGCTGAATGATATTATAACCCAATTTTTTCACTCTCGGCAGAACGATATTTATATAATCTTTATAAGACGCAACTTTTTCTTCCTCGCTGCACATGCCTATATGACTTTCGTAAATCAGCGGGGTTTTGATTTTTCCCGCGTTGAATTTAGTATATTTCCAATTATAAACGCCGTCCCAAATCTGCCCGTAAAACTCGAAAGTCTGGGTATTTTGCACTACTCTTTTGCAATACAATGGGATTCTCTCGAACGATTTGCCTTTTGCGGTTATGTTTATTTTAACTTTTGAACCGTGAGGCAGGGAGTCGATTCCGGGGATAAAAATTTCCCACACGCCGTTTTTTGATATTTTTGTCAATTTATGCGCTTTTCTGTCCCAGTTGTTAAAATCCCCAAAGAGAGATACAACATCTGCGTTCGGCGCCCATTCCCTGTAATACCAGCCGTTTTCATTCGGATTTTTATGAAATCCGAAATATAGATGCCCGTTTGCGTAATTTTTCAGGGACGGCAAATCGCTGTTATCGCCCAATAATCTCTTTTTGAAATTATAGTAGTTGTTCATTCTTAGTTCGATATCCGCTTCATATGGTATCAGATACGGGTCGATATTTAATATTTTATAGCTGTATTTTTTCTTTTTCATTTATTCCCCTGTATAATTGTTAATTGGATTACGCCCGCCATATTGCTCCGATTACCGCGCCGCCGAGAATGATGAAAGCCGGATTCACGCGGAAATATATGTTTAAAAAACATGCGATTCCCGCGACCGCCACATACATTATCGGATCAATCCCGAACACCGTAAGCAAATAATTCCAGGCGATAACGCACATAAGTCCCACAGCTAATAAATTCATATATTTCACAGAGTGTTTAAATGCGCTGTTTTTATATAATTTTTCGCCTATTTTCAATATAATTATCACAATCAGAACAGACGGCAGAAGAAATGCGACAACGCCTAAAATCCCGCCGATAATCCCTAATTGCGTTTTAACCCCTAAGTAAGTAGCCATCATCATACCTTGCGAATATCCGTTGTACTGTGAAATACCCGCAATTCGCAAAAATTCGTTTTCGTCCGTAATCCAGTTCCAGTTTATCGCAAAATCCTTTATAATGTTTACCGCTCCCAATCCGCCGCCGAAACTTCCGACCCCAGCGAGAAGCATTACAATTATATAATTAAAGAAATTAAAAGCCATTTATATTATTTACCCGCTTTCACGATATATTTTAAAATTTATATTATTCGTCGCCCCTGTGCTTCTTTTTCTTCTCCGCTTCCTCAAGCTGTTCTTTGCGCAATTTTAACGAGTCGTCAAACCTGTCTTTCTTAAGTTCCTCTTCATCTTCCCGTATTTTACGGTCCCGTATTCTCTGCGCTTTTTTGCTGTGCGGGTCAATATATTTTGTACTCGGATGTTTTACCCTGTACTTGACGACCCTGTCGTGAATAAATCCTAAAAGCAGTCCTAATACGATTATCGCGATAATAAAATACGGCATCAGAGTTCCGCTGCTGATTCCGATAATGTCAGGCAGGAATAAAAATATAAACGCTGACGGGACTATGACAATCCACGAGTGTCTGGCGGCTCTGTTAAAATATACTACTTTGAATAAATGCGCGGCGATAAGTCCCAATGTTGCGGCTTGGATACCGTTTGTTATATTAGTAGCCACAGCAGCCGTGCCGCCGCTGAAAAAATATCCGTATGCGTAAAACAATAAAACCGAAAAAGCGATAACCGGAATCAGCAGCGCAAGTATCGCCATAACCGCCCCAAAAATTCCGCTCACTTTGCTGCCTACATAATACGCGTATTTTATGCCCACGGGTCCCGGGCTGTCGCGCAGAAGCTGTTCTTTTTCGTCGAATTCCTCCGCCGATATATATTCGGGGCAAAAGTAGTCCCTTATAAAGTCGTGCATATCATATTCGTCTCTTGCCGTTATAATCCCGAATTTTATAAACCATATAAATAACATAAGATTTTTTCCCATAGAATTTTACTCTCCAGTATAAAAATTAATATTATAAAATTATACCATAAATTTTAATAAAAATATATAGTAAACAAAAATATACCTGATTTTTATTTGTTAAATTATTATTAATAAATTTTAGACATGCTATATAAACCAAAATATTTGATATAATCAGCGTTATCGTTAAAAGACCCGCAATGCAAGGGTTTTCCGCTGCTTGTGACGAGTGAAACATTTCCGCTGCACCTACACAAGTTGTCACTTTTATCTTATTTATCTGGGAAAACTTCGCTTATGGGTATATGAAACGATGGTTCTGTCTTATTCGTAATTCCGCTATAATTCTGCGAATCTTATCACCCGAATTAATAAATTCATACGAATTTCAGGCATAAAAAATAAGGACAAATCTCAAACCAATGATTTTTACTGGTTTATTGATTTGTCATCATTATATCACTAATGTTTAAAAACAGTCTGATTATGACGCCGAATTATGAAATAGAATTTAACGGCACAGGCGGTATGAAATATATAAAAAACCATGACGAGTGCACATTTTTTACCGGCGGCAATATATTTTTCAGAACTAATAATATTCTAAAAATGCCTGTCCTTTTAAAACGTGAAATAAATAAACTGTCAAGTCAGAAAAAACTGATTGTCGAGGAAAAATACAATTATGAGGAAAAATACGAAGCGCATCAGAATATTATTTTATATTATGAAGAAAACAGAATAGACTTTCAGGTATTGTTTAAAAAATCTGACCCTGAGAATAATATATTATATCAAAACAAAAAAGACATAACCACGGAGTTTTCTTTAAATCTATGCGTGCCGGGAATAGAAGACGCTGTCACATATAAAAAATATGCGGAAAATGATGAATATAAAAATTTTATTTCAAAATTATTACACTCAAATTCTGTAAATTCTATAGAAGATATTAATTTACATGACCATGAATTTGACAAGGATTTGCCAATACTCGAAAATTTAGAGTATATTATTATAAAGTGTGGCAAAAGCGCGGATTTATATATGACAATTTATCCGGATAAGAAACAAATATTGAAATATAATAATAAATTTTTGGGATTCGCAGTAACGAACCTTAATCAGGAAAACCACTATATTAATCTGAAAATATATTTGGAAAGATATAAATTTGTATAAAACATGAGGGCGAGGTTCATAACCTCGCCCTTAAAATCTAATTTATTATATTATTATTCTCTCAACATCTATTATGCCCCTCACAACATGGATGAACGGACTGCCGTTCTTGATTCCTGCATTTCCGTAACCTGTGTCTGTTGCGATAAACGAAGTAAAATCGCCTGTGACTTTCGGTTTTATTACAAGCGTTTTTGTTCCCGCATCGTATCTGATGCCGGTCAACGCCTGTAATAATCCGTAAGACGACATCGCCCGTGCGTAAAAATGCCCGCACTCGTACTCGTCGTATGGATTTCGCACTGTCCCGTCATATCTGTCGCGGCAGGTTCTGACTATATCAAGCCCCTCCTGCACACAGCCGTTCATGATCAAATGCCCGGCGACATGATATTCTATGCCCGTCCACACTTCGTCGCTGTACACAAAAGGCAGGGACGGTTTGTCGTCGTTTGGCCAACTGCATAATAACACTCCTCCCTCGCTGCCGAGAGCATACCCCGGTCTTTGCGGATTCGAATGTCCAGATAAATCTTTCTTTAAATTATATTTATACACGCTCAAAAGATGGCTCTTTACTTTCGATTTATCCAAAATCTCCCCTACTCCGCAAACTTCCGCAATCCATGCACCTAAAACGCCGTCGGAAATACAGCCGCCGCCGTACTGATACTTCGGACCCTCGATTTCGCACAATTCCCGCGCTTCGGGAGTCTCGCGGTCTAAATTTAGTTTTGCCTCAAGGGTTTTCCATTCCGGCTTTTGTATAAAATATTCGCCGTTGTATAATTCTGTTTCCAAATAATTTCTGCCTTTTCTATATAAGCTGTCGTATAAGTCAGATACGTCTTTTTCTCCGAGATATTCTGCTATTATTGCCGCCGCCTTCAGCGCGCCGAGATAGAACGACGAACACATTCCGTCCGCACCCCAGAACTCTATATCGTACGTGTTGTGATGCGGTTCTTTTAACACGCCCTCGCGTTTTTTATCCCATGTGTCTATACAGTAATTCAGGCTCTCTTTTATTTTGCCCCATATACTTTTGAGCCAGCTGTCATTCCCGCTGATTTTCCACTCCCTGAACGCTTTCATGATACCGCCGAGCTGACCGTCCGACGCGGCGTGGAAATTGTGGTCGGGTTCTCTTATAGGCAGAGACGTTCTGAAAGTCTGATGACCGGTTTTGCTGTTACTGTTGCCGTTGCACGCGCAGTTTGAACCACAACCGCAATCGGACGAATCTTCCTGCGAGACAAAAAATTCCGTCTCTCTTAAAGTGCGCTCCAAATCCGGGAATAAATGCGGAATTGCCTGCGCGTAATTCCATACGTGCGTGCATGTGCCGTGACAGCAGCCCGCCCCGTCGCAGCAGCCTTCCCAGCACCATAATCTGCCGTCGGTCTGACGTAAAACCGTCGGAGATTTTATTATGGATAAATTTGCGCTCACAGCTTCGAGAATTTCGTCCGGCAAAGTCGAATTATAGAAGCAGTCCGAAAATTTGCGCGTCTCTGATTTAAGTATACTGACGTTCTTTCTATAATATTCGCCGACTGCCAGAACGTCCGCAAACTGTCCGCTGTACCACGGTTTATGATGAGCGGTTTCGTTTTCGGTCAAAGCCGATCCCTGCCGCAGATTTGTTTCGCCGATATACCAGCAGGTATTTATTCTTATCGTCTTGCTCTCGCCGCTTTGTAACGTAAACGGCACAGCGATATATCCTCCCGCGCTGTCTTCGTTTTCGTGACAGCCCGCGTTGTATTTGCCTTTCAATATATCGTTCCAAAGCATAGTGAGCGGGTCAAACCAGCCGCCCCTGAACCACTTGGCGTTTACGCACATATTTGTTTCATCGGTAAACGCGTAAAACTCGCCTTTAGCCCACGGCTCATTTTCCGCCTCTTTTTGTCCCAGAATAAATCCATCTTTTTCCGTTCTGACATAACCGGCACTCTTGCCGCTAACTTTCATGAAATTAAACGAGCAGAAATAATAAACGGCTTCGACAGTTTTGCCTGAATTGTTTTTAAACATATATTCGACAGTCGCGGCGGGCAGAGAAGAATTGTAAGAATCCCCCGGAATAAACGGACTCCACGCGCGTATCGAAACGTCTAACGGAATACCGCCGTCCGAAAGTTTAATTTGCGCGCACGGAAATCTCGATATAAAATTATTTGATTTAAAACGGGGAAGCCCGTAATTTTTCCCGCCTAATCCGTTACCGGATTCTTCACCCGGCTGGAAAATTTTATGTTTGGGAACCTGCCCCTCTAAAACTCTTGCGGCATTCTCACCGTCCGATTTTACTGAAATTGCCGCGAATATATTTGGGTTATTATATATGCTCGGGGAATTTCTCAGCGAGAAACTTTCGAGCATACCCGTGCCGGAAACGCAGTAATTTCCCGCACCTATTCCTCCAAGGGGAAACGCGATATATTCAAGGTTTTCTTTTTCATACGCGCCGTTGTAATTTCTTTTCATAACAATAATTCTCCTCCTACTTTTTCGTGAACCATATATTTATTTAAAACTTTGTCGCTCCAGACTTGCGCCTCTATATATTTAAGATACGTCCCAATATTTTTACCTTCCGGAAATGGGAAAATACGTTTTTTCATGTTGTATTCAGGGTCTTCGGGAAAGCCGTATTTATCAATCAATTTTAATATTCCATCATAATTGTAAACCCGTCCCCACCATTCCTCGCCTGTATTTAACGAAGCTCTGAATACAGGAAATATATCGCCGTATGTAAACGATACAGTATCAAGGTCAAATTCATCAACCGGAATTTTTATATGAGCCGGATTGTTATACCATGTTTCCATGCCTTTATTCGCGCCTAATGTAAAATATACAGGCGCGGTGCGGACTGGCTTTCCGCCGATGGCAATAAATTTATCACGCACTGTTTTTTCCATATTATAACGGCGGTTTAAATACCATTCAGGCGTAGTTACTCCTGAATTTGGATTATCGGCACGCCATGCAGTATATATTACGAGAGCTTCCTCGAATGGCAATGATGTAATAGTGCGGAAAGGCTCGCAACTTTCTTCATAATAGTGATACAAATAGTTCGTTTCATTCATTTTATCCAATCTCCTCTCCTAAAACATACAAATTTTCTACGCTTAATTTTATTTTTCATTCTCTAAAAAATGCTTATACTGTATATTCCATATACCCGGAAGTAAACGGGAGGAACTCAAATTTCTTTGTACCAGTATTTACAAATCCATTTGCGGCATACCAATTTTTTAACACGGTACTTTCCTCGACAATGCCTATATTAATTTTAACTCCGCCTAATTCTTTTATTTTTTCCTTACAAAAATCAAGAAGTTTTTTTCCATATCCTTTGTGCCGATATTCAGGCAAAACGGCAAGATTGTGAATTTCATATACATTATCGGTTTTATTAAAAATATCCTTAGAAATCGAAACATACCCTATCATATGT
>Ga0123357_10003344_pt1 | contig 18342 bp, 16 predicted proteins | sample TergutEmb28metaG_FD_89873 | JGI IMG/M metagenome (GOLD analysis project Ga0123357, IMG submission 89873) | Embiratermes neotenicus P4 segment gut microbial communities from Petit-Saut dam, French Guiana - Emb289 P4 | ecosystem: Host-associated > Arthropoda: Insects > Digestive system > Gut ... | reverse complement strand
TTACCCTGTTTGTTGTAGTGAAGTCCATATTTTGTGAACAATTTGCTATCATGTGAGGTTACTAAAAATTTGGAGTGTGGATTGATTTTAACCAACTTCTGCAGTTTTCTATTCAGCCTTGCAATGATCTGGTTAGCACAGTCTGTATTAATTACATCATATTGTGAGGGTATATTAATTACAAGGATAGTAGTATGCTTATTACTCATTATAAACTTCTTAATGTTCTGAAAAGTACAAGAGTAATTCTTTTCCATATTTTCCTGATCAAAGTCATTTGTTCCGTAGCAGAGCACTACCATGTCATTCTGGGTAAGATGTTTAATTGATTCCTTTGCTGTATGTAGTAATTCCTTTGAACTGGACCCAGGTGGATTCATCATAATACTTCAATTTTTGCTTTGAGATCATAATGTGGTGGTTTCTCCTTTCCTTCCAATTGCAGTGCGGCAGCTGACACAATGGCTCCCATCTTCGCCTGTTGGTTTCTGTTCTATAGCTGTACTGATTAACTTCATCTCCACCTATAGTCAGTTTTGCAAGAGCTGCTTCCCACTGTGTCCTGATTACCTCTGGGTTCCCCAACCCATTCTCATTATTTTCCCTTGATCCCCGTACTTCACACACTGGCGCACCATCTTCCACTGATGGTTCCTCTATTCCTTCTGCACTTTTCTATTTCACTCTTTCCACACTTTGTATCTTTGGAGTAAATTGATATTTTTCTTTCATTTGGATTTTCCATTGTAAATGTTGGAGATACTGTGCTTTACACAGAGTTCTTGGGTTTGTCTAAAAATTGTAACCCCAATGATAAAGCTGGGGGTCCCAAGCAGCTGCTAGCAGTATGTAGGACAATGTTTGGTAGCAAAGTATGAAGACTGTAAAAGGAAAACTCATTTGTTATCTATCAGCTGTTAGGATATTAGCGTTTTGTACAATTACAATTTTAATTCCTAAAATGGGAAATAGATGGCATAGGCGTTTCGGCTTAGTTTTGAACATAGATCAGGGTGGTTTTGAAATTCATTGCTAGGCTGCCACTTATGACATCGTAATTATAAAATTGTTGCTAGATGGCGTCGGCAGCCACTTAATTCTAAAAATTGCCTACCAGATGGCGGTGCCATGCACTACGTCAAACACAACTTTCAAAATTGTTTCCTAGATGGCGCAGATATTCATTTCAACATATCTACTAGATGGCGATGGCATTCATTCTTTCATATACTTCGTTCATAAACTACGATACAGATGGCGTAAATTTCACCTCCACGACTGAATACAAAGCCTTGTGAATAGCTGGCACTGGCATTCAAATTATGCGAGTATTTATTAAGCGCCAAAGATAGTTAATAGATGACTTCGACTTCTATGTAAGAGGTTAAAATTGCATGAGGAAATGTGTTGATTCAATGCATGAGTGGCCTATATCCGAATTCACGACGGCAAATGCTGGGAAACGAATAACTAGACACTTGGTACACTCAGAGTATACAGATATATAAATTGTATTAATGACCAACAAATGCACTTTAATTTTATTGATGTACTTCATCTGTATTATCATCACCAACATGTCTCGCCCAATCTTCTGGCCATCTTCAGCGTGATTTCTTCAATAACAAGAATACAATTGTAATTACCTGTGTCTGGATCACTCCACATTATTAAAACCATATAATATCTGTTTAAAATTTACTGTTGAATAATAAAATATAAATGGTTATGATAATATCGGAAGATAAATTTATTTCAAGTGTGTGGAATGCTGTATACTGCAAATACATAGACTACGCATCATCCAACATTGTATTATAATTTGCCACATGCATTTACTGTATACATTACTCTACATACACGTGAAATAACTTTAACTTCTGATATTATTATAATCTTTATATTTTATTATGCAACAGTCAATTTTATCCAGAAATTATATGATTTTTAATAATTTGGGGTGATCCAGACACACTTACAACTGTATTTTTGTTATCGAAGAAATCACACTGAAGATGACCGGAAGACTGGCTGAAACATGTTTGTGAAGATAATACGTCATACATTTAATCAATGGATGGAATACGGAATTAGAATTCAGGAAATGAAGCAAAGAGGAAACAAATTTAAAGAAAAGGAATGGGCACCAATGATGACCTTAAATGGAGAACATAAATGAGGTAACATATGAAGAAATCAAAAGAAGCAAATATAGGATGAGTTAGGAAGATATAAAGATTACAAAAGCTAGGAGGAGACACTATAAATGAGAAATGTGTGGCAGAAAGAAAAGAGGGCTGAAAAATGTATTATGTGATAAACCTAGAAGGCATACACTCAGACTATGTTTCTTGCCTATTTGCTTTAATGCCGCTTACTAATTTACATCAATTCTTAATTTCTGCTCTCACATTTTTGGTTTAACAATCGTTGGCTTCAAGTGTTCTGTTAATGTTAACCTCTTATTTCAGATGGGAATATCATTTGTGATTTACACACCAATGTTTCCACGAATGCAACTATGGTGTATATCTATAGCTGAGTGTGTGTGGAAAGAAGAAAAAATTAGATGGAGAATGCAAGAAGCTACAGGCAGGAAAAGCTATGGAAAAGATGGATGCTAAGAAGAAGGGTTAATGGACAAGAGTATATGGAACCCAAAATGAATTGCCACATTACCAAATATGACTTGTGTTGCTAATATTGTTTCATCACCTCCTTTAATAACATCACACTGTACACTGCCACTGCAAGGGAAAGCTCCCACTAGAGTTTGCTTCCAACTGCAGGGAACTCCTGCAGTTTTTTTAAACAGCAACTGTTATCAGAATTTTGGAAGGAGGAGAATCAATGGAACATAGCCCACTCTTGCTTAAAGTCAACAACAGACATAATGTAACAGCATACCGTGTTGAAAGTTGTGAAAATAAATAACAAATCAGTTTTTCAAACATTTGCTCTGTACCTTATGTAACATTCTCCTTCATACACTTCATAAATACAAATAAAAATGGTAAGAATATTTATGCGAACTACATAAAACAGGCCATAGAATGGTAAAATAAAGTAAGGGAGAGTGAAATTGTATGGAAGTATCAACATTAACATTAAGAATGTGAAAATATTTCAATGGATTGCAAGAAAAGGAGATCAGATTGGATGACAGAAAATGGAAACATATGACACGAAGAATGCCCAAAAGCAAGAGAACTGACAGGTGTGTTAAAAAGGAAAGGGTAAAAAAGAAATTACAATGTGATTATGGGGGACAAAGAAAAATAAAAATTTTAATGACTGCACAAGACCAGAAAATAAAGGGAGGGTAAATAAATCCAAGAGCAGATATGGAGCTAAAATCTATGGAAAGAATTAAGCAGGAATAAAAGAAGTGGAAGAAATGAAATAAGAATCATACAGATGGAATAAAAAACAAAACATGGAAAAACAGCAACATATGAAAGGGGGAAAAGAATTTAAAAAATACAGGGAAGAGCCCCTACACACATCTGTGAGTGTGGGTAAATGGATATAGATATAAGGGAGAAAGAGATCACAGCCAGAAGGGAAGAGTAACAAAAGAACAGATGAAAGGGCAAGACTTAGCATGGAATCAAGGAGAGAAAGTTAGATCAGAATGATAGAAAGTAGGAGAAATAATAAAAAAGAAATGTAATGCAAAGGAAAAGAAAAATGGGAGTTACAGATGGGAGAAAAAGATAAAAGCACATTTTATGCAAGAACACTCCCTGTAACTGTATGAACCATAATACATTTGCAAATTATGTCTTGAATTCTGAAGTCAAACCAAAATAGAGGGCCCATGGGCAACTGAACTATCACTGCCAACCACAGACTTACAATTTGGTATGAGTCCACTCTTGCAGTTAATTGGTCCATCTTTTCTGCCTCATGGCAGAAGCTCAGTCTCATTAAGACTGAACAACGAACAATATGCAAAATGTTCTCTCACTGACTTCACCACCAATAGGTTATGAGCTTTATAAACAAACTAAAAACCATGTCTACAGTATGAATCATGAAATAAGTGGAAATACATACCACAGCCACTACTAATCAAAATGTACATTGCTTAATATTGTAACTACTACACCAAAACACTGTACAGAAGAAAAATAAATAAAATAGTCCCTGTATTATAAGATATATCTCAAGTAGGCCATGATTTTACAAGCCTTTTCAAATTACCTGAGGACACACAACTGTTTTACTGGTTGTTCAAAATTTTATAAAGTTATCTTCAGCTACATCTTTAACTTCTCCTCATTAGGGAAAAATTGAACATGTTATTCCACAAGGTTCAATTCTACGTCCTTTGCTCTTCCTTCTTTATACAACTGACTTACCAAAGATTATTAAATAATAAATCCAAAACAATCTTATTTGCACATGATACCAGTGTAATAGTTACCATCCTAACCCCATAGACTTTAAAAATGATATACCTACAGTAATATATGGTTTAAAGTCAATTTCTTATTTTTATATTTTGATACAACACATTCAATTCACAACCAAAAATAATTCTTGTGTTGACATGAACCTCAATTACAATAATGAACACTTTGCTCATGTTTCAATACAGGATTTCTTGGAACAGTTATTGACAATTTGTTGTCCTCAAAACTCCATACAGAGCAAATTATACCCAAACTATGTACAGCTTGCTAAGCAGTTAGATCTGTCAAGCCATATCTTCATTCCATTATGACCTATGGATTAATATTTTGGGGGAACTCTTCATATAGTGCAAACATCTTTAGGAAACAAAACAATATAATTACAATTATTATGGGCCACAGAAGTAGAGACTCATGCAGCGATTCATTTCAGAAAATTAAAATTTTAGCTCTTCAATTGCACTATATACTTTCTCAACAAGGACTCTACTATTTTGGTATCAAGGTCTTTAACAATCTCCCTTCCCCATTTCAAAAACCTGTCTGATAACACCAAACAACTGAATCATCAATAAAAAGTTCTTTATATTCTAAATCCTTCTACCCAGTGGATGAATGCTTCACTGTAAATAATGAATCACAGTCTGTGATTCATTATCTTACACGTTCCTTTTGAACTAATTTACAATTATCATTCAGTTTTTCACTGAAGGTTTTAATGAAATGACACACAAACTTTTATCACATAATTTCCTCAGTTTTAAATGTGTATACAGTAAGTTCAAATTCAATGTAATCATAAACAAACTAAAAACTCTGTTTGTTATTACTATATTTTTTATTTATTCCATATTCAAAAGGTTTAAACTTTATTGGATTTTTTGAATGTATGACAAACAAATAAAGGCAAAACTAGTCCACCGTAACAAAGAAAGAAACTTCCAGAATGCAAAAACTGATAAAAATGGGCCTTTATTGGGAGAGTGCAAAAACCTTAATCTACTTTTAAATCTCGTTAACACCTCTAGACGTGACAATACAGTGGACGTTTCCAACATCGCATGGCATTCAACGACGATACGAAATATCCCGAAAAATTAAACCAAACTTCAAGTAAATAAATAAATCTAATAACCTACCTTCTTGGCGAGATCACTGCAAGATTAGCCGCGCCGCAAACTATTACGCAGGATAGGTTCTTCTTTCAAACAATGTCATGTCATTGCCAATTCGTAACTTACGATACGCGCCTTGCTCTGCTAAACAACAAACATGGCCGCGCTTGTTGCCCGAACGATGCGGAACAGAGATTATATGAAACCAATGTACGTTACGGATAATAGATATACCTCATCCGTGGCATCGAACTATTAACTTACTTTACCCGGAAAAAGTAACACGAATCCGTTAAAACTTTTATAGTAACGGGACTACCAAACGCCCCGTTTACACGCACGTCCTCCTCCAAGAGCCAAAAATTTCCAACCGGGCAGGTTTTTAAATTTATCGCAATTTTGGGGCTTTTGACTATGAGCTATTTCTTCTAGTTTTGCATATATATATATACACACACATTTATGTGCATATGAATATATAAGTACATTATTACAGTAGCACCAAGTTAAAAATCAAAACATGAGTTCAGCAGCTACATTCAGAATGTTTCAGAAAAATGTGGCACAGTAATTCTGATTAATCTGAACTCTGCAAATAAACATGCTTAAAAATACCTCATTCAGAATTCCACACCCACAAAATATAATGAACTACTAGCACAGAATAGTAAAGACAGCTTTTTACTTAAATTGTGACTGTCTTTCCTCTTTTCTTGTGATGGACACATGGTAACCTTATACAATAAGAGACTTCAGAGATTAGGTTTCCCTTGAAGAGTGTTCATCACTAACCCGCAACATATCCGACAAATACAAAAGTTTGTATGTCACACACATGTTCCAAGTTGATAACGCAGAAAACTGTTGACTTGTCCTATGATACAGTAGAATGGTAGTGAAGCTGAAAAAAAAAATTCTTTATAGACAAAATTACTCCTTTATGAAAAATTTTTGTTGGTGGGGCCAATAATTTTTTTTTTTTTGTTTTGATGTTCTGTTTCTTTTAAAACTTTGCACCCACTTCTTTTACCTGTACAAAAACTTCAGTGCTTTTAATTGGTTAACTTTTTTTTTCTGCTCTTTTCGTTCTTAATATTTTGTTCACAAGAGTTTCACCTTTTAATGCTTCTTTTGCTTTTTCCTTTTTTAACTTTTCATTTTTGTAACATCTTTTCTTTTCCATATTTTCATTTTTAACTACAATCAAAAGCACATTTTTGCATTAAGTCTTTTACAACAAATATTGACCCAATCATTACAGAAAATAAATCACAAATATATGTTACAATAAAACTTATCTATAACATATTACAACACAGAGACCTTGTACATTAATTAGCACACCTACGTACATATATTATTATGGAAGGTTTGAAAATGACAATTCAGATTTGTAAGTTACAGCTTTTCCTTCAGTGACAATTCATGCTATCAGGCCATGTGCCAAGTTACATAACTGAGTTTAAAACAAAATCATTAAAACTACATTAGCAATGAAAACAATTCAATCTCCCTGCAATACATGAAAATAATTTCATTACAGGAGCTTTGTTCTCACTGTAAATTGTTATATATTTTGTCATATACAGCTTCATGGAAACAAAGAAAACATCTAATATTTATAAAAGTTACAAAATATATACACACACACATAATTATGCACATGTTCATGCACACTGTGCATGACACTTCTGCAGTTACAATGCAAGCAAACCCTTTGGCTGTGAATTCGGAGACACACAGACTGATCACAACTGCTATCGCCGCCAGCTTCTGTCTTCTCCATCCTCCTCTTCTTCCTCATCGTCTTGTAGCAGGACATCCTCGCTCAATACAGCTACACCCAGCTGTAACACAAATGCGCCTGGCTAATCAAAGAGACATGATTTTCCACAATTTTACCATTCATTTCACATGAATTTTAAAACATTCCTACAACTAAGCTGCTCGTAATTACTGGTAGAAACAACAAAGATAATCCTGTCTTATTCAATATTTCATGTACTTGCAATTTGTAAGGGATTTCCAATTCTAATAAGAAATATTTCAAAATATTGCATACTTATGACCACTATACATAGGATCTTACTTTGTATGAAGTATTAATGAACCTTGGCTTCTTATGGTGTGGTGAAGGTAAAATTATAAAACCTGGTGGTATAAGTCTGTGTTACAACAGTGAGTGAAAAATTACTTTGAAAACACTTCAGGCTTTTCATTTGTTTCTTTCATTATCACACAAAAACAGAACATAATTCAACACAAAGGTAACAGAAGAAACAGGTTATATGGCTCCGGTGTTATATATGACCAACTATGCATAACAAGGTTAGGAAATCACCATCACACAGACACTGATGAACAATCCAAATAAAAAGTACTCATGTTGGGTACTCCAAAAAAGAAGCATAAGCGTAAACATTACTTAATTTCTCACCTCTTCTTCTTCATCAATGAGGCCTTCATCCCCTTCCTCCAGCAGTTCTTCCCTTCCTTCTGCACCAGCCCCCACCATGGTCACAGAACGGTGGCCAAGTCCCTGATGTAGATGTACAGCTGACATCAAGTTGTGGCTTCCCCTTCAAAAATATTATGTTAGGAGAAGATAATGTCAATTACATATTCACTGTACACTTCCTCTAATTTTCTGTAATATTTAAAATCAAGGTTTTTGGGGCTTACCTGGAATTCATAACAAACGTGACCAATAGTATAAGTTCCCCCTTTTTTTTTTCTGTACAGATGTTCAAGATAATCACATTCCCTAGATTAACCCTTGTAGTTCTCAAAAATAAATGCAACTTATACAATGCACCAACCAGAAAACACCAGCACATAACTACTCAATCCGTTGTATGACATCACTACCACAAGTGATGATGATGGTGATAATGATAACTGTGACAGTGGCAGCAATACCAGTGTCAACAACAAGCATACACTTGTGAAAACTCCTGGTGATAAGAATGGCTAAATATCCACATTAAATCATGTAATTAGTATAAAACATTACAAAATCAATGACGACGGGAATGATGACTCATTATATATATATATATATATATATATATATATAAATATATATTACAGGAGCTGTTACTGACAACTTACCTGACTCCTCTACCAGCTCCTGGGTTGTTACACCAGGTGACAGACAGCAAACGGTCTTGGAAAGAACGCCCCTTCAGCATAGCCACCTCAGCCTCCTTCCGAGATTTGTAGATTAAAATGATGGAGGGAGTGGATTCGTCAACAATGTAGTCCACAATTTCACCAAATCGCTACAACAATACCAGGTTGGTAAGACAAGTAAGTTAACAATTTCACCACCATTGGGAAATGAAGTACAGCAGAACTCCATTTATCCCGATTAGTTGGCACAGTGAGCCATCTGAATATGCAGAAAATCTGGATATGTGGATATTTCTTTGAAAATAGGCTACATTGGGAGTTTGAAGTTTGGCTGTTCTATGTACAGTAGGTGCCTGTGTCTAAACCTGTCTACCACACCTCATTTGAAGTTCTAGAAGCCAGAAACACTGTATGGTACTTTATCCGAAAACTGGTAATTTCAAGGTCAGTAAGTTTTTGTAAAATTCTTGACAAACTGACGTAAAGGGCCAAGCCGATCCAGATAATTAGCGAACCGGATAAGTGGAGTTCTACTGTACTGAGAGGGGTGCAAATAACACTTAAAACTGTAACAAAAATTGATCAAATAGATTCACCTCATCTAGACCTTCAACGTAACACCCATCAAGGACTCACCGAAAAATGTGCAAGAACATCCGGTTTTTCATCCTCTTCATATCCAGACACAAGAACTTTCGTCGGTCGGTGGTCCACACAAACATGTGTAAAACCTCGTCCCCTGAAAATATTACAGAACCAATGACTGACAAGTTATTGACTAACTCTATGTAGTAGAATCCTTCTTGAGAAGTCCATACTTCCCAAGTTAGTCAAGAAATTCCCTGCATTCACATTAGTACATTCACAAGAAGCCACCACTGGTGCTTATCCTGAACCAAAAAAAATTCCAACCAAGCCCTCCCATCCTATTTCTTGAACATTCATTTTAACATCAACTACTCATTTACGCCCAGTCCTTCGAAGTGGTTCCTTTCCATTGACTTTCCCCAGTGGCAAATTCTCTGGTATGGCTAGTATTGTGCCACTATACCAATGAACTGGTGAAAATGACATCTTTCTTTCTGTATTAAAAAATAGAGAACTTATAAATATTACTATTTGCTGCTAACCTTGCCACTTGAAAAATGAGAGAGAGAGAGAGTCAGTCAGATAGAGACAGAAGGCAGTCTGGAATATTCTCCACAGTGTCCACTTAGAAAATATTGCAGGGACAGATATGGCTATTGTATTGGTAATGTTACCACTGCACCCTCTGGAAATGACACAGCACTGCAAGATTTTATTAGATGCAAATCTTGAATTGAGGAAGCTTGTCTTCTACAGTGTTGAATCATGTGGTGGTGGTAATGGTATTTGTTGTTGTTGTAGTCATCACCGTCGCTACTGCTGCTGCTGTTGTGTCATGATTGTTACTTTGAACAAGGCTGAGATGATTCAATTTTTGTTTCTTGGAGTTAAAGGGAGGGGGAGAAGGGACATCAGGGGAGGGAATGGTAAGAGAAGGCATTCTGTACCCTTGACTGGTCACTTGGTTTACCTGGCAAAACCCTGTATACATTTCTTTTCTCCCTCATATATGCCACATGTCCCACCCCTCATTCTTTCTTGATTTCATCACCTAAATAATACTTGGTGAGAACAAATTATGAAGCTCCTCATTATGCTACCTCCTCCATCTTACATTGAAATATCTTTCTAGATACCCTATTCTTGAATGCCCTCAGCCTATGTTTGATATATATATATATATATATCAGAACAAACTTTGGAGCCAGATGAAAACTATGTGCCTGCTTCATAAACTGGTAGAAGGAATTTGACCATGTAAACTAGACCAAATAAATGCAGGTGCAAAAGAAGATTGATTAGCAACCACACATGTATCAGTGGGTTAAAGTATGAATGAACCAAAGGCAGACAAAAACTGTGAAGATTAGTAGAGGAGTAAGACAAAGATGCTGCTTGCACCAATTCTATTCAACCTACATACCTTATCAAGGAAGTTCCTGAAGAGTATGGAGGCATCAAAGTAGGAAGACAAGTAATTCACAGTATTATATATATATAAATGATCTCACGCTACTGCCTATGGAAAAAATGGTATTATAGAGCATGATTCACAGACTAAATGAAAGTGGAAGATGCTATGGAATGGAAATTAATGATGAAAAAACTAAGGTAATGAGAATCTCAAGGCAATCATACACAGTACAGATATGAAAGAGCAAAAACAACCAAAAAATGTAAAATATTGCAAAAACTTGGGTAGCATGAGAACAATTGATGCAAGATGTACATACGAAATGAAACCCAGGATTGCTGCGGCAAGAGCAGCATTCAACAAGAAGAAGACTCTTTTCACCAGAAAACTGGATTTAACTTTAAGGAAGGCGGTACTAAAGTGCTACATCTGGAGCACAGTTTTGTATGGTGCTAAAACTTGGACACTTCTGAAGGTAGATTGGAAATACCTGGAAAGTTTTGAAACGTGTTGCTGGAGAAGGATGGAGAAGATCAGTTGGACCAATAGTGTGAGATATGAGGAAGTATTACACAGAGATGAGGAGGAGAGGAATATCCTACATACAATAAACAGAAAGAAGGCTAGAGATCTGCACTCTTCTGGGTTATTATGTAGCTTATAGTGATAATTCCTTACTGACGTTTCAGGACAACCTATCTTTCGCATCTCCAGGAATCAAGAATCCACCAAGAAGCTAACAGGATTGGTCACATTTTGCATAGGAACTGCCTACTAAAACATGTTACTGAAGGAAAGATAGAGGGACGGACAGAAATAATGGGAAGATGAGGATTAAGATGTAAACAGCTACTGGATGACCTCAAGGGAAAAAACAAGATACAAGAAATAGAAAGAGGACGCACTAGATTGCACTCTGTGGAAAAGGCTATGGACGTGTCGTAAATGAGACTACGAAATGACAATGAACAAACTGGTGGTCAGTATTCCTAGATACAGCAAGAAGTCTTGGCAAATCTCACACTGAAAAAAGGACCTATTCTCAAAAAAATTTATATTCCTAATCAACACACTCTTGTTAATACAGGCAACTTGAACATATATGTGGCTCGGTTTTATACTGCAGAATTCCTTTAATCCAGCACCAACAGGACCAGGCAGGCGCTGGATTCTCAAATATTCTGGTTTATTAGACAGTATCTAAATTTCACTACCAGCCTTCACAGAAGGTACAGTCACTTATTTTCATTTCAATATAAAATGACTTACGTGGGTAGCTTTTTCAATTATAATAGGCCCAGGCATGGGTATTCCTTCAGACTGCACTGCTGCAAACCATTTACACAACACATTGTACAGTTGTGCAAATTTATGCTTTACTGTGCGTGTTGATTGAAAAGGCCCTTCACGCTTCCATAAATGATCATAATTAGTCCTTCTGTTTCCTTGTAGCACAGCTGACTACCCAACATTGTATGAAGCCATAACCACACTTCAGCTTGTGCCACTTTCAACCCCCTTAAGATTATAAGTTTCTGAGGAACTGTTAATGTTACATGTTTCCTCTTGCCAGCAGTACCTTGTTTACTCATCTTAGGATCTTTTGAAACCATTATGATAGTTCCATGGGCTCAATAAAGTCTAGATAACACAAACTAAAATCATGGAACTGGTTATCAATGGCAAACCTTAGGTCACAGAGCATATATATCCGATCTTGGGACTACATACTTTCTTGAACTATCGCATTTCCAGATTAAAGCAATGTTACTATATAATGACTGGTGGGTCTTCGGTCTGTACATATGATCTGTCTCGTATCATCATCAGATACAATACATAAATGGAATAGATCACTTTAATACACAAGAAGTAAGTAGTTATAAAACAGTATTACGTGTAAGGTAACAAGAGCTAAAGTTGTTCAAGTGTATGCCATGAAGATGCAGAAGAGGATTATGCATATGGCTCCACTTATTCTTAAACATAGCACTAGATGGAGGTAAGTGGTCAGCTTCATGCACCAACTGCTTTAGTGCTGGGGAAAGAATTACTTGCACCCATTGCATAAGAGGCTGGGTGGGTCCCAAAGCAGGTCTAGATGTTTTGGAGAAGCGAAAAATCTCTTGCCTCCGCCAGGACTCAAGCCTCAGATCATCCAACCTGTAGCCAGTCATTATACCAACTATATCATCCTAGCTGCATAGTATTATATGTGCCTGCTCAAATGCGATATTAATGAAAAATACCTACAAGATAAGACTGTACTTAGATGGTTCACTCACCTCCCTCGGAAGGAGCTGCCCCGTGTCATCCTACTGAGACTCCTATTCAAGTGCACAGCACTCCTATTTTGTCTTGTATGGGGTGTACTACCCTGCAGCAGTCCAAGTGAATGTGCCTCCATCTTCAGCTCAGCCACTTTCCGCTGCAATTCAGAAGTATCACCACCCTCCTGTTGTCTTGTGAAGAGGTCCAACTCAGCATCCAATATTTCACGCTGCGCCTATTGATTAAACATGCTATACAACAGTCACTGTATTCGCTTACTAATTTTCATACCCAACATTTTTTACACTATTGGCCAAGGTAATCAACATTCAAGAACTGTCGGAGTATCACATGATAACACACTGATATCCAGCAGAAGGGTTCAAGAATTGCAGGAGACATGAACTCTTGGAAAGATACGGAAAACATACTCTGAGAAAGTGGCCCTGTAAAAATGCATAAAAATTAATTTTACATAATGATAATACAGACATGTCAAGTCCTCCGCACAATACATAAATGTAAACATCACTAACTGAATGACAGGCTAGTTAACCAGCCAAACAAACTACCTAATTAACCAACCAGCTAATTAACTAACTATAACTAAATGGAGCATGCCATTACCTCAGATATTAAGAGTTCCTCAGCTAGTCTTAGAAATTCCATGCATTTCATGCAACCCAAACATTCATGACCATGCTCACAACAGCCTGCCACTTGTCCCTACTCTAGGCCAGGTGAGTCCACTCCACACACCTAACCACACTTCTTTAGGATTAATTTTAATATTATCTTCCATCTACACTTAGAGCTTCCTCCTGGTCTCATGCCTTCAGATTTCCTCAATGAACCTTGTATGCACCATATCTCTCCTCTATTTTATACATGTGACTTGACCCATGTATCTCATTATCCTTGATATGATCTTCCAAATAATATTTGACTTGGAGTGATGATTTAGATTAGTTACTGGGTTTCAGCCCTTGCAGTCTCGATGCACCTAGGCCTTAAAACAGGCCCTTTGTGCCCCATAATCTGATACCAGGTCAAGAGAGTCCTGTTCCTTTGCTAAAGCTCCAGATGCCCCCCCCAGATTTTGACTCTTTATATCCTCTGGGTCCAAGAAAAAGGAGCCCAGATAAGTATGTCTGAGTGAAGCCAAGGCTTGGCACTCTCACAAAAATGTGGGCTGAGGTTTTTTTGTCTGCTCCACACCTCCTACATAAGGGACTATTGGTCAGCCCCATTATGTGAAGATGTCTTCTCAGGGTATTATGTCCTGTAAGAAGGCCAATAACAACCCAGGACTGTGTCATGTTAAAGTACAAAAATCTGGTCTTTGTTGTTGGACTGGGGCCTGAAATCAGTGTTTGAGGATGTCTCTGATTACTACTAAGACTGTGCCACATTACCAAATGCTCATTATCCACCTGTTTTATCCTTCTTTTTATGTTCTGCCAACAGAACCCTAAGGACAGCTCAGGTCTTACAAACTTTTGAAAAGAAATGTCTCTTGCAAGCTTGTTGGTGTTTTCATTTCCTTGTACCTCAGCATGTCCAGCGACCCAGTACAGTCCAACAACATGCTGGGTACAGCAGCTATCATTCAACGCCTCTTGGCAATGTTGTAACAATGGGGATTTTGTTTTGGCAGCCTGAAGGGCTTTCAGAGCCACCTGACTATCAGAGAAAATACTAACGTATTTCTCTGGCCTAGCGTTCATTTGAATTTCATAAACACAGGCCAGGATGGCATACACCTCAGGCTGGAACACTGTAGCATACTTTCTTAGAGAAATACAGAGCCTTCTTCCCAAAGATTGCCCATTGACTCCAGCCTGTCCCCTCCATCATCCTGGACTCATCTGTAAACCAGACGAGCCCTGTAACTATAGGAAGAGTCTCAGGTACTCTAGTCCACTCTTCTATAGTAACACAGTAACCCTATATTTGGGTTTAAGATTAAGCCACATCAATATGCTACCATGTCCTCGAATGGGGTGAAGGTAGGCCAACATCTCAGACTTCAGAGATGATGCGCAGCTGACCTTGTCACACCCTGAATCACCAGCTCCAGTGGAGGGAGGCCAATGAGTGCCTCCATAGCACCAGTAGGACTAGTGTGCATTGCTCCCGTTATCCTCAAGCAGGCAAGTCTTTGTATACTGCTTAGTCTTTTCTTGGCATTAATCATCTGATAGTCATGCCACCAAACTAAGGATGCTAAAGTGATGGACAGCCGAATGATAGAGATGTTGAGCCAATGGACCACCTTTGGTCTCAGGCCCCATGTTGCATCACAGGCCCTCCTACAGGCCCACAACAATCAGCCTTCCTCACCTTTACATCCACATTTGTCAAGGAGTACAAATCATAATATAGTTCCTCATTATGCAATTTTCTCCATTCTCCTCTTATTTCTTCTAAGCTCTTAGGCTAAAACTCTTCCTCAGTACCCAGTTCTTAGAGACTCTCATACTATGTCCTTCCTTTCATGCCCACATAACACAACACACAAAATTAAAGTTCTGTATATTTTTATCTTTGTTTCAGCCAGAATACGGGAAGATAACAGATTCTGAACTGAATGCCAGCATGCATTCCCAAGGATCAAATTTCTCTTAATTTCTTTGTGCATGCAATTTTGTCAGTTTCATTCCCAAATATCCAAACAATGTCACATTTCAAACAATTTATAAACAATCTTTATGCAGTGATTTGGTTTGATGTACTGTCAAAAAGAATATACTTAGTTTTATTAGCATTTAATTCTAGATAAATCTCCTTGCTAAAAAAGATTCTGTGTTTTTCTTTACAGCATTTATACTTTTACCCAACAATTGAACATCATCACTGCAGAACAGAAGCTGATATAACCCTTTCACTGTCAGTTCTTCTTAGTTTTCTTTGACCTTCCTAATGACATGTCCTAAATGAAAGCTGATAAACAATTGTGATAATGCATCCCTCTATTTCACAACATTTTAAATATGAAATTCATCAGAAAAATGGTAATTTAACCTAACTTACTATGGGTTTTACAAAAACACATTTTAATTAGAAACTTTTTTCAACCTATCTAACCAACTTTTCAAGCACTGAGAAGTAAACACATTTGATACACAGTTTCTTTTCCCGACGCATTAGTCTTCAGCAACTTTAACTTGATGCCCTTAAAATTATACACAGATATTGTTTGTTGAGCACTTGCAAACTTAATACTCTATGTACCATGCATGATGCAAATTTCAACCTATCTAACCAACCTTTCATGCACTGAGAAGTAAATACTGAATGTGTACCAAATGTGTTTACTTCTCAGTGTATGAAAATTTGGTTAGATAGGTTGAAATTTGCACCATGCACAGTACATACAATATTAAGTTTGTGAATGCTGAAGAGGGAACTTCTGTGTATAATTCTAAGGATATCCTAATTAATCCAACTCAATCCATTAGCCTAGTAAACTAAATGAGAATATTATGCAGAACTTCCCTCCTAATCAGATCAAAGTTTTCCACATCTGGCCTGTATCATTCTGGTGCAGCAGTGAAATACTGAATCAGATCTCAACAAAACAGTTTGAAAACAAATGCCTGCAAAAGAATTCTGCAAAGCACAGAAAGCATAAAATTGTAGTGGTACGGATATTCAAAAAGAACTAGAAATCATTACTGTTATTTAAAATGTACAAAAAATTGCTTTTTTAACATGTTTATTTAAAATATATTACATATACCATGTGTGATGCCACAATCACACCAGTCTTAAATGAGCAAGTTCACTGTGTTTCTTGTTATTGCATGATCATAGTATCAAGCAATGCTATCAAGATGGCAAAGAAAAACAGGAGCATCTGTTTTTAGTAACAAGATTTTACCAGACCATTAATGTTATTCTAATTCAGTAGGAATTTGAAGTAAAGTATAAATGTGCGACAGCTCCTCGCTCTGTCTGCAAGGAACTGAGTAGTTAACAAGCTTATAATAACTAGGACTGTTGTCAGTACACAGAGATGCACAGGCCTGGGCTATCACTAAGACATGTGTCTTTGCAACTTCATTTAGGATAGTGACCATCTGAGAAAATATACCTGCACATGTCAAGACTACATTTTCCTACAGTTCAGGACTTGATGAATATACTCACCTGTAGTTTAAACATCATTCAAAATTTTCATGTACACATACACACAAATTATCTAATTCTGAAATTCATATAAACCATCCAACTTTTCACATCTCTTTCTTTCAGTCCATACTTATTATCATGACAATTTATTTTTCCAGAATGCCCAGATTCTTCAGGACACATGTAATACAATGGTCTAAAACAAATCTGTGCATTCTTTAATCATTGTAACAGTTTTGGAATAGCTGTTACTATGTGGCCATGCAGCAATATTTAATCCAAAACCGTTATGGGTTAATGGGTGCATTCATTTCACAGAATAGTGCTCAATAAGAGGACAGGATGACTGTGCAGTAGACCGGAAATGATAATGAAGGAAGCAGTCAAGGGTTGCATCACAATGACATCTCAGCTTTCCCTGAAAGTAGCAAGACCAAAATTTATTACTGACATTCAGGATGGCTGGGACACAGGATTCAAACCAGTTATCTTCCAAGTGCAGATCAGACACATTACTTTTAAAGCTAATGAATGAGCATGATAAGGTTTCATGTGTTAAAGATTACTCACTTCTTCTTTGCTTTTCTTGACTATGACTGGTGATTTCACGCTCAGCTTTTTAGAGCTAACAACACTGCTGTTATTGGCTGTGCTGCCAGTGCCCTGCAAAACTCCACCAGACAAGTCTTTGCGGATCTTCTCAATGCTCTCCTGTTAACCCAAATGCAACTGATCAAACATACAGCCAGTATTTGGATGTCAAACATACCACTATAACACTATTTACTAAAATCAACTTTTTGCGCACTATTTTGTATATTAAATCATATATTAATTTTCACTCCAATGTGTTTTGTCACCCACTGATGCCATCTTCAGGGAGTTTAGTTTTACTGTAGTTTCTTCTCAACACATGTGAAACAGTATTTCCCAACAGTAATGGACATAATAAGGACAAAACTCAACTTAACTTCAAAGCTAACAGCTGTCCTATCCGGACACAGTAAAACTAATGCATACCTACACAGATTTAACCTACGGGAAGACGCAAAGTGTATATGTAATAAAGGTGATCAAACAATGGATCATATATTATTCCAATGTGTAGAGACTAGGAAACAAAGAGACCTTATAAAACACCAACTAAGAACACAAAAGAAGTGGCCTGCAAACAAATTAGAGCTTATAACAAAGCATAAGAAAGTGTTTGGCGAAAATATTGAATCAATTGATTTCGACAGTTTGCAACAAAAAAAAAGTGATAAATAGG
>Ga0123357_10003343_pt1 | contig 18345 bp, 13 predicted proteins | sample TergutEmb28metaG_FD_89873 | JGI IMG/M metagenome (GOLD analysis project Ga0123357, IMG submission 89873) | Embiratermes neotenicus P4 segment gut microbial communities from Petit-Saut dam, French Guiana - Emb289 P4 | ecosystem: Host-associated > Arthropoda: Insects > Digestive system > Gut ... | reverse complement strand
GACCGCTTTCAAGTTGACGCGAGGTCGAGGCGGGGCCGAGGAGCGGACCGGAACAGCCTTGAAGGCTTTGAGGACCGCACCGCAGGCCCCAACGATGAGATCGCGTCAAATCGAAAGCGGTCACTCGCCGGGGGTGAACATGATCGGATAGATGACCGTGACGATGCCGCCTTCGGGCTGCGGGAACGACAGATTCGTGAAGCTGCGAACCACGCACGACACGACGCCTTGATCCGCGAGATCCGAGCCGCCATCCTGCGCCGTTGACACGCCTCCCGAACGGTCGATGACGAATTTGACCGCAACGCGTCCCGACAGATTCGGATTCGTGCGCAGCGCGGTCTCGTAGCAGGTGCGGAAACGACCGAAGTTCTGGCGAACGATGCGCTGAATGACTTCCGGAGGCAGACGGCCGCTGACCTGCGTGGCCCCTTGACGAATCTGAGGGGCGCGCGCTTGGTGCGCACCACCGAGCACGCCGCGACCACCACCGAAACCCTGGCCGGTGCCGGTTCCAGCGCCGTGGCCAAGCGTACCAATGTTGCCGAGACCGATGCCTTCGCCGCGCCCGCCACCGCCTTCACCAACGCCGGTGAGACCGAGGCCTCCCGCGCCGAACGCGTCGCCGATGGAGTCACCCCACATGTTGCCGCGCGCGCTGAGCGGATCGTTACCGAGCGATTCTTCACGGCCCCACGGCGCCGTGGGTGCATTCGGATCGCCACCGCCGCCCGTGTTGAGCAGGCCAATCATGCCGAAATCCGCGGCTTCTCTCAGCGCAGCCTGACGCGCGAGATGCGGATCCGCGTTGTCCGCCGGGCCCTGAACACCGTACCGCCTGTTCGTTGCGGTGCTGTTCGGGTTGCCCATGGAACCCTCTTCACCTTTCGCGCGCGTGCCCGTACCGCCTTCTCTGTTGTCGGCGTTGGTGGCAACTTGCTCGGTCAGCTTCTCCTCCTGTTCGCGCTCAGCCGCCGCATCGAGCATCTTCTGCATGAAAAGAAGCTGATTGTGGTCGATGGCTTCGCTGTCGTCACCAGTCAGCTTCGGCATGAAGAACGCCATCGAGGCGAGGATGCCAACATGAAGCAAGAACGACAGACTGAAGAACAGCGCCGCCGCAGGCTCCAGACTCGAGAATCCACCCGCGGGGACTGCCTTCCCAGCGTTCACCGCGCTCACTTCGAACACGAGACTCGAGCCTTCGAGGTCCATGCGCGCTTTTGCTTCGTTCGGAAGCACGAATTCATGCGCACCCGAGAGCTCGCTGGATGGGCGTGCCTGCCCGGACGCGATGAGTTCGTCGAACGTCACCGTGTTCTGGCCAGGGATCTCCACGATGCCCGTGGACCGCGGCAACATGATGAGAACCACCGTGGTGCCGCGCGCGACGACGATGGGTGCGCGCGTGACACCGAGCACTTCCACCGGCAAGAAGTAGTCGCAACCATCCGCCTTGTTGCCAACGTCATCGCCAACGTAAAAGCTCTTTGGAGGACTCTGGTGTGAGACGTGGAGCGTGTTGGTGTCCCACTTGACGACGACTTCCACTGCCGCCGCGTGAGTCTCCACCTCCTCCGGTCGCACCTCCGGACCGCTCTTCATCATCACGTACGTGTACGGTTGGTTCGGATCGAAATCGTTACCGCCAGGCGCGTTGATACCGTCGCCGTAGCCGTCCGCCGCGGTCGCCACGAACGGGTTCACCGGCGCAAACGGATTCGCCGAAACAGCGGGCGCGCCAGCGGCAAATGGATTCGGCGCGAACGGATTGCTCGCTGATGCCGACGCCGGTGCACTCGCCGCGAACTTCGGCGCGGGCGTTGGCTCTGGAGCAGCCACCGCAGGTGCAGCCACCGCAGCCGCTGCAACCGCGGGCTCACCAAGGGCAGTACTCGCGAGCTCCGCGCTTTCGAGCTGAATCATCGTCGAGCCAATTTGGATTCGATCACCGGGGTGAACCTTGCACTTGTTGACGCGCTGGCCATTGACCATCGTGCCCGGTTCGTTACCGAGATCGATGATCGTGATGTCCGACGGACCGCCCACCTCGATGACGGCGTGCATGCGCGACGCGAGATCGTCGTCGACGCGGAGATGGCTTCGCGGATCCTTTCCGACCTTCACGATATCCTGAGCGATCGTTTCGCGCCGGACGAGCGCGTCGCCCTGATAGAGCGCGAACGTCAATGCGACCTTTGCCTTGCCTTCCATCGCCTAGACCTTTCGAAACAAGACTCAGAGATTCTCGACCGACTTGAGCATCTCGGGCACGAACGACGTCCGCGGTCGAATCAGCGTCGTGCGAACTGGGCCAGGGCGAACGCGAATGGTCGCGTCGTTCGGACCGAAGCCGCCGGCTGCGAGCGGATCATCAGAGAATTCGTACCCGTAACCTTCTTCTTTGTTCGCGCCGACCGTTGTCTTGACGCCGCCGCCCCCCGCGGCTTGCGCAAACGCCGACGCGCTCGTGAGGAGGAACGCGGCTACGACGAACCCGAACACAACCCGCTTCGTCTTCATGAAATGAACTCCTGATTCGAAGAAAGACGTTAGCGCCAATTGGCGAAACCTGTAACTATTCCAATTTCCCAGCAATTTTGCGTTCGATTCAAATTAAGGTGCGGTCCGGAGCCATCCCGGCCTACCTCTTCGCACCACCGCTTGCATCCATGTTGAGGAATTGCTTCATGTCCTCGATGTCGCCGAGACGGCCGCGATCTTTTTCGGTGCCGTCGCCCTTCACGCGATGCACTGCAGCGTCGTATTCGGGTTTGCCTGCGGCCTTGTCGAGGAACGTCTTGAAGCTTGCCGCTGCCTGATCGAGCGCCGCGACTGTCTTTTCTTTTGAAGCGCCAGCCTTGGCCTTGAACTCCATGATGAGGATGCCTTCATTGAAATATGCATCCGGACGATTCGGATCGATCCTCTTCGCTGCGTCGAGTTCCGCCTGGACGGCCGCCACACGCGCTTCGTAGTCCGGCTCCGATCCCGTGATCGGGCCGCGAAGCGCGAGCGCCATTCCGAGGTGCGCGTCATAGTCGTTCGGGCGTATTTGCAGTACCTTCGCAAATGCGGCTTGCGCCTGCTCGAAGCCGCGAAATCCGAGATTCACCGAACCGTAGTTCATCTGTGCCTCGAAGAACTTCGGATCGAGCTTCGCCGCCATCGCAAACTCGCTGACCGCTCCATTGACCTGGCCGAGCTCGTTTTGGATGAGGCCCGCGGTGTTGTGGATGGGCGCATAGTTCGCATTCTTGCGAATTGCCTGCGAGCAGACGAGCGCTGCAAGTTCGAGTTGTTGCACGTCCGCGCGCCTGACCGTGACCGCGTTCGTCGTGACTTGACGACCACGCGAGCCCCTCGCCGTTGACTTGACCGCGCTGACGCCCGCGCGCTTCTTCGCAAGCTGGAAGTAATAGAGAGCAAGCTGATTGAACGCGGGCATGTACGCGTCGTCGATCGCGAGCGCGCGCTGCAGATTCAGCTTGGCGCAGTCGAAATCGTTGTTGCAGCCTTGCCCCGCCACATTGCTGTCGCGCTGCATCTGAAACATGCCGAGGTTGACGAGCGCCGGGACATTCTGAAACTTAGCGTCGATAACGGCCTGCTGGAGCGCAGTGATTGCGGCGTCCTCATTCCCGTCCTGCTTGTACTGGTAGAGCGCAAGCTGCGCGCGAGCGTTGTGGAACTTCGGATCTTCCCTGAGCGCCTGCTCGAAGTGAGCTCTCGCTTCCTTGTCGTTGTTGCAGCGCTGGTAAGCAAGACCCGCGTTGAACGTTGCTTGGGCAAACCTGCCACCTTGCGCCGAGACAGCGTCCTCGAACTGTTTGGCAACCGCCGCGCAGTTGGCGTCGTTCCAATCGTTCGCTTTGTCGTGTTCGACGAACGCGTCGAGAGCCGCGTTGAATTTGGCTTGCGCGTCCTTCTTCACTTCCGCTACCTGCGGACTGCCTGACGGGCCGTGTGCGGGAGTCTTTGATCCCTCGTTGGAGGCCGCACCGCCACCGCACGCAGCGAGCGTTGCGAAGAGAGCAGCAACGGAGAGAGATCGGAATGTACTCCTAAGCGGAGCATACAGCCGCGAAGTAAACGTAGGAATGCGCTTCATGGCCGTTCTCCTCACCTTTGATTCCCGCGACGCACGGCGCCCCTGCCACGAGCTGCACCGGGTGTTGGCTTGTTGCTGCCGCGCGAAGCAGCGGCGCTACTGCTCGTCTGCTCCGCCGACACGACGGTCTTTTCGGGAGCAGCCGCCGGCGGACGCCAGAAACTGCCGTCCGTCAAGATTGGCGGCGCCTTCTCATCGAGACCGCTGTTCGAGAGCGTGGGCGCTCCGCGCAGCTCGTCGATGACGTGGTATTCGGATTTGTAGTTTCTCGCGAGCCAAACCTCGCAACTGCGGCTGAAGTCGTCGAAGTATTGATATTTAACCGAGAGATCGAGGCACTTCTTGAGGGCCGGCTTTGCGTTGCCAACTTTGAAGGGCTCACTCGCACGGTCGAGAGCGTCGTAATACGTGCCGCGAATGTCGGCGTCCTTTTTCCACGCCTCCGGGATGGGAGCGCGGCGGAAATCGTCGACGAAGTCACCCCACATGAGGCCCGCGCGCGAACCTGCGGCGATAACCCATCGGGGTGGTGCAGCCGGCTTCAAATCGAGGATCTTGGTGTATTCCGGCTCCACTCTCTCGATCGCCGCCTTCTTCTTGAGATACCACTCTCGGACCTTGACCTCGATGTGCCGGAGAACCGACGCCTTGTCGCCCGGACCGGTGTAAACTGGGAATTTGAGCGGCTCGACCTCTGTGCGACGGCGCTCTTCGGCAGCGAAGAAGTATGCTTCACCCACGGCGTTGAGCGCCTTGGCGAGACGGCGATCTTTCGCGCCGTCGTCTTCGGTTGGATACGCCTCCCGAATCTTCCTCTCCGCAGTTGCCGGATCGGACCAAAGACTGCGAACTTTGGCATATTCGCCTCTGGCGAGTCTTTCGTTGTTCTTGAGATGCGTATACACGCGACCGAGCGTGGCGTGAGCCTGGACTTGGATATCCGGCGCCGCCTTGTCTATGACACCCATGGAACGGGAGAGCGCGGTCTTTGCCTTTTCCCAGTCTTCCCTGTCCGCGTAGTGCGCGCCGACCGCAAACGCAATGGAAGCCGCTTGGGCGGGCTTGGACGCGCCGTAGTTTTTCATGAAGACGCTGGCGTTCTCAATTGCCTGTTCTTCCTGGCCGAGGCCAAGGCGGAGAATGACGGCGTCCGAGAGCGCCTGATCCGCCTTTTCGGCCCTCGGATCCATCTTCGCGTAACGCTCGTACCAGTTGGCTGCTTCGTCGTAGACGGCGATGGCTTGGTAGTTCCCGCCGATCTCGAAGATTGCTTTCTTGGCGAGCGGCGAGTTTAGCTTGAGTTTTTCGTCGTACGCGAGCAGCGCACGGCGAACCGTAATGGCCTTTGCAACGAGGCGAGCCGCCTGGAACGCACGCGCCGCGTTGTACGCGATCTCATCACAACGTTCGGCCTGCGGTGGCTGGCCGTTCGTAACCGGATCTTGGCAGTACCTCCGGAACATCTCGAAGTACGCCGCGCCGCCCTTCTCATAAAGGCCGAGGGCCTCCCTGCCACCCTCCTTGTCGGCACGCTCGACGTTCTTCTGCGCCCTGAGGCGGAGAATGTCGACCTGAATCTTATTCAGCATCGTGCACTGTTCGGCATTCTTTTGAGCTTTATTGCCCTGGCAATACAGATCGATGAACTTCGGAACATCCTGCTCCATGTCGTCGAAGCAGCTCGTTCGCTGGAAGTTCGAGCCAAGGACGTTGACGCTCTCGAGATAGAGCTGGGCCGCGTAAATGCCGTCGGTATGCGCGGCATTGTTCATCGCGATATCACGGAATCCAGCCGCCGCTTCCTCCCAGTGTTGCGCCTCGAAATACGTCCGCGCGCGCGCATATTTGACTTCGACGAGCTGGTCTTGGCCTTTGGTATCGCCCGCCGCCGGTTTGATCACGCAGATATACCGGTTGAAAGACTGGACCATGCCCTTTTGGGTTTCGGACATCTCCTTTGGCTTCAGCTTCTCCGCGTCATCGACCTTCTTTGCCTTTTCATTCTTCTGGCCAGGAAGGTTGCCGGAACCCCTTCTCGCGGCGTCCCCCGCGTGCGCCTGTTCATAGAGTTTCTGGTAGCAAAGCACCGCTGCGTACGCAGCTTCGGCTGCGTCGGGCGATGACGGGTTTTCCGCCACGACGGCGTCGAACGCCGGCCCGCATTTCGCCCAGTCATCCTGGACATAAAGAAGATCGGCCATGGCGTATTTGATCTTGTAGATCGACGGCCAATCTTCCTTGACGATGCGCGGAAACTCGAATGTCGAGAACTCCTGAGCGCTCCACGTGTCGACGATTTTCTTGTAGAGCCCCGCGGCGAGCGCCATCGTCCTCCTGTCGCGCGTTCCACTCTGACCTGGAGTTCCCACCGCCTCGAGATGCCACGACATGGCCGTTTCGACCGCAAGAGCGGCGCTCTTGTTCGAGCACTCCTGCTTTTTCTCCGCCGAATAGGAACCATTCCTGAATTCGTTCGCGACCCTGACCTGATTTTCGACTTCTCGAACGATGGCGTCCTTGTTGCCGCCCTTCATTGCCATCGTCGCTTCGGTGATATGCGCCTGATACACGCAATGGCGCCCGGATTTATCGCGGGCAATGAGGTCCCGGTAAAGGACAATCGCCTCCGGGTAATGACCCGTATCGAGGTAATTGTTGCCGAGATCATCCATCATCCGGAACGTCTTCTCGCTCGAACCAGGGGGGTCGCCGGAGAGACTTCGCAAGAAGGCATACGCCTGCGCTGGATCGCCCTTGAGAGCGTAGACCGGAATGACGTCGCGCCGCGCGCTGTCGGCAAGTTTCGAAGCGCCGGGGAGCTGCGGAAAGTTCGTACCGAACTCGATGGTTCTCTTGAAAGCGTTGAGCGCCTTCTCGAGCTCGCCCTTGTTCCAATAGACAAATGCGAGCTTGTACCAAGCGTAGCCGTATACCTTATTATTCGGCGGCGGGTACTTGATGACTTCCGAGTACGCCTTCGCCGCGAGTTCCCACTTTGACGGATCGCCCTGCGCTTCATTGAAGAAGAGTTCGCCGAAGGCAAGATAGGCATTCGGTATATATTTCGAATCAGGACGCTTGTTGATGAGTTCGTAGTAGACACTCCGAGCCATCTTGTAGTCGTTTGCCTGCTCGTACTCGTACGCGAGGTAATAAAGAACTTCGTCGAGCGCCGGATAATTCGGATAATCTCGAAGGATGATCGTATAGTAATCGATTGCCTTTTTGCGGGCGGCCTTCGCCACCGCGTCGGCCTGATTTGCATTCGTCTGAAACTGGCCGGCCGCCTGCGGATTCGTCTTCTTGGTGTCGTCGCGTTTGATCTCGGCTTCCGTCTTGTCACGGAACGCCGCGGCCTCGAGCTCGACGTACTGCTCCGCAAGACGGCGCGCGAGCTGGGGACGGTCCGGCGAATTCTGTTTCGTTGTCTGGAAGAGAGCCTCCGTCTGCTGAATCTCCGTGACGAGCAGCGCGCGCTGACGCGCCTGCAAACGGCTCTTACGTTCGTCGCGCGGAACATCTGACAGCGTAGGCTGATTCGGCTTGGTCTGCTGCTCACGCTTTTTTAGATCTGCAGGCGGCGGAGCCGAACGGAAGTTGACAACTGGTGCCTTTCCGTGCTTGCCGACATCGAACTCCGTCGGACCAATCCCAGCGCACGCGTTGAGTGACTGCTTGGCATGATCGCTGATGCAGACTTCCGCAGCCGATGCGGCTCGTACGTTCGTGACAACGAGCGCACCGACAAAAGTCACCTGGAGAAGACGCTTTGTCACGAGCCTACCTCCCGCACTTCGACGTGATGGTCTGACGGTAGAACCCGAGCTCGTCGCGCCAGTACTCGCCATCGAACGGCCAGATGACGTGCTCCTCGTCGGGCTTGACGATGTTGCGTTCGGACTCCTGAACCGTGACCTGCGAGCCGGCAAGGTTCGCTTCGAGCTGACCGCGCTTTGCTGCCGTCACGTCGATGAGAATCTTCGTGCTATTGCGCAGATGCTCGTTCAATTCGTCGAGGTTTCGTTGGTAACGCTCACGGGCAAGCTGGCCCGCGTTGCGAACGGCGATGTCGCGAGCGAGTTGCATTGCGTCTTTCGTATCGGCGCCGAGCGCCGAGTCGCGGAACTTCGCGGGCGCCTTCTGGAAGCGTTTCTGCTCGTCGTCGAGCACCTGCACGTATTGAAGATGGCGGAGCAACTGACGGTCCGAAAGCGCGTTCTCGACGACTTTCTTGATACGCGGCGGCAGGTCCGCCTTGCTGTCGCGAACGTCCTTGAGAAACTTGTAGAACGGCTCGTCAGCCTCGTTGCCTTTGAATCGCGTGAGGACTTTATTGAGATCGTCGTAAATGGGCTGATACTTCGCCTGGAACCTCGCGACGATCGTCTCCGCGTCGTCGTACTGACAATTCGCGAAATAGATGACCGCCTTGAGAACCTCGGCCTCCGGGTAGTACGAGTTCGGGAAGTACGGGGACTCAATCGTGTGGATGTTGCCGAGCGCGTGCGCGTAGTCGCCGGCCATGAAGTACGCCCATGACTCTTCGAAGAGCGCGTCGAGCCAGTACTCGCTGGCAACATCCACCTTGTTCCAATATTTGACGGCCGCCGAAAGCTTGTCCGACTGAATCGTTGGCGCGTTGTTCTCGTCGAGTCGAACCGACGCCGAGTAGTACGTGCGCGCCATGGAGAGGAATGCGAGGTCGCGCATACGATCTGCGTCTTCGACCTCGCCCCCTTGGTCGACCATGCCGACGATGCGCTGGAACGATTGAACGGCGGGCACCGATTTGCGGATCTGCACGTTCGAGATGCCGCTGAAGAACTGGCTCCGTATGTAGTACTTCGACTTGCGATCAACCTTGCTGAAGAGGCGGAGCGCATCGTCGTACTGACGGTTTCGGTACTTGTAACGACCAAGCAGGTAGTTGAGCTGCCAGAATAACTCGCGCTGGTTCTGGTTGTTGAACTTCGCGATTTGCTCGTCGTTGTACTTGCCGACGCGCTCGACGATGTCGGCGGGCTCGGGGAGATCCGTTGCAAGCTTCGCGAGCCAGAGCAACGTCTCGTTGAACTTGAGGTGGTTCGGCTTGTCCGCGATCTCGCTGAAGATGCCGTACGAGGATTGGTAGAACTTCAGGCGATAAAGCGAAATCGCGAGGTAATACTGGGCAAGCTGCCGGTTGCCCTCGTCGTCGCCGGTCTCGCCTTTGTAGACGCGGTAGAGCGCAAGCGCAGCATCCGTCCAAGCGTCTTTGTCGAACAGGCGCTTGGCCTGCGCGGCTGCCTCCGTCATCTGGCCGGCGACCGGCGCAGGGCCCGTGTCCGCAGGCTTCGCCGGAGCCGCGGGCTGCGTCTCGTCGAGCTCGATGGACTCGCCGCCCCTCGGCGCGCCAGGCCTGTGACCAGGGTTCCTCGCGGCAGGTGCTTCTGCGGCTGCTCCCGGTCTCCTTCTTCCTTGCGCGAGCGCGGAGCCGCTCGTGAGCGCGAGCCCCATGATGGTTGTGGCAGACGCAATGAAGAACTTGCGCAAGAGTATGTGACGCATCCGAATTCCTCGCCTTCGTGAGGTGAGACGCGCACTCGAGTCGGCAGCGAGCGGCGCGTGTGAGGTTTGGTAGCGTGCCGGAGAAACCCCCGGACCGGCAAAGTGAATTTCGCCGAAAAGTTCAACGTTTTTGCAATGATAATCGCGACGGGCGTGCGGATGTTACGGACGAAAATTCGCATTTGTCAAGGCGAATTGGCCACTGGCGATCGACGTGTTTCGACATAACAGGCTTGACGCTCTTGGCCGCAGAAAGCTACGGTGCCGGCCTACGATGACGCGCACGATCGTGATCGCGGTCCTTCTTGGTGCTGGTCTTCTCGCTGCGAGCCCCGGTTGCTCGGAACAAGGCGTAGGTGATCCTTGCACGCCAGAGCAGGAGTACAACGCAGACTTCAACGGCTTCAACGTCAAGGAAGTCAACATCGAGTCAAAGAGTTTCCAGTGCCGTACGCGCGTTTGCCTGGTGAATCACTTCCAGGGTCGCGTCTCCTGCCCGTACGGCCAGAACACGGACGGTTCGCCGGCAAGCGGCGAAGGATACACCGTTCCGGGTTCAACGAAGCCCGTCGGGTGCATCATTCCGGGTTCCGACGTTCCCATCACGGGCAACCAAAACGATCCGAACACGTTGGCGGCCGTCTCCCCGCAGTGCCTCGATCGCACGGCGGACAGGGCCGTGTACTGCTCGTGCCGTTGCGCTGACATCAATGGCAACAAGCCGTCAGACGAGAACTTCTGCAAGTGTCCAGATGGCTTCACGTGCACGCCACTCGTCACGTCCATCGGCGTGGGCAACGAAGGCTTGACCGGTTCGTACTGCGTGAAGAGCGGTACCGACTACGTTGCGAGCACAGCCTGCAATACGGGGTTCTGCGACGAATCGTCGGCGATCGCGCAGTGTCAATGACGCCCTCGATGGAGAGCAACTGAGAGCGAGTTCGCAGCGGAGAAAGCTTTCGCCACATCACGTGCGCGGACGTGATGCCGAGCAGGCTGCTGCGGATTGGGTGGTTGCGCGCGGCTTCCGTGTTCTTTGGCGCAACCTGCGCATCGGCGCACTCGAGTTGGATCTCGTCGCGAAGAAGGACGATCTCGTCATCATCGTGGAAGTGCGGACGCGCGGTCCTGGGGCGTTCGCAAGTGCACTCGCCAGCATCTCCGTCTCCAAGCAGCGCACGCTCTTGCGCGCGTCACAAGCGCTCTGGCGCACCCGCCTTTCGAAGATGGCAGACGTCGCGCGCGTCCGCATCGACGTTGCCGCTGTCACGCTCGGTAGAGAGGGTGCCGAGATCGAGTGGATCGCCGGCGCGATCACGGAATGAGCGACGCATGATCCAATTCATTGCATTATGCATACATCAGATCTCACGAGTCCTTCTTTGTCTCGCGTCGATTGCCTGGCTCCTCACCACTCATGACGCACACGCAGAGGGCTCCCCGCGCATTCGCGTTCGAGGCAGTGCGACGATCACCGCTCGCGCCTCGCAAGATCAAGGCGATCTACTCCTCTCGGGATCGCTCGTCGACGACGCGAACGAGCCACTCGACGGCAAAACGATCACGGTCCACGTCACGCGCGACTCCGATGCAGGCGAGTCGGCTGACGCGGCGGTCGACGAGAGTCCAGACGTCACCCTGCTCACCGACGAAGGCGGTCGATTCAGTCTTCGCACGAAGCTTCCGCGTGATCGATACACGGCGCACCTTGCGTGGGCAGGGGGGACCTTCTTCGACGAAGCAACTCACGAACTCGCGTTCGATCTGTCGCGCGAATCCCTCGTGCTTCGCTTCGATCCGGTTCCGCACGTCTTGGAGCTCGACGAACCACGCACAATCATCGAAGTCCTCGCGAGCGTCCACGACGGCGCAACCCTCTCACGACCAAAGGTCGGCACGCGAATTCGGTTGACCAACGAGCGCGGCGACGAGATCGGCACGGCGCCGACCGACGAGACCGGACGCGCGCGCTTTCAGGTGGAGAGTGTGACGACCGGCGCTCCCGGGAAAGGCGAACTCCACGCATCTCTCGTCGGTGACGAAGCTTCGTCCGTCGTCGAAACGGTGAACGTCGAACGGCGCGCGAAGGTGTCGCTTCACGTGCCCGCCGTAGAACGCGGGGAGCTTCTTCGGGCCATGGTGCCCGACGACGGCATCCCGATCGCCGTTGACGTGACGTCCATCGCGGGTCCTGTCCCCGAGGGCGCGGTCGAGGCGCACATCGGCAACGCGCTGATTGGCGCGGCTCCCGTCGAGCGAGGCCAGGCTCAACCCACGCTGACGTTTGCGGCGCAGAGCAAAGAAGTACACGTGAACTTGCGCTACGTGCCGAACGCACCGTTTTACGAGCCCGCGGAACCGTACGCATTCGTCTTGCCGCTTCGGAGCCCGAGCCTGTTCGCGAAGGCACCCATTCTGCTCGCGGGCCTCGCTGTGCTTGCGTTCTTCTTCGGCGGTCGCGTCGCCGCAAAGCGAACCAGGAGCGCTCCCATGGAGAGTATGGAGAGCGACGAAAAGCCAACCGTCGATGGGCTCCCACGCATCGAGGTCGTGCACCGAGCGGCGCACGGCGAGGCCGGTCTTTGCGGAAAGGTCAGAGACGCCCATGATGAGACACCGATTGCGCATGCGCGCGTGTGGATCGAACGAGGCAGCTTCGAGGGCACGACAATCCTTGCCCGAGCCGAGACGGACGAGCGCGGACGCTTCCGTCTCGACGTAGAAGGACCATTCGCCGGTGATGAGCGCATCGTCGCCGAAGCGCCTCTGCACGCAAGGCTCGAACAACCAGCGCCGCACGCAGGCGAGCTCTCCATCGCACTCGTCTCGCGTCGGCGCGCCCTCCTCTCGCGAATGGTGACGTGGGCGCGGAGCATGGGTGTTCCGTTCGACACGAAGCCGGAGCCGACTCCCGGGCACATCCGACGGGCGGCAGCAGACAACCCCGAGACCGCACGTTGGGCGGAGGCGGTCGAACATGCCGCTTTCGGGCGAGCCGTCGTCGACGCAGCCGCTGAAGCCCGCGTCGACGCCCTGTCCCCCGAGGAGAAACGCACGACGGAATACATCCGAAAAGATGGCGAATGAATATGCGTCGTTGACGTCTTCGGGCGCGCGTCCTTATAAGGGTGCGCCCGATGCACGCTTCGTGGATAGCCCTGATCGCCGTCGTCATTTTGATCGCGCTGGCTGTCCATGTGCTGTTTCTCAGGAAGCTTCTTGGGGGGAAGAAGGAGTCTCCGGAGCTCCCCGCCAAGCAGGCCGAAGAGAAAGAAATTGCACCGGCGCCGCCGGCTCCAGAAAAGAAGGCACCACCTGAGCTGGAAGCACCCGAACTGAAAGCCGAACTAAAAGCAAAGGGCGCTGTTGCCGAAGAGCCGGGAGCCGCGGACGTTTCGCTCGTCAACGTGCCGGCGCCAATTGCAGCCCCGCCGCCGCCGGTCATTTCAAAGAAAGAGGTCGCCGGCCTGCGCAAGGGCCTTGCCGCCACGCGCGGCGGCTTCATGGCAAAACTCAAGGCTATCTTCACGGGCAAAAAAGAGATCGACCCCGCGATCCTCACTCAGATGGAGGAGGTCATGATCTCGAGCGACGTCGGCGTGAAGACCACGCAGGCCATCCTCGCGCGCGTGCGCGACGGAATGGCCAAAAACGAGCTTACCGACAGCGACGCGGTCTGGGCTTCCTTGCGCGCCGAAGCAACGCGCATTCTCACGATTTCTGCGCCGCGCGCACCAAAGGGCACGCCGCACGTCATCCTCATGGTCGGCGTAAATGGCGTCGGCAAAACGACCACCATCGGCAAGCTTGCAACGAAGTGGAACGCCGACGGCAAGAAGATCCTCCTCGCAGCGGGCGACACGTTCCGCGCAGCCGCCGTCCAGCAGCTTGAAGTTTGGGGCAGACGTGTCGGTGTCGACGTCGTCAAGGGCAAGGAAGGCGCTGATCCGGGTTCGGTCGCATTCGAAGCCACGAAGAAGGCGCAAGAGAGCAATGCGGATGTTCTGCTCGTCGACACCGCTGGCCGCCTTCACACGAAAGTGAATCTGATGGACGAGATCAAAAAAGTGAAGCGCACCATCGCCAAGGCAATGGACGGGGCGCCTCACGAAACCTTGCTCGTCCTCGACGCCACCACGGGGCAGAACGCACTCACGCAGGCGGCGTTGTTCAAGGAGGCATTGGAGCTTACGGGGATCATCCTCACGAAGCTCGACGGAACAGCCAAGGGCGGTATCGTTCTTGGTGTGTGCGACGAATTGAAGGTGCCGGTCCGCTACGTCGGGCTTGGCGAGCGGGCGGAGGATCTGCGCGAGTTCGTCGCCGCGGACTTCGTCGAGGCGTTGTTTGGCAAGGACGACGACGAGTCGGAAGCCGCGTGAATTTTCAACTTTTGCATTTTAGAGATTGTCCGGCCGAAAAAAATCGTGATATCGTGCCGCGCAGTTTGGCCATTTGCCTGAATCCCGAATTTTTCTCATGCGTTATGCAAAAACGCGCACGTCGAAGCGGAAGGGGTTCTCGATGAAGCAGGCTCGATGTTGGCTCCTCTTGACGGCAACGCTGTTGCTGTCACAGACAGCCCTTGCGCAGCCGAGAAAGCCGACTGGGCAACAACCGGCGACTCCGCCGGCAACGGCTCCAGCAAGCGGCACAGCCGGAGGTGAAATCGAGCTCGATGAGCCGAACCCCGGTACCACACCTCCTGCCAGCCCGGCCGGAGCAAATCAGGCCGGTGCAAACCAGGCCGGAGCACCAGCAGCAGGTGCGCAAGCGCCGGGAGGAGGCGTAGGTGGTATCTGCGAAATTGATCCAAGTGCCTGTCCCAAGCTGACGGACGTCAAGGCTCTCGCGAAGCGCGATGTCAAAGCGGATGTCTACGCCGTCCAGCAGATTTACGCGCTCCGTCGTCACCGCATCGAGCTCCTTCCGTATTGGAGCTTTAGCTTCAACGACCAGTTCGTGACCCACCAGGGTCCGGGCTTGGGCATCAACTACTATCTCACGAACGTCCTTGCGATCGGCGTGAACGGCACGTTCTATCAGCCGTTCAACTACGACTCGGACTTCAACTTCCAAAACCGGCGCGCAACACGCCTGGCCGTTCCGCTGAACGAGTACCAAGCCGGTGGCACGGTGAACTTCACGTACGTTCCGCTCTACGGAAAGTTCTCGGGCCTCGGCAAGTTCCTCTTCCACTGGGATGGTTTCATCAATGGCGGCGTCGGCGCGCTTCGTACGCGTCCTATCGCAGTCATCGATCCGGACAACCGGAAGTTCAGTTACGACTGGCGCCTCGCGATGTCTGTCGGCATCGGGTTGCGCGTCTTCCTCAATCGCTGGTTCGCCGTCACCGCGGAGCTTCGCGACTATATCTACGTCGAGCAACTCGAGAACACGGAGGTAGCGGCCACGCAAGAAGCCCAGCGTGATCCCAGCACGTGGTTCGGCCAGAAGCAGCTCACCAACGACGTTCAGGCCCAGGTCGGCATTAGCGTGTTCTTGCCGTTTAGCTGGGAATACAGGCTTCCCAAGTGATTGCCCGGACGAGGAAGGTCATGAAGCGCCACTTGTTCGCCTCTAAGAGCATGTTTACCAGCCGTTTTCTGCGCATCCGGAGCAGCATCGGTGCCCTCGCGGTTGCTGCAGCTACGCTCGTTGGCGCCATGTCGGTGTCAACACCCGCCAAGGCGCAAGAGATTCAGCTCACGGGTCCCCTTGCTGGAGCACCGGCAACACGCAGGTTGCGCATGTACCGGGAAGGACGCCTCGAGCTCGCCATCGGCCCTGGCTTCACGTTGCTCGACGAGTACCAGCGCACCATCTTTGTGGCGGGTCGCGTACAGTACAACGTGTTTGATTGGCTCGGGTTTGGGGTGTTCGGCGGCTTCGGCGCCGCAAGCCTCAGCACGGACCTGACGGACAAGATCAACACGACGGCTCCGCGAACTGATCGCACGGCGATCAACCTCGATAGGAACGGGGGATCATTCTCGGATCAGACCGGCAAGTTGAAGTGGATGGCGGCACCGCAGGTGTCGTTCAGTCCCTTCCGCGGAAAGCTTGCTCTCTTCAAGGCCCTCTTCGTCGACACGGATCTCTACATCCATGCTGGTGCTGCGTTCGTCGGTGTCAGCGAGCGCGGAGATTGCGGTGCCGGCACGTGCGCCACGTCGTTCGGGACGAAAACGCGCGTCGCCGTTGCTCCCACGTTCGGGCTTGGCCTCACGCTTTACGCGTCCAGTCTCGTCAGCATCAACATCGAATATCGCGCGTTCCCATTCTCTTGGAACCGCAGCGGCTTCGACGAGAAGGGCGGCGGTCCGGGCGGCGGATTCCCCGACGACCAAATCAATTCGTCGGATCGCACATTCAAATTCAATCAGATGGTCTTCGTCGGCGCCGGGTTCTCCTTCCCGAAACCCAAAGTCAGCGATTGACCGCTTTCGATTTGACGCGATCTCATCGTTGGGGCCTGCGGTGCGGTCCTCAAAGCCATCCAAGGCTGTTCCGGTCCGCTCCTCGGCCCCGCCTCGACCTCGCGTCAACTTGAAAGCGGTACAACCGCAGCAAACGTCGCTCGCGACGGTTATCAAATGCGTTTTGATTTTGCCACCCGCAGACCGCTTTCAAGCGGACCAACTTCGATCACTGTTTGGTAATTTTGCCCGAGCGGACTAGGTCGAACTGAGGCGGTAAGGCATCGCGCACGGCGGCACGCTTGTCCGCGGGAATTTCCCAACCGAGCGACGCGAACGTGTCTGCGATTTTGATCCGAACGCGCACGCTCTCGTCGTCGATGAGCGCGTTCACGAGCAGCGGGATGCTTGCCGGATCCCTCTGCGCAAACGTGGCGGCAACGGCGTGAAACCTTGCGGGCTCGTTCACGTCCTGAAGAAACGGTTCCACCGCTTCGCGGATGCTGGGGTGCTCGTACTCTTCGAGCTCCGCGAGGATCTGCAGCTTTGGATCGACGAACTTGGAGTACTCCGTGTCCCATCGCGAGAGCCAGGTGATGTACTCCTCGACGAGCTGGTCGTCGGTCATGAGCTCCTTCATGATGCGCATGGGCCACGCGAGGCTCTCAGCCTTTGCCACGAATGCGCGCACAGGTTCGATGGCCACATGACCTGCGGCCACGACACCTTCGAACGCGGCGTCTTTCTCTTCTTGATCGGTGATGGATGGATCGATCGCGAAAGAGAAGCGGCGCATGAGTCCTTCGGCCGCCTCAGCCGTCCCCATCTTGCATAGTTCAGCGATGGCCTCTTGACGATCGTAGGCCTGCGCTCGCTTGTTGCCGGCCGTGTCTGCCCACTTCGACGCCGCAGAATTTGCTCGCTTCTCGCCGCCGACACCACTTTTGCTCTTGAACAGATTGAACAGACCCATCGAGGTGAAGAACCTACGTCGCGCTCGGGCGCAGTGCACGCGAGATCGACGCAAATCATCTACCATTGTGCTTCCGCAACGTCATGGCAGACGCGCTTCTTCTCTCCGACCCGCGGTTCTTTCGCCACCGCTCGAGCGGGTATCATCCCGAGCGTCCCGAGCGGCTCGACGCTGCGCGCGCTGCCATCGATCGCGCCCGCCGAACAAGAGGACTCACGTTTTCGCGCGTGGAGCCGAGGCCTGCAACGGAGGAAGAACTCTTACGGGTCCACGATCCGCAATTTCTCAATTGGCTCAACACGCTCCGCGGCGAACAAGGTCACATTGACGCCGACACGTACGTTGGTCCCGACAGCATCGCTGTCGCGGAGCTCGGCGCAGGCGGCACCATCGACATGATCGACGCCATGCTGACGGGGCCGATCACGTGCGGTGTCGCGCTCGTGCGCCCGCCGGGGCATCATGCGCGACCGAATCACGCGATGGGCTTTTGTCTGCTCAACAACGTCGCCATCGCAACCGCCCACGCGAAGGCCAAAGGACTGTCGCGCGTGGCCATCGTCGACTGGGACGTCCATCACGGCAACGGGACGCAAGATGTATTCTACACGAATCCTGGGGTCCTCGTCGTGTCGGCACACCAGTTCCCCTTTTACCCAGGCACGGGCGCAGCCGAGGAAGTGGGAGAGGGTGACGGGAGAGGCTTCACGATCAACGTGCCGCTGCGCGCAGGTTGCGGCGACGGCGTCTACCGCGGGGTTTTCGAACGCGTGATCTTGCCCGCGCTCGAGGACTACGCCCCGGAGATGATCATCGTCAGCGCGGGATTCGACGCGTCGTTGCGCGACCCGCTCGCGGAGATGTTACTTTCCGCGGAAGCTTTCGGGTGGATGGCGCAGAAGCTTCGGTGCGTAGCCAACCGGAGCGCCAAGGGGCGCATCGCGCTCGTCCTCGAAGGGGGCTACGATCTGGTGGCCCTCGAGGCTGGTTTGCTCGCTGCTACGCTCGGAATGATTGACGGAACCGCACTCGAGATCGCACGCGACGTCGACCACGAGGACATCGCACACGCCAGTAGAGTCGCGAAGGCAACGTGGCGCAGCGTCGACTGACCGCTTTCGATTTGACGCGATCTCATCGTTGGGGCCTGCGGTGCGGTCCTCAAAGCCAAGAGGCTGTTCACTCCGCTTCGCTCCGTCGCTCTCACTGTACTCCGTCCACTTCGTGGACTCCGTACAGTTCGAGTCCGGTCGCATCCCATGCCCCGCCTCGACCTCGCGTCAACTTGAAAGCGG